>Ga0209706_10000267_pt1 | contig 28966 bp, 25 predicted proteins | sample PPLLaktember2015_6_FD_187263 | JGI IMG/M metagenome (GOLD analysis project Ga0209706, IMG submission 187263) | Freshwater sediment microbial communities from Prairie Pothole Lake near Jamestown, North Dakota, USA - PPLs Lake P8 Core (1) Depth... | ecosystem: Environmental > Aquatic > Freshwater...
CGCCGTCGCACGCTGGCAGCCGCCGCCCTTCCGCCGCGGCACGTGGCAAGCGAGCACCTTCGCGCGCAAGCGAACGGCGCTCTACCTGGTCGAGCCCGAGCGCCTCGTGCACCTCTCCGACGTGCCGAGCGCCGGCGATACGTCCTACGCCGGGGTGGTGCTGCGCGAGGGCAGCCTCTTCTTCAGCTACTACACGAGCGACGTGCGCCGCGACTGGCCGTGGCTCCTCGGCATGTTCCTGCCGAGCGAGATCCGGATGGGGCGCGTGTCGCTCGAGCGGCTCGAGGTGCTGGCGGAGGCGAAGACGGGGGGCGCCGCGCGCTGAGGCGCGGCGCGAGGTCAGCTCGCGTCGGCGCCGGCGCTCTCTCTTCGCCGCGGCGGCAGGAGGCGCGCGAGCGCGACCGCGTCGTCGAAGCGCTCGCACACCACCACGCGGTCCTCGTCGCTCTCGATGCCGGCGCGCGTCAGCAGCTCGGCGACCTGCGGCTGGACACCGCCCAGGATCACGCGTACGCCGCTGCGGCGCAGGCGCTCGATCGCGGACTCGAGGTTCACGAGCCCGGTCGAGTCCATGATCGGCACGTCGCGGACGTCGAGCAGCACGGTGGCGACGTGGCCCTGGACGGCGTCGAGGGCGCTCATCGCCTTCTGGGCCGCCCCGAAGAAGAGCGGTCCGCTGAGATCGTAGACGAGCACGCCCTGGGGAAGCGGCGGCAGGATCGGATCGTGCTCGGGGCCGACCAGGCGCACGTCCGAGATGTCGGCCATGCGGCGCATGAAGAGCAGCGCCGCGAGCAGGATGCCGACGGTCACCGCGATCACCATGTCGAAGATCACCGTCAGGCCAAAGCAGACCAGCAGCACGACCACGTCGCTGCGCGGCGCGACGCGCACGACGTGGGTGAAGTGCTTCAGCTCGCTCATGTTCCAGGCGACGACGAGCAGCATCGCCGCGAGGGCCGTCATCGGGAGCCGACCGAGCACCGGCGCGAGGACGACCATGGCGGCGAGCACGAAGGCCGCGTGGAAGACGGCGGCCATCGGCGAGCGCGCGCCGGCCCGGATGTTGGTCGCGGTGCGGGCGATCGCGCCGGTCGCCGCGAAGCCGCCGAAGAAGGGCGCGAGGAGGTTTCCCGCGCCCTGGGCGATGAGCTCGCTGTCGGGGTCGTGGCGCGTCCCGGTCATGCCGTCGGCGATCACGGAGGAGAGCAGCGACTCGATCGCGCCGAGCATGGCGATCGCGAAGCCCGCCGGCGCGAGCTCGCGCACGAGAGCGAGGCTCAGCTCGAGCGGACGGCCGTCCCCGCCCGGCAACGTCCACGGCAGGGCGAACATCGGCGGCAGGTTCGGTATTCCCGGGACCGTCACGCCGCCGCTCTCGTACGAGAAGCGGCTCGCGATGGTCGCGACGGCGAGGTCGGGCGCGAGCGCGCGCATGATCTCGGCGAAGACCGTCGCGAGCGCGAGCGCGACGAGCGGGCCGGGCAGGCTCTTCGCGAGCCGTGGCAGGAGACGCGGCCAGAGCAAGAGGATCACGAGAGTGCCGCCGCCGATCGCGACGTCGGGCAGGTGGGTCGTCGGAAGCGCGCGCGCGAGCGTCACGACCCGCTCGAGGTAGTGGGCGGGCATCGGACCGGTGTCGAGGCCGAGGAAGTCCTTGAGCTGAAGCGTCGCGATCACGACGGCGATGCCGGCCGTGAAGCCCGTCGTCACGGGATGCGGCACGAACTGGATCAGGCTGCCGAGCCGCGCCGCGCCGAGCCCCACCAGGATCAGGCCGGCGAGCAGCGAAGCGAGGAGGAGGCCGCCGACGCCGTGCTCGGCGGCAATCGGCGAGAGCACGACCACGAATGCCGCGGTGGGACCGGACACCTGGAAGCGTGAGCCGCCGAGCAGCGCGATCGTCGCGCCGGCGACGATCGCCGTGTAGAGGCCGTGCTGGGGTGGGACGCCGGAGGCGATCGCAAGGGCCATCGAGAGCGGCAGCGCGATGATCCCGACCACGATGCCGGCGAGGACGTCGGCTCGCAGGTCCGCCACGGCGTAGCCGTCGCGAAGCATGCGTCGGAGCGCAGCGGCCGGGCGCGCACGCAGCGGTGCGAGGTCGGTCCCGGAGTCGTAACGCGTCTGAGGCATCGGCTGCGGCCGCAACGTAACCGACGCGGCCCGGTCGGGCGAGTGCGCCCGCCGCGCGCCTCAGACTTCGTCGCTCTCCCGCAGCTTCGCGAGCACGCTGTAGTCCTCGAGCGTGGTGGTGTCCTGCGTGGTCTGGTTGCCCGACGCGATGTCGCGCAGCAGGCGACGCATGATCTTGCCGCTCCGCGTCTTCGGAAGCGAGTCGGTGAAGCGGACGTCGGCCGGCTTCGCGATCGCACCGATCTCCTTCGCGACGTGCTCCCGCAGCTCGTTGCGGAGCGCGGCGTCGGCGTGGGCGCCGGCCTTCGGCGTCACGAAGGCGACGATCGCCGTGCCCGTGATGTCGTCCGGGCGGCCGACCACCGCCGCCTCGGCGACGCGACCGTGTGACACGATCGCGCTCTCGACCTCCATGGTGCCGATGCGGTGGCCCGAGACGTTCATCACGTCGTCCACCCGGCCCATCACCCAGAAGTACCCGTCCTTGTCGCGATGGGCGCCGTCGCCCGTGAAGTAGGCCCCGGGGAAGCGGGTCCAGTACTGCTCCTCGAAGCGCTTCGGGTCGCCCCAGATGCCGCGCAGCATGCCGGGCCAGGGGCGCCGCAGGACGAGGAAGCCGCCGGCGGGCGGCTTCACCTCCTGGCCCTCCGCGTTCACGATCGCGGCGTCGATGCCGGGGAAGGGCAGCGTGCACGAGCCCGGCTTCGTCGGCACCGCGCCCGGCAGCGGCGAGATCAGGATCCCGCCGGTTTCGGTCTGCCACCAGGTGTCGACGATCGGGCAGCGCTTGCCGCCGATCACGCGCTGGTACCACATCCACGCCTCGGGGTTGATCGGCTCGCCGACGGTGCCGAGCAGGCGCAGCGACGAGAGGTCGCGGTTCTTCGGATGCTCGTCGCCGAGGCGCACGAAGGTGCGGATCGCCGTCGGCGCGGTGTAGAGGATGCTGACCCGGTACTTCTCGATGATCTCCCAGATGCGGTCGGGCTTGGGATGGATCGGCGCGCCCTCGTACATCACGGTCGTCGCGCCGCACGCGAGCGGGCCGTAGAGCACGTAGCTGTGACCCGTCACCCAGCCGACGTCGGCCGTGCACCAGTAGGTGTCGTCCTCGCGCAGGTCGAAGATGGTCTGCGTCGTCGCGACGACGTGCGTCAGGTAGCCGCCGGTCGTGTGCAGGATGCCCTTCGGCTTCCCGGTCGAGCCGCTGGTGTAGAGGATGAAGAGCGGGTGCTCGGCGTCGAGCTTCGCGGGCGGGCAGTCGGTCGAGGCGGGCTCCATCAGGTCGTGCCACCAGTGATCGCGGCCCTCGCGCATCGAGATCGCCTCGCCGGTGCGGCGCACGACGACCACGCTCGCGACCTGCGGCGCGCCGTGCAGCGCGTCGTCCACCGCGTCCTTCAGCGCCACGGCCTTGCCGCGACGCCAGCCGCCGTCGGCCGTCACCACGATCTTCGCGCCGACGTCGAGGATGCGGTCGCGCAGCGCCTCCGCCGAGAAGCCGCCGAACACCACGCTGTGCGGCGCGCCGAGGCGCGTGCAGGCCAGCATCGCGATCGCGATCTCGGGGATCATGGGCATGTAGATCACGACGCGGTCGCCCTTCTTGACGCCCAGCCCCTTGAGCACGTTCGCGAAGCGGCAGACCTCGCGGTGCAGGTCGCCGTACGTCAGGACGCGCGAGTCGCCCGGCTCGCCCTCGAACACGATCGCGGCCTTGTTGCGCCGCCATGCGTTCTCGCCCTCGAGGTGACGGTCGAGACAGTTGTAGGAGACGTTCGTCTGCGCCCCGACGAACCACTTGGCGTAGGGCCGCTTCCACTCGAGCACCTTGCGCCAGGGCTTGAACCAGGAGACGTGCTCCTTCGCCATCTGCGCCCAGAACTTCTCGGGGTCCTTGTCCGCGAGCCGTCGCATCGCGGCGAGCCGCGCCTTGTTCCAGCGCGCGCGCTTCGCGAACTCGGCGCCCGGCGGGAACACGCGCTTCTCGCGGAGCAGGGATTCGATGTCGGCCATGGGCGTGGCTCCTTCGGTCGGGCGCTTTCGGAGGGGCTCAGGACGCGCGCGTCCAGGCCTCCACCTCGGCGATGTGCTTGGGGATCGCGGCGGTCAGGTTCTCGTGACCGCTCGCGGTGACGAGGACGTCGTCCTCGATGCGAACGCCGACGCCACGGAAGCGGGGATCGACGTTCTCGGCGTCGGCCGCGACGTAGAGGCCGGGCTCGACGGTGAAGACCATGCCGGGCTCGAGCGGTCGCGGCTTGCCGTCGGCGGTGTAGGAGCCGACGTCGTGCACGTCGAGGCCCAGCCAATGGCTGGTCCGGTGCATGTAGTAGCTGCGGAACGCGCCGCTCTCGATCAGCCCGTCCACCTCGCCGGCGAGCAGGCCGAGCTTCACCATGCCGTCCGTCAGCGTGCGCACCGCCGCCTGGTGGATCTCGTCGAGCGTCGCGCCGGGCTTGGCGAGGGCGAGCGCCGCTTCCTGCGCCGCGAGCACGACCTCGTAGACGTCGCGCGCCGCGCCCTCGAAGCGCCCGCCCACCGGGTACGTGCGCGTCACGTCGGAGGCGTAGCCTTCGAGCTCGCAGCCGGCGTCCACCAGCACCAGCTCGCCGTCGCGCAGCGGCTGGTCGTTCGTCACGTAGTGCAGGATCGTCGCGTTGCGGCCGCCGCCGACGATGGTGGTGTAGGCCGGGCCCGTGGCGCCGCGGCGCCGGAAGCCGTGGTCGAGCGCCGCCTCGAGCTCGAACTCCATCACGCCGCCGCGCGCGAGCCGGGCCGCGGCCGCGTGGGCCTCGCGCGAGATGTCCGAGGCGCGCCGCAGGATCCCGATCTCGGGCTCGCTCTTGAAGAGCCGCATCTCGTGCAGCACCGAGCGCGGATCGACGGTCTCCGACGGCGGCACGAGCCCCATGCGCGAGCGCAGCCGCATGCCGTCGAGGGTCTCGACGAGCTTCGCGTCCACCGCCGCATCCCTGCCGTACACGTGGAAGAGGCGCTTCGCGCCTTCGACCAGGGAGGGCAGCTTCGCGAGCAGCTCCTCGCACGGGAAGGCCTGGTCTGCGGCGAAGTCGTCCACCGCGCCCTCGACGCCGGGCCGGTAGCCGTTCCAGATCTCGGCGTCGCGCTGGCGGGGCTCGACGAAGAGCGTGAAGGCCGGGCCGCCGTCCGTTCGCAGCACGGCTGCGGCGTTCGGATGGGCGAAGCCCGTCAGGTACCAGAAGTCGCTGTCCTGGCGGAACGGGTAGTGGGTGTCGTTGGAGCGCGTGACGGGGCGCGCGCCGAGCAGGATCGCCACCGCGCCGGGCCCCATCGCCTCGAGGAATCGCTGCCGTCGCTCCGCGAACACGAGCCGCACTCTAACGCGGCGGACCGACGGGATCACGCCGCGTCGGCCCGGTGTGCGCCGACTTCTTCACGGCGCGCCCGCGCAGACCACGCGGATGCTCCCGCACTCGGTCGCGCACACGCGCCCGCCGCGCAGCACCCCCGTGTAGTAGAGCGAGTCCGGCGCGCTTCGCGGCAGATCGAGGCTGCGCACGGCGAGGGCATCGGGCGCCGTCGGGTCGACGACGTGCGTCCGCCCGCTCCAGCGCGTCACCACGTAGCGCCGGTCGCCGGGGTCGTCCGAGGGCTTCACGTCCTGGGCGAAGTCGATGCCGGCCGGGAAGGCGTCGTCGAGGGCGAGCACGCGCCCGATGCGCCGCGGCACCCCGTCCGACGGGCCCTCGCCAGGCGGAACGATCCGGATCGCGAGCTGCGCTCCGCTCCGCTCGACGACGAGGCCCATGCCCGCCGCGTCGAAGCTCATGAACTGCACCTCGGGCTCGCGCCAGCGCGCGAGCTCGCGGCCGTTGGCGTTCAGCACCCGGACGTCGTGGCCGAGCAGGCTGCCGTCGGCGCCGAGTAGGTCCGTGTTGACCCAGATCTGCCCTCGGCTCGCGTCGTAGGCGAGGCTCTTCGCGGCCACCACGACGCCCCGCTCGCCGACCAGCCGATGCTCCGCGATCGGCTGCCCGTCGGGGTGGAACCAGACCACCGCGCCGCTTCCGCCGGCGCCGTCCCCGTAGCGCGTCGCGAGCAGCGAGCCGCCGGGCCCGAGCACGAGCTCGTTCAGCCCCACGCCGAGCGCCTCGAAGCGGGTCGCCTCGCCGGTCGCGGGGTCGACAACGCCCGCGCTCTCGAAGTAGGTCGTGAAGTAGACGCGGCCGTTCGGGTGCGCGAGCACGTCCCAGACGCTCGAGCGCGACGGCGAGCCGAGAGGCCCGGAGGCCTCGAGCGGATCGAGCAGCACGAGGTTGGCCAGGTCCATCCGACCGATCCGCTGCAGGCCGGAGGCCCGGAGGTCGGCGGTGGGGTCGCCGCCCGCCGCGCGCATGGCCGACCAGAACGGCGACTCTCCGAAGTAGAGCACCCCCGCGCGGGCGTCCCCGTACCAAGCGCAGTAGCTCTCGTGAAGGCTCGGGGACGTCCCCTCGAGCACGATCGGCGTCGCGAGGGGCACGGGCGTCCGCGGTCGCGCGCTGCTGCATGCAGCGAGCAGCGCGCCGAGGCCGAGGGCGACCAGGGCCCCCGATGCGAGCAGCAGCGTGCGGCCGCCGGCCCGCCGAGGCGCAGCCACCTCGGGAGGCAGCGCCACATCGGGCGGCAGCGCCCGCTCCGTCGCAACTCCTCGAAAACACACGGGTCGATCCGAGGACGGCGGTCCCTGCGCTGAGCTCGCCGCCGCCTCGTGAGGCAGATCCCCGTCGCGCATCCGCTTGCAGGCGTGCTCGCCGACGCGGGGATCCGCGGGGTTGCGAGCGAACGAGCTGCCCGAGCGCGCTTGGCACACCGCGTGCTTATGCATCAGGTCGGAGCCGATCTGGATCGAAGACAGCCGGTGTTCGTGGGCGCGCTCACCACTGCCTTCGTCGTCCTGAGGCTCCGAGGTACCACAAGGAAGGCGCTTTCCCCCAGAACGGCACCCCGCCTGAAACCTTGGGACCTCGGGACACCAGATCGAATCGGCCCCCCGGAGAAAAGCTCTCCGGGGGGCCATTTGCTTCTGGGCGCGGCGTCAGCCGGCCTCGCTCTCGCCGGCGGCGCGGTCGGCCGTCAGCACCGCCGCCACCTCCTCGGCGAACTCGCGACCGAACCAGCCTTTGACCTCGGGCAGCTTGCGCACCTCCGCGGCGGTGGTCGGGTGCAGGATCGCGATTGCCTCGAGGGTCGAGTTCGGGCACAGGACGCCGGGGTCGAGCGCGAGCGCCGCCGCGCGTTCGGCGCGCCAGCGCTTGAGCGCCGTCACCGTGCGCTCGCTGCGCCGGTCCATGCGCCGGCGCCCGCCGCCTTCGGATTTCGGGATCGGGCCGTGTCCGGCCTTCCGACCGCGCGTCACCGCCGCGAGCATCTCGCGGCCGAGACGGCGCAGGATCAGGTCGGTCACGCCCTTGATCGCCGAGAGCTCGTCCAGGCTCTGCGGCTGGCGCTCGGCGATCTCGAGCAGGGTGCGGTTGCCGAGCACCTTGAAGGGCGGTCGGTCGATCTCACGCGCGCGCGCGTCGCGCATCAGGAAGAGCTCGCGCAGCACGGCGAGGCTGGTGCGGTCGATGCCGCGCGCCCCCTTGATGCGCAGGTAGCCGAGCTCGTCGAACTGGCGCTCGGGCCACTCGCGCAGGCAGAGCAGCTCGAACTCCTCCCGCGCCCACGACAGCCGCCCGGCCCGCTCGAGCTCGCCCTCGAGCTTCTCCGCCAGCGAGATCAGGTAGATCACGTCGGCGGCGGCGTAGTCGAGCTGGTTCACGGAGAGCGGGCGAGACGACCAGTCCGAGCGTTGCTCGTCCTTCGGGAGCGAAACGTCGTAGTGTCGCTCGACCAGGGCCTGCAGGCCGATCGACGGGTAGCCGAGCAGCTGCGCGCTGATCATCGTGTCGAACAGGCCCGCGAAGCGGAAGCCGCCGTCGCGCTTCAGGACGAAGATGTCGTACTCGGCGGCGTGGAAGATCTTGCGGATGTCGGGGTCGGCGAAGACCGGCGCGAGAGGCGCGAGCTCGGCGGGGCCGCCGAACGCCAGGGGATCGATCAGGTAGATCTGCCGGCGCGTCGCGACCTGCACCAGGCACGTCTTGTCGAAGTAGTGGTAGAAGCTGTCGGCCTCCGTATCGAAGGCCACGACGTCCTCGGCGAGGAGCTCCTGCGCCAGCGCCTCCAGATCGGCACGCGTCTCGATGCGTTGATAGTCGGCCAAGCGGATCCCTCGACTTGCGAGCGCGCCCTCCGGCGCGCGAACACCCACGAGCGCGACCACGAACGGTTCGGCGAGGGGGGAAGAGCCGGGATCGAGGAGGCGAGTCCGACTCGGCCGACACACTAGCCGACGACCGATGGCGCGGTCAGCCCCGGCCCGGGCCGCCGGCGGCTCCTATGCTCGGCCGCCGTGATCCGCGCCGGCGCCGGGAGCTCCGATCTCGCCTCTGCCCGGGCCGCCTCCGAGGCGGCCTGTGCCGCCGCGCTGGCGGGCGCCGGCCTCGATCGGGCCGACGCGGCGGTGCTGTTCGCCTCCGGCCCCGTGCTGGCCGAGGCCTCGATCCTGCTCGAGACAGCCGTCGCCGCGCTCGGCACCCCGGCCGTGGTCGGGGGAAGCGCCGACGGCCTGGTGGTCGCCGGGGCAGCGGGCGGCGCCTTCGAGGCCTCCGGCGTGGCGGTCCTCGCGCTCTCGGGGCTCCAGGCCGAGCCGCTGCTGCTCGCAGGCGTCGCGGGTCGCGAGCGTGGCGCCGGCGCCGAGATCCTCGCCATGGTGGGTGGGACGGCGAGCGACCGCGACCTCGTGGTCGTGCTGCCCGACGCGCTCGCGATCGACGCCGCCGCCCTGGTCGCGGGGCTGCGCGACGCCCTCGGCCCCGCGCTCCTGACCGGGGCCGGCGCCACCCCGGGCCGCGGGACGCCCCCGCTCCAGTGGTGCGGGGACGAGGTCGCGAGCGGGTCCGTGGCCGCGCTGGTGCTGCGCGGCGCCCGGCCGCCGCGCGTGGGCGTCACCCAGTCGTGTCAGCCTGTGGGGGAGCCGTGCTCGGTGACCCGCGCCGAGGGGCACTGGGTGCTCGAGCTCGACGGCCGGCCCGCCCTCGACGTCTACCGCGAGGTTGCGCGCGGCCCCCTGGCCGCGGATCTCCGGCGCGCGGCGGCGTTCCTGCTGGTCGCGCTGCCGCGCGGGCCCGAAGCGCCGCTCAAGCCCGGTAGCTACCTCGTGCGCCACGTCGCCGGCTTCGACGAGGCCCGCCGCGCCTTTGCGCTTCCGGAGCCCGTGGCGAAGGGCCGGCGCGTGGGCTTCGTGCTGCGCGATCCCGCCGCCGCGCGCGAGGATCTCGCGGCCATGCTCGCCGGCGTCGCGGTGTCGCCCGGACGCGCCGCGGCCGGCCTCTACCTCGACTGCTGCGCGCGCGGCGCGTCGCTCTTCGGTGTGGCCGGGCTCGAGGCCGGCTACCTCGAGCGCGCACTGCCGGGCGTACCCGTCGTCGGGATGCTCGGCGGCTTCGAGATCGGCCCGATCGCCGGCACGCCCGAGCTCCTGACCTACACCGGCGTGCTGGCCCTGCTCGACGACCCGGCCGGTTGACGCCCGGGCCGGCTCGCCCGCGGGCTCACGCGCTCACGGACACGCCGGAGTCGCTGGACGGGCGGAGCGGGCGGCACGCAAACGGGCCCGACGCGGAACGGACCGGAACGGACCAGAACGGACTGGAAGGGGGCTGGACGGGCGCCGCGGCCCCGGGTACGGTCGTTCCGAATCGAGGAATGAAGTTCCGATATTCGGAACGACCTCTGCGACCTCGTCCCGTCCTCGAGAGCGGAGCGCTCCATGGAGGCCACCGGCACCGTCGAGAAGGCCCTCGACGTGCTCTTCCACCTGCACGCCGCCGGGACGCCCCAGGGCCTCGGCGCGATCGCCGCGACCCTCGCGCTGCCGAAGTCGAGCGCCCACCGGCTGCTCGCCTCCCTCGCGCGGCGCGGCCTCGTCGAGCAGGACGAGGAGGGCCGCTACCAGCCCGGCATCGCCCTGGTCGCGCTCGGGCTCGGCGCGCTCGAGCGCGAGCCCGTCGTGCGCGCGGCGCGCCCCGTGCTCGAGGCCGAGGCCCGGGCCCTCGGGCATACGATGTTCCTGACGGCGCTGCGCGGCGGGGCCATCACCGTGCTCGACAAGGTCGAGGGCACGGGCTTCCTGCGCGCCGCGCCGCGTATCGGCGAGACCGTCCCCGTGCACGCAACCGCCGTCGGCAGGCTCCATCTCGCTTTCGAGCCCGAGCGCGTTCCGCTCGCGCGCGGCGCGCTCCCGCGCTTCACCGAGCGCACGTGCACGGATCGAGCGGCGCTCGATTCCGAGGTCGCGCGCGTGCGCGCCCAGGGCTTCGCCGAGAATCGCGAGGGCTGGATGCGCGGCCTGGTCGTGATCGCCGCACCGGTGCGCGCGGGGGGACGCATCGTCGCGTCGCTCGCGGTCGGCGCGCCGAGCGCGGCGCTCGCCGAGGAGGACGTGCCGCGCGTCGGAGCGCGGCTGGTCGCGGCCGCGCAGCAGGTGGCGGCGCGGCTCGAGGGTCGGCCGTCGACGGCGCGCGGCGAGGTCGCGGAGCCGCGAACGGAAGGCGCCCGCCCGCGGCGCCATGGAGGAACGCGATGAGCAGCGCGATGAAGATCTGGCTCGACGGCCGCGTGGTGGATCCCGCGGACGCGCGGATCTCGGTGCTCGACCACGGCCTGCTCTACGGAGACGGCGTCTTCGAGGGCATCCGCATCTACGGCCGGCGCGTGTTCCGGCTCGGGGATCATCTCGCACGGCTCGCGGTCTCGGCGCGCGCGCTCGGCCTCGAGATCCCCGGCGGCGATGAGGCGCTGCGCGAGGTCGTGCTCGCGACCGGCCGCGCCTTCCTCGCGGCGAGCGGCGGCGACGAGGGCTACGTGCGGCTGATCGTGACGCGTGGCGACGGTCCCCTCGGCGTCGATCCAACGACCTGTCCAACGCCGCGCATCGTCTGCATCGCCGACGCGATCCGCCTCTTCCCCGCCGAGAAGCTCGAGCAGGGGCTCGATCTCGTGACGTCGAGCGTGCGGCGGCCGCCGCCGGACGTGCTCGACCCGCGCGTGAAGAGCCTGAACTACCTGAACAGCGTGCTCGCGAAGCAGGAGGCGCGGCGCCAGGGCGCCGACGAGGCGTTGATCCTGAACCAGTCCGGACAGATCGCGGAAGCGAGCGTCGCGAACGTCTTCGCGGTGAAGCAGGGCGCGCTCGCGACGCCGCCGGCGACGGACGGCGCGCTCGAGGGCATCACGCGGGCGACCGTGCTCGAGATCGCCGGCTCGCTCGGCCTGCCTGCGGCGGAGCGGACGCTCGGGCGTGTCGATCTGCTCGGCGCCGACGAGGTCTTCCTCACGGGCACGGGCGCGCGGATCGTCCCGGTGCGCTCGCTCGACGGCCGTCCGATCGGCAAGGGCGGGATCGGCGCGATCACGGCGCAGATCCTCGCGGCCTTCGTGCGCTTTGCTCACGACCCGGCGCACGGCGTCGCGCTCTGACGCGCTAGGCTCCGAGGCTCGAGCCGAAGAGGAGCGCCCCCGTGCGTTGGTCGACCGCCTTCATCCCGACCCTTCGCGACGACCCCGCCGACGCCGAGGCCGTGAGCCACCGGCTGCTGGTGCGCGCGGGCTTCGCGCGCCAGCTCACGGCGGGCATCTACTCGCTGCTGCCCCTCGGCTTCCGCGTCGCGCAGAAGGTGACGGCGATCGTGCGCGAAGAGATGGAGCGCATCGGCGCGCAGGAGTTCCGGCTGCCCGCGCTGCATCCCGGCGAGATCTGGAAGCGCTCCGGCCGGTGGGAGGTGATGGGCGACGAGCTCTTCCGCTTCCGGGACCGGCGCGGCGCCGACGTCTGCCTCGGCATGACCCACGAGGAGATCTTCGCGTCCCTCGCGTCCGAGATCCGCTCCTACCGCGAGCTCCCGCAGATCTGGTTCCAGATCCAGACCAAGTTCCGGGACGAGCCGCGGCCGAAGGCGGGCCTCCTGCGCGTGCGCGAGTTCACGATGAAGGACTCCTACTCCTTCGATCTCGATCTCCCGGGCCTCGACTTCTCGTTCCAGAAGCACTTCGAGGCGTACCGCCGGATCTTCTCGCGCGTCGGGCTCGACGCGCTCGCGGTCGAGGCGTCGTCGGGCGCGATGGGCGGGAGCGAGTCGGTCGAGTTCATGCAGCGCAGCGACGCCGGCGAGGATCGCATCGCGTCCTGCGCCGCCTGCGGCTACGCCGCGAACGTCGAGAAGGCGAGCTCGGCGCTGGCCCCGGTCGAGGACGCAGCCGGCCCCGCGGCGCCGGATCGCTTCGCGACGCCGGGCGTGCGCACGATCGAGGACCTCGCGCGCTTCGCCGGTGGCGCGCCCGCCGAGCGCCAGATCAAGACCCTCGTCTACGTGCTCGACGGCGCGACCGCGCTGGTGATGCTGCGCGGCGATCACGCGCTGGTCGAGCAGAAGCTCCGCGACGGCACGGGCGCCCGCGACGTCCGGCCCGCGCGGCCGGAGGAGATCCGCGCCGCGCTCGGCGCGTCGGCGGGGAGCCTCGGCGCCGTGGGCGTCGCCGGCCTGCGCGTGCTCGCGGACCTCGCGCTCGAGGGACGCCGCGACATGACGACCGGCGCCAACCAGGACGACTTCCACCTGCGCGGCGTCGACGTCGCGCGCGATCTGCGGGTCGATGCCTGGCTCGACCTGCGCGAGGTCGCGGCCGGCGAGCCCTGCCCGATGTGCGAAGGGCCCCTCGAGGTGGGGAAGGCGATCGAGATCGGCCACATCTTCAAGCTCGGCACGCGGTACAGCGAAGCGCTCGGGGCGATCGTGCAGGACGAGCAGGGCCAGAGCGTGCCGATCATCATGGGCTCCTACGGCATCGGCATCGAGCGCACGGTGGCGGCCATCGTCGAGCGCTGCCACGACGACAAGGGGATCGTCTGGCCGGTGCGGGTCGCGCCCTACGAAGTCGTGATCACGGTCCTGAACCCGAAGGACGTCACCACCTCCGAGGCCGGCGCCCAGCTCTACGACGCGCTGCGTGCTGCGGGCATCGACGTGATCCTCGACGACCGCGACGAGCGGCCCGGGGTCAAGTTCAAGGACGCCGAGCTCGTCGGCATCCCGTACCGGATCACGGTCGGTCCCAAGGGCCTCGCCCAGAAGCAGGTGGAGCTCGTGCGGCGGCGGGACGGCCGGAGCCAGAACGTCGACCTGCAGCGGGCCGCCGAGATCGCGGCCGAGTCGGTGCTCGAAGACCGGTCCTGAGCGCTCCGCGAGGCAGAAAATCCCAGCGTCGCTGACCGGTGACGCTAGAATGGCCCCGACTCGCGAACATGGAGGGGCTCATGGAGATCTTCAGCTTCGACGGTTGGCTGTTCCTTCTGCGCTGGTTCCACTTCCTGGCCGGCGTGATGTGGATCGGCATCCTCTGGTACTTCAACTTCGTGCAGGTGCCCTTCTTCGCCACCGAGCTCGGCGGGCAGGCTCGCGGCGCCGTGGTGCGCGCCCTCGTGCCGAACGCCCTCTGGTACTTCCGCTGGGGCGCGATGTTCACCTTCCTGACGGGCTGGACGATCGTGCTCTCACGCTTCGGCGTTGCCGACGATCACGGCACGCTGCTCGCGAGCCCCTACATGACGTTGATCCTGACCGGCGGCCTCCTCGGCACGCTGATGTGGGCGAACGTCTGGTTCGTGATCTGGCCGAACCAGAAGCTCGTGATCGCGAATGCCGAAGGCGTGGCCGCGGGCAATCCCGCGAACCCGGCCGCGGCGCCTGCCGGCGCGCGCGCGGGCCTGGCCTCGCGCACGAACACCCTGTTCTCGATCCCGATGCTCTTCTTCATGGGCTCCGCGAGCCACTTCCAGCAGCTCGCCGACAAGCTCGCCGTCGGCGGCGGCAACCTGGTGCTCTACTGGATCGTGTTCTTCGCGCTCGCCGGCGTGGTCGAGTACAACGCGCTCGCGGGCAAGACCGACCAGAAGATGGCGAAGCCGCCGGTGGGACCGGTGGTGCACTTCGGCCTGCTGCTCACCCTCGTGCTCTTCGTGGCGGCGTCGGTCCTGCTCTAGGGCGCGGCTACTTCGCCTTCACGCTGGACAGGTAGGCGGTGAGGGCCGGCACCGACGAGGCGAGGTGCGGCAGCGCCACCATCTGCTGGGTGGGGCGCTTCGGCGTGTAGCCCGGAGGATAGTTGCCGCGCACCACGCGCGCGGTGACGAGCTCGAGCGAAGAGCCCGCGATCGCGGGGCCGAGCACGCCGTCCTCGCTCGGGTCTGCGTTGTGGCAGGCGGTGCAGTTGATCGCGTAGACCTGCTTGCCCTTCGCGATGTCGCCCTCGGCGGCCGGCTTCGCGGCCTCCGCGGCGGGCGCCGCCGGCGCGACGGGCTCGGATCCGGGCGGCGTCGCAGCGGCCGGGGGAGTGGTCGTCGCGGCCGCGGGCGGAGCGGCGTCGCTCGCCGGGGGCGTCTGCGCCGCCTGCTGCTCGCCCTGCGAGCACGCGAGCCACAGGGCCGCCAGCCCGGCCGCCGCCCCGATGCGCCATCGTCCGCTTCGAGCCCTGCCCGCCATCCCCGCTGCCTCCTTGCGCGCCGACGGTAGCCGCAGGTCGCTTCCCCGCCATTCGCGGCGGGGAGTAGAGTGGGGACGATGTCGGAGCCCGCGTCCCCCCACGCCGGCCCGCCGCCGGAAGCTCTGCTTCCGCGTGGCCTGCGCTCGGTCTTCACGCTTGCGAACGTCGTCACACTGGCGCGGCTCGCCGCGACGCCGCTGCTCGTGGTCGACATCCGCGCCGGCTTCCATGCGAGCTGTGGGCTCCTCTTCCTGTACGCGGTGGCGACCGACCTGGTCGACGGCCGTCTCGCGCGCCGGCGCGGCGAGGCCTCGCGGCTCGGGGGGCTCTTCGATCACGCGACGGACGCGCTGTTCGTCACAGGGGGCCTCGGGGCGCTGGCGAGCATGGGGCGCGTCACGCACGTGCTGCCGGTGCTCGTGATGGCGTCGTTCCTGCAGTACGTGGTCGACTCGAACGCCCACCGAGGACGCGCGCTGCGCGCGAGCTCGCTCGGCCGCGTGAACGGCATCGCCTACTACGTGCTGCTCGGCGCCGTCCTGCTCCGCGACGCGCTCGCCCTCGCCGCGCCCTCGGACGGGGCGGTCGCGTTCCTCGCCTGGACGCTCGTCGCGTCCACCGTGGTGTCGATGGCCGATCGCGCCTACGCCGCCGTCAGCGCCACGCGCCATCGATGAACACGCGCTCCTTGGTCGCGAAGACCGACGAGCGCGTGAAGTCGATGAAGCGCTTCTCGTCCTCGAGGAAGATCCCGAACGCGCGGGCGCCCTCGCCGGCGGGGTCGCCGAAGATCGTGACGAGGTCGTTGCGGTCGAACCACGCCTCCGTCAGCCCCGCGTAGGGCGGCCGCGAATTGCGCGGCGCGCGCAGCGCCTCGTTCAGCGGATCGTTCTCCAGCGTGTGGCTCTGGATGTAGCGCGCGAAGCGGCTCGCGCCGCTGTGACGTCGCAGCAGGTAGCCGTGGTCCATGTTCCAGGTGCGATGGCAATCGGCCCACGACATGCCGGGCGCCGGGTTCAGCAGGTAGGAGAACTTGATCCACGAGCTGTCGGGCGTCGCGACGATCGAGTTCTCGGGCATCGGGTTGATCTGCGCCATCTCCTGCGCGACCCAGAGCGAGGAGCGCGCGAGGTCGATGAAGCGCGCCTCGTCCTCGACCAGCGCCGCCCCCGCGCGCTGGCCCTCCGGGCTCTGCATCGCGGCGGCGAGCTCGTCGCGCGTGTCCCACCACAGGCACGCGATGCCGTCGTGGGGCTCCTCCATGCCGGTGCGCAGCGCGCGCAAGCCGTCGTAGAGCGGGTCGTCGACGGTGTGTGACTGCACGTAGCGCCGGATGCGCAGCGCGCGCTGGAAGCTCGCGACGAGGGGCCCGTGGACCTCGCGCCAGTAGCGCTGGAAGTCCTCGCGCGTGGTGCCGGCCTTGCGATGCAGCGGGAAGTTGAGACGGATCATGGGTCGTCGAGCCTCCTTCGCGCCGCTCGTCGCGGCGCGGATCGCGACCGTCGTGGCGTCATGCGCCGCCGGTTCCCTGCGCGCCGATCCGACCCGTCGCAGGATCGAAGTGGCCCCTGCCCGGAACGAAGTTCGCCTCGATCCGGATCCCATCCGGATCCTCGAACAAGACCGAGTAGTAGCCGGGCGCGAACGCGTCCTCGCGCGGCGGGTGCACGATCGTCGCGCCGATCCGCAGCGCGAGCGCGTGGATCGCGTCCACGTCCTCGCGGCTGCGCGCGCGGAAGCAGAGATGGTGCAGGCCGACACGGCGCTGGTGGAACGGCTCGGCGCCGAGGGCCGGGTCGGCGGGCGAGATCGCGACGCCGGTGCGCGCGCCGATGCAGTAGAACATCTGGGGCGAGCGGATCAGCGTCTTGAGTCCCAGCCCGTGCAGCAGCGCCTCGTAGAACGGAATCGAGCGCTCCATGTCGCGGACCGTGAGCTGGACGTGCGCGATGCCGTTGACCTCGACCATGGGAGCTCCTTCGCCGGATCGTCGCTACGTCGCGGCGCCGAGCACGTCGCGCTGCGCGCGCCGCAGGAAGACGAGGCCGATCGCCGCGTTGAAGAAGATGAAGAAGTTGTGCATGACGAGGGCGAAGGCCGCCATCTCGCCGGCATGATCGGGCAGCAGCACCACCCAGAGCGTGATCGCGACGGCGCGCATCGGCCCCGGGACCCCGGCGCCGAAGAAGACGACGGGCAGGTAGCCGAGCATCTGCCCGAGGCCGAGCTCGACGCCGAACAGGCGCAGCGCCAGCGTGTAGACCATCACGGCGACGAGCAGCGCCGGCGACTTGATCGCCACGATCGTCGCATAGTGCCCGAGCCGCGCCTGGCGGAAGGCATGGAAGACGTGACGGTCGCGGAGCTTCGAGCCGGGCAGGATGACGCCGCGGAAGTACAGGTAGAAGACGACGAAGAAGAGCGCGGCGACGACCGCGATGACCGGGATCGCGGCGAACTCCTTCGGAAGCGTGTGGCCGTTCAGGGCGTAGCCGAGGGTCGCCCAGCCGAGCAGGTAGTAGAACTCGCAGAACATGAGGAACAGCATGCTCGAGCCGAGCTTCCAGCCCGGGACGCCCTCGCGCCGCTGCAGGTAGAGCGCCATGGCGCCCTTGCCCACCTGCTCGTTCAGGATCGAGAGGATGTAGGTGCTCGCGCGCACCGGCAGGATGTCGCGCAGGGGAACGCGGGCGTTGAACCAGTTCACGACACGCCACACGGCCAGCGAGTCGAGCAGGAAGAAGGTCAGCGAGTACGGGATCAGGAGCGCCACCAGCGCGAGCCAGTTCACGCGCTCGAACACGGCGGCGAGGTAGGGCACGAGCGACTGGCCCTGACGCTCGGCCGCGCCCGCGAGGCGCGTATAGAGGATGTAGAAGCAGAGGAGCGTGATGCCCCAGACGACGATGCGGCCCCCGAGGCCGCCGCGGCGGGGCATCGCCTCCGCGTCGGTCTCGGCCAGCGGTGCGGGCGTCTCGCCCTCGGTCATGCGGCCTCCGTTCCCATGCAACGCCGGAGCGTGTCGTCGAGGGGCGTGAGCGCGAGTCCGAGCCGGCGGCAGGCCGGGCCCGGGTCGATGCGATCGTCGTGCTCGAGCACGTCGAGCATGGCGCGCGTGACGGGCGGGCTTGCGAGCAGGCGCTCGAGCACGCCCGCGAGGACGGCGACGAGCGCGTAGGGCAGGGGCACGACCCGCGGTCGCCGCCCGAGCAGCGCAGCGGCGCGGCCCAGGAGCGCGCGGTGCGAGAGCGACTCGGGGCCCGCGAGCTCGATCACCTGGCCGGCGAGCTCGTGCCGCGAGAGGGCGAGCAGGATCGCGTTCGTGACGTCGTCCCCGTCGATCGGCTGCTCGAGGGTCGCGCCGCCGCGCACCAGGCCGACGAAGGGAGCGAGCGCCTTCCCGCGCAGCGCGAGCGCCGACGGGTCGCCGGGCGCAAGCACCATCGGCAGCCGGATCACCGTCGTCGGCACCGAGCGCTCGAGCAGGATCCGCTCGGCCCGCCCCTTCGAGGCGAGGCACGGATTCGGCGAAGCGGGATCGGCGCCGAGGATGCTCGGATACACGATACGGCGCACGCCGGCCTTCTCGGCGGCGCGGGCCAGGGACGTTGCCGCGGACTCGTGGGCGTCGGCGTAGCGCGCGCCCGCCGTCTCCTTGAGGATCCCGACGAGATGGACGACGTGGGCGCACCCCGTCGCCGCGTCGGCCACGGCGTCCACGTCCTGATAGTCGAGGATGCGGATCTCGACGGCCTCCGCAGGCACCGCCGCACGGACCGCCTCGGCGGCGTTGCGGCTGCGCACGACGGCTCGGGCCTGCAGGCCGTCGCTCCCGCGCGTCGCGAGACGCTGCAGCAGGCGGATCCCGAGATGTCCGTTGGCGCCCGTCACGAGCACGCGGCCGGCGTCGCGGATCGAGCTCGGCGGGGCGCCCATCTGCTGCTCCACGTCCGCTCCTCACCCTGTTCCGCGCCGTCGCGCCGTGTCACGATAGCACCCGCTCTCGGCGCGCCCGGCGCCGTCACCGCCCGGAACCCTCGGAGGACGAATGCGCCACGCCGTGCTCGCGATGCTCGCCGTCGGGCTCGCACTCGTCCTCGCCGCATCGCTCGAGCTCGGCTCGCTCGAGCGCAGCGGGCCCTTCCGGACCGATCTCGAGCTCGCGGGCGGGATCCCGGCGACGCTCTACCTGCCGCAGCCGGCCGACCCCGCCGGACCCTGGCTGCCGTCGCCTCCGCCCGCGGACGCGCGACCCGCGGCTCTGGTGCTGCTCCACGGCTTCTCCTCCGATCGCGTGATGATGAGCACGCTCGCGCGGCGCCTCGCGACGAGCGGCTACGCGGTGCTCGCGCCCGACCTCCACGGCCACGGCGCGAACCGCAATCCGTTCCCGGCGGGCACGGGCCGAACCGACGCGCACTTCGACGACGTCGCCGCCGCCGTCTCCTTCCTGCGTACCTCGCCCCACGTCGACGGCTCGCGTCTGGTCGTGATGGGCCACTCGATGGGCGCCACCGCGGCCCTCGACTTCGCGACGCGCGACTCCGGCATCGACGGCGTGGTCGCGATCTCCGGCGGCCGCGTGCTCACCGGCCCCTTCCCGCCGCCGAACGCGCTCTGGATCTGGGCCGCGGGCGATCCCGAGAGCCTGCGCGCGGGAGCCTTCGCCCTCGCGCGCCAGGTCGCGGGCGATGCGTCGCTCGCGCTCGGCGCGACCCACGGCGAGATCGCGAACGGGCGCGGCGTGCGTGCGGTGGAGATCCCGGACACCGACCACCTGAGCGTCATCTTCTCGAGCGCGGCCGCCCGGGAGATCGTGGCCTGGCTCGACGGGATCTTCGGCGTGCCGCCGCGGGCGGAGCTCACGCTCGACGAGCCCCGGCTCCCGGCCCTCGGCCTCGCGCTGCTCGGATTCGTCTTGTGCCTTCCCGGTGTCGGATGGCTCTCCGGCCGTCTCGCGCGCCGGCTGCCGGAGCGCGCGGGCGTCGGCGGCCTCGCCGGCCTCGCCGCGATCGCCGTGGCGCTCGGCGTGACGCTGCCGCTGCTCGCGGTCGGCGCGCCCCTCGGCTTCGTCTCGCTCGAGGTCGGCGATCCGATCGGCTCGCTGCTCTTCGCCGCGGGCCTGGCGGCGCTCGCCTCGCTCGCGGCGGCCGGCTGGCTCTCGAGCGGCATGCGGCCGATCGGCGCCGGCTTCGTCGTCGAGCTGCGCGCAGCGCTCGCGCCGGGCCTCGCCGGCTTCGCAGCGATCTACCTGCTCTCGCTCCCGATCGGCGCGGTGGGACACCGGATGGTGCCGACGCCCGAGCGCGCCGTCGCTGCCGTCGCGCTCGCCGCGCTGGTGCTCCCGTACTTCCTCGCCAAGGAGCTGCTCGTGCGCCGGGGCGGCGTGGTCCTCGCCGCGGCGCTCGGGCTCGGCGCGCGCGCGCTTCTCGTCGGCGCGCTGATCCTCGGCGTAAGCACGGGCGTGCTGCCGCCGGTCGTCGGTCTCATGGTTCCGCTCTTCGTGCCGTTCGCCGTCGCAGTCGAGATCGTCGCGACGGCGGTCTACGCGACCTCGCGCAACCTGCTCGTGGTGTCGGTGCTCGAGACCGCGTGGTTCGCGTGGATCATCGCGGCGCTGATGCCGATCCGAGCCTGAGCGCGCGGGCGCGCACGCCCTCGCGACGACGCAGCGCGATCGCCGCGGCGGTGATCACGAGGCAGCAGGCGGCGACGGCGGCGAGGCCGGCGCCGAGCCCGAACGCGTCGCCCAGCGCGCCCGCGAGCCACGGCAGGACGAAGCCTCCGACGGCGCCCGCGCCCGCGACGATCCCGGCTGCGGTGCCGCTCGCCGCGGGAAAGCGATCGCCTGCGAGGCCGATCATCGCGGGGTAGACGGCGCCGAGCGCGAGGCCGACGAATGCCATCACGAGCTCGACCTGGGGCAGCCCGAGGGCGAGCGCCGCACCGAGCCCGGCCGCGCCGACGGCGCCGGCCACGATCAGGAAGCGTGCGCCGAGGCTGCGCCCGGTGACGAGCATCGCGACGCGGCCCGCGAGCAGGCCGAGCCAGAGCGCGCTGATCGCGATCCGTCCGCGCTCGGGAGAGAGCCCGTGGGCGCTCGCCCAGGGCACCGCGAAGACGGTGAGCGCCGTCTCGACGCCGACGTAGGCGAAGCCCACGAGCGCGAGCGCAACCAAGGTGAGCGACACGAGGGAGCGTGGCGCGGCGGCGGCTCCCGCGGCCGCCGGCTCGGCGCGCAGCGGCGGAGGCAGCGGCACGCATGCGGCCCAGAGCGCGAGGGCGAGCATCGCGAGGCCCGTCGCGTGGAAGCTCGAGACCCAGACCGTCCCGCCCGGCGGCGTCGCCCGCGCGAGCAGCGCGATCAGGGGCGGGCCGGCGACGGCGCCGACCGTGGCGCCCGCGTGCAGGAACGCAAGACGCCTCGCGAGCTGCGCCGGCGTGCGCGCGGCGTCGGGCTGGATCGCGACGGCGTTCAGCAGCGTGTCGTAGAAGCCCGCGCTGGCGCCGAGCACGAGCACGTGCAGGAAGGCGAGCTCGAAGCTCGCGCCGGCGTCGATCGTGAGCAGCGTCGCCGCCGTGACGAGCAGCGATGCGACGAAGAGCGGCCGCCGCGGAAAGCGGTCGACGATCGGGCCGGCGCCGGTGACGCCGACTCCGGCGCCTAGGGCCACCGCCGCGCCGAGGAGCCCCGAGCGCGAGAGGTCCATGTCGAGGCTGCGGGCGAGCTCGGCCTGGTTCGCGCCCACGAGCACGAGCACCACGCCGAAGGCGACGAAGGCGGAGAAGCCGAGGGCGAGGAAGCCCACGCGCTCAGAACATGTTGAGCTCGAGGCGCGCGGCCTCGCTCATCATGCCCGGATTCCAGGGCGGATCCCAGACGACCTCGACGCTCGCGGACGACACGCCTTCGACCGCGCGCACCTTCTCCTCCACCTCGGGCGGGAGCGAGCCCGCGACCGGGCACATCGGCGAGGTGAGGGTCATGCGGATCGAGACGACGCCGTCGTCGGTCACGTCCACGTCGTAGACCAGCCCGAGCTCGTAGATGTTGACGGGGATCTCCGGGTCGAAGCAGCTCCGCAGCGCGTCGAGCACGCGCTCGCGCAGGGCGTCGGCCGGGGAGTCGGCCGCGGGCTCGGTTGCGGGGATGCCGTCGGTCGGGGTCGGGTCCGTCATCGTCTGCTCCGTCCGGATCGCTCGTCCGGTGCGCTCGTCCGGTGCCTTCATCCGGCTATTCCGTCGACACGGGCGCGGCGCCGCCTGCGAGCGCCGCTCGCAGCGCGTGCCACACCAGGGTCGCGCACTTCACGCGGGCCGGGTACTCACGCACGCCCGCGAACACCGCGAGCTTGCCGAGGGCGTCGAGGTCCTCGTCGCTCGGCTCCGCGTCGATCTCGCCCGTCACCACGTCGTGGAAGCGGTGGAAGATCGCGTCCGCCTCGGCGATCGCCATGCCCTTCACGGTCTCGGTCATCATCGAGGCCGAGGCCGTCGAGATCGCGCAGCCCGAGCCCTGGAACGAGACGTCGCGGATCACGCCGCCGTCGACTTCCAGGTAGACCGACACCTTGTCGCCGCAGAGCGGGTTGTAGCCGTCCGCGTGGTGCGTCGGGTGCTCGAGGACGCGGAAGTTCCGCGGCTTCTTGTTGTGGTCGAGGATCGTGCTCTGGTAGAGCTCGCGCAGGTCGCTCATCTCAGGCGAAGAACTCCCGCACGCGGTGGATCGCCTTCACGAGGGCGTCCACGTCGTCGCGCGTGTTGTAGGCCGCGAGGGAGGCGCGCGCCGTCGCGGGCACGCCGAAGCGCTCCATCACCGGCTGGGCGCAGTGATGGCCGGTGCGGATCGCGACGCCCTCCTGGTCGAGGACCGTCCCGATGTCGTGGGGGTGCACGCCTTCCATCACGAACGAGAGCACCGACGCCTTCTCGCGCGCGGTGCCGATGAGGCGCACGCCCGGGATCCCGCGCAGCGCCTCGGTGGCGTAGGCGAGGAGCGCGTGCTCGTGGGCGGCGATCGCGTCGATGCCGACGCGCACGAACCAGTCGATCGCCGCGCCGAGCCCGATCACCCCCGCGATGTCCGGCGTGCCGGCCTCGAACTTGTGGGGCACCACGTTGTAGGTGGTCTTCTCGAAGGTCACGTTCGCGATCATGTCGCCGCCGCCCTGCCAGGGCGGCATGGCGTCGAGCAGCGCCCCGCGCGCCCAGAGCGCGCCGACGCCGGTCGGGCCGTAGAGCTTGTGGCCGGAGAAGGCGTAGAAGTCGCAGCCGAGGGCCTGCACGTCGACGGGCGCGTGGGCGACCGCCTGCGCGCCGTCCACCAGCACCGGGACGCCGCGCGCTCGCGCCGCGGCGCAGAGCTCGCGCACCGGGAGCACGCTGCCGAGGGCATTCGAGACGTGGGCGATCGAGAGAAGCTTCGTGCGCGGGCCGAGCAGTCCGACGAGCTCGTCGGCGAGCACGGCGCCGTCGTCGTCGATCGGCGCCACGCGCAGGCGCGCGCCCTTCTCCTCGCAGAGCATCTGCCAGGGCACGATGTTCGAGTGGTGCTCGAGGGCGGTGATCACGATCTCGTCGCCGGGGCCGACGTGCGCGCGGCCGAAGCTCTGCGCGACGAGGTTGATCGCCTCGGTGGTGCCCCGCGTGAAGACGATCTCGCGCGTCTCCGCCGCGCCGAGGAAGCGTGCGACCTTGCCGCGCGCCTTCTCGAAGGCGTCGGTCGCGCGCTGCGAGAGCAGGTGGACGCCCCGGTGGATGTTCGCGTTGTCGCGCTCGTAGTAGGCCACGAGCGCGTCGATCACCGCCCGCGGCTTCTGCGTCGTCGCGGCGTTGTCGAGGTAGACCAGCGGCCGCCCGCGCACCGTCTGGTGGAGGATCGGGAACTCCTCGCGCAGCCGCGCGGCGTCGAAGGGCGCGCCCATCACGGGGCCTCGGCGGCCGGCTCGAGGTGGAGCCGGGCGAGCACCAGCGTCTCGATCTCGCTCCGCAGCGGCTCCTCGCGGATCGCGCGCGTCACCTCCGCCGCGAAGGCCCGGAGCAGCAGGCGCCGCGCGTCGACCTCGTCGATGCCGCGCGCGCGCAGGTAGAAGAGCGAGTCTTCGTCGAGCTGACCGATGGTCGAGCCGTGGCTGCACTTCACGTCGTCGGCCGAGATCTCGAGCTGCGGCTTCGAGTCGGCCTCGGCGTCGCGCGAGAGCAGCAGGTTCTTGTTGGTCTGCTTCGAGTCCGTCTTCTGGGCGTCCTTGCGCACGATCACGCGGCCGCGGAAGACGCCGCGCGAGCGTCCGTCGAGGATGCCCTTGTAGAGCTCGCGGCTCGTGCCGTGGGGCGCGACGTGGTCGATCGTGGTGTGGTTGTCGACGAGCTGGCGGTCGCTCGCGACGTAGAGGCCGTCCATCGTGCACTCGGCGCCGGCGCCCTCGAGGCGCGCCGTGAAGTCGGTGCGGGTCAGCGCGCCGCCGAGCGAGAGCGTGACGGCGCCGAAGCGCGCGTCGCGCGCGAGGCCCGCGTGAACGGCGGCGACGTGGTGGCCGACCGGCGCTTCGCGCTGGAGCTTCACGTAGTCGAGGCGCGCTCCGGCCTCGATCTCGATCTCGGTCACGGCGTTGGTGAAGAACCCGCCGTCGCCGATGGAGACGTGGTCCTCGATCACCGTGGCCTCGCAGCCGCTGCGCGCCAGCACCAGGCATCGCGGCTGCGAGATCGTCTCGCGGCCGCCCGGGCAGGTGACGTGCACGACGTGCACGGGCGCCGTGAGCTTCGCGCCCGGCGCGATCTCCACCAGCGCGCCGTCGTCGAGGAACGCCGTGTTGAGCGCGACGAACGGCGCGCCCTCGACCGGGGCGCGACGTGCGAGGAGCGGCTCGAGGCCGGCCGGCGACTCGGCCAGCGCGACGGCGAGGCTGCGGACCGCGACCTCCCCCGCCTGGGCCGGCTTCGCCGAGAGCTCCGGCGCGAAGCGTCCGTTCACGAACACGAAGAGGCTGCACGCATAGACGGGGAGCGCGGCGGCCTCGACGTGCTCGCGGCGCAGGGCCTTCGGCCCCGGCACGCCGGGCTCGAAGGGCGTGCGTGCGATGGTGGCGACGCTCGTGTAGCGCCAATCCTCGTCGCGCGTCGTCGGGAAGCCCTGCGCCGAGAACGCGCTCATGGCGTCCTTGCGCCGCGCGGCGAGCCAGCCCGGCTCGCCCGCGGGACGCCCGGCGGCGAAGGCCTCGTAGCGCGCGGCGTGGAGGTCTCGCGGATCCACTAGCTCGCCTGGCTGCGGGCGGGCGCGGAGAGCGTGGCGCCCGCCTCCTTCTCGATCCAGCCGTAGCCCTTCTTCTCGAGCTCGAGGGCGAGCTCCTTGCCGCCCGATCGCACGATGCGCCCGGCGGCGAGCACGTGCACGAAGTCGGGCACGATGTAGTCGAGGAGCCGCTGGTAGTGCGTGATCACGAGCATCGAGCGGTCCGGGCCCCGCAGCGCGTTCACGCCCTTCGAAACCACCTTCAGGGCGTCGATGTCGAGGCCCGAGTCGGTCTCGTCGAGGATCGCGAGGCGCGGCTCGAGCACGAGCATCTGCAGCACCTCGTTGCGCTTCTTCTCGCCGCCCGAGAAGCCCTCGTTGATCGAGCGGCTCATCATCTTCTCGTCCATCTCGACGAGCTTCATCTTCGCGCGCACGAACTTCAGGAAGTCCATCGCGTCGAGCTCTTCCTCGCCGCGGTGCTTGCGCGCGGCATTCAACGCCGACTTGAGGAAGTAGGTGTTCGAGACGCCGGGGATCTCGACCGGGTACTGGAAGGCGAGGAAGACGCCCTCGCGCGCGCGCTCCTCGGGCGCCAGGGCGAGCAGGTCCTTGCCCTCGAAGCGCACCTCGCCGCCGATCACCTCGATCGAGGGCCGGCCCGCGAGCACGCCCGCGAGCGTGCTCTTGCCCGAGCCGTTCGGGCCCATGATCGCGTGCACCTCGCCGGCGCGGACCGACAGGTCGATCCCGCGCAGGATCTCGTTCCCGCCGGCGCGGGCGTGGAGGTTCTTGATCTCGAGCATCAGCCCACGCTCCCTTCGAGAGAGATTCCGAGCAGCTTCTGGGCCTCGACCGCGAACTCCATCGGGAGCTCGCGCAGCACCTGCTTGCAGAAGCCGTTCACGATCATCGAGACGGCGTCCTCGGCCGAGAGGCCGCGCGCCTGGCAGTAGAAGAGCTGGTCTTCGCCGATCTTCGAGGTGGTGGCCTCGTGCTCCACCGTCGCCGTCGGGTTCTTCACCTCGAGGTACGGGAAGGTGTGGGCCGCGCACTTCTCGCCGAGTAGCAGCGAGTCGCACTGCGAGTAGTTCCGCGCGCCGTCCGCGCCCGGCAGGATCTTCACCAGGCCGCGGTAGGTGTTGACGCCGTGCCCGGCCGAGATGCCCTTCGAGATGATCGTGCTCCGGGTGCGCTTCCCGATGTGGATCATCTTCGTCCCGGTGTCGGCCTGCTGGTGGTTCGCGGTGAGCGCCACCGAGTAGAACTCGCCCACCGAGTCGTCGCCCTGCAGGATGCAGCTCGGGTACTTCCAGGTGATCGCCGAGCCGGTCTCGACCTGCGTCCACGAGATCTTCGAGCGCGCGCCGAGGCACTTCCCGCGCTTCGTCACGAAGTTGTAGATCCCGCCGCGGCCCTCGGCGTCGCCGGGGTACCAGTTCTGCACCGTCGAGTACTTGATCTGGGCGTCCCCCAGCGCCACCAGCTCGACCACCGCCGCGTGGAGCTGGTTCTCGTCGCGCTTCGGCGCGGTGCAGCCCTCGAGGTACGACACGTAGCCGCCCTCGTCCGCGACGATCAGCGTGCGCTCGAACTGCCCCGTGTTCTCGGCGTTGATCCGGAAGTAGGTCGAGAGCTCCATCGGGCAGCGCACGCCCTTCGGCACGTAGACGAAGGAGCCGTCGGTGAAGACCGCGCTGTTGAGACACGCGTGCTTGTTGTCGCCGTAGGGCACGACCGAGCCCAGGTACTCGCGCACCAGCTCGGGGTACTTGTGCACCGCCTCGGAGAACGAGCAGAACAGGATGCCGTGCTTCTCGAGCTCCTTCTTGAAGGTCGTCGCGACGGAGACGCTGTCGAAGACCGCGTCGACCGCGACGCCCGCGAGCCGCTTCTGCTCGAGCAGCGGGATGCCGAGCTTCTCGTAGGTGCGCAGCAGCTCGGGGTCGACCTCGTCGAGGCTCTCGGGCGCGATCTTCTGCTTCGGCGCCGAGTAGTAGACGATCTTCTGGTAGTCGATCGGCGGATGCTTCACGACGGCCCACTCGGGCTCGGGCATCTCGAGCCAGCGGCGATAGGCCTTGAGCCGGAACTCGAGCAGCCACTCGGGCTCGCTCTTCTTCGCCGAGATGAAGCGGATGATGCTCTCGTCGAGCCCCGGCGGCGCCTGGTCGGCCTCGATGTCCGTGACGAAGCCCCACTCGTACTCGCGCTTCGTGAGCTGCTCGAGGGTCTCGGCCGAGCTCATTGGTTCGTCTCCGGCGCGCAGGGCGCCTCGTCGGGGGAAGGCGAGGACAGGGACAGGATCGTGAGGGTTGCGGCGGGCACGTGCCGGGTCTCGATCAGCTCCGCGAGCGTGACGCGTGAGAGCGCTCCCTGGATCACCTCGTTGATGCGCTGCCACGGCGCGCGCACGCGGCAGTCGCGCTCCTGGGTGCAGAGACCGGGATGCGCGCCGCACTCGGTGAGCGCGATCGGGCCTTCGAGGATCCCGATCACCTCCGACACCGGCAGCGTCGCGGGATCGCGCGCCAGGCTGTAGCCGCCCTTCGCGCCGCGATGCGACGCGAGCAGGCCCTCGCGCGCGAGCGCCTTCAGGAGCTTGCTCACGACCGGCAGCGGGAGATGCGTCTCCGCCGCGAGCTCGCGCGCGGTATGCGGGGCGCGCGTATCGCGCAGCGCGAGCTGCGCGAGCAGCACGATCCCGTAGTCGGTGAGCTTGCTCATCCGGATCATGGCGATGACTCCGGCGGGGCCGGGGTACGGGCCGGCCGCGCGCGGCGGATCGGGTCTGGCGGCCGGGGCGGTACGGGCCTCGGCCTCTCGAGCAGATTAGAGGACCGGAGCGGTCCTGTAAAAGGAGGACCGGGGGAGTCCGGATCGGCCGCTGCGGATCGGGCGTTGCCGCGAGCGGTTCGGGCGTGCCATAACGGCCCGATCGGCAGGTCCACGTCAGGGGGAGCGATGCACGGGGGCGCAGCGATGCGGATCGGGCTCCTCGCCGTCGCCGCCGGCGTGGCGGTCACCAGCCCTGCCGCCCTCGAGCTTTCGAGCGACCCCCGCGCCAAGGCACAGCTCTTCGCGGTCACGGGCTTCGCGACCGGCCTCGACTACCCCTTCGGGATGGCCGAGCTCGAGGACGGCTCGATCCTCGTCGGCACGAGCCGCCCGATCCCGGGGAGCGTGGGATTCGGGAGCACCACCGGCCGGCTGCTGCGCCTCGTGGACGCCGATGGCGACGGGGTGGCAGACGGGCCCGGCGCGCTGGTCGCGGACGGACTGCCCGCGCGGGTCACCTGCGTCCGGCCGGCTGGCCCCTTCGTGCTGGTGTCGTCGTTCGGACCTCCGAATCGCATCACGGTCCTTCGCCGCGGCGCCGCGCCAGCCGATCCACTCGCCGCGCTGGGCTCGATCGACTTCACCTACGACGCCAGTCCGTCCGAGCATGGACACTTTGCTCTTGCCGTCCGGCCGAAGCCCGGTGCGACTGGCAGCCACGAGGTCTTCTTCAACCTGGGCGCCGCCACGAACGCGGCCGCGACTCCCGGCGGCGTCACGCTTTCGGGGCTGCTCACCGGAAGCGCATTGCCGGACTCGATCCACGCGTTCACGATCGCCGACGGCCCGACCGGTCCGGTGCTCTCCGACCTCCGTCCGATCGCCGTCGGCCTGCGAAACGCCGCCGGCATCGCGTTCGCGCCGAACGGCGACCTGCTGTTCGAGGACAACGGCATCGACGGGCTCGTCGATCGTGCGGAGCCGCTCAGCGCGGACGAGCTCAATCGGATCCCCGCGCTTCAGATCGGCGCGGGCGGGCCGGATTTCGGATTCCCGTCGAGCTACGTGGAGTACCGTACGGGCACGGTGGTCGGAGGTCCGGCCGTCGCTCCCGACTTCGCATTTCAGCCCCTGCCGGATCCCATCACCGGAAGCGAGAGCGAGGGCCCGGCGGAGATCGCCTTCGCGCCGCCCGGCTTTCCCGAAGGCTTCGGA
>Ga0209706_10000268_pt1 | contig 28943 bp, 24 predicted proteins | sample PPLLaktember2015_6_FD_187263 | JGI IMG/M metagenome (GOLD analysis project Ga0209706, IMG submission 187263) | Freshwater sediment microbial communities from Prairie Pothole Lake near Jamestown, North Dakota, USA - PPLs Lake P8 Core (1) Depth... | ecosystem: Environmental > Aquatic > Freshwater...
CTGCCAGCGGCGGCGCGGCAGGGAGAACTCGAGGGCGGCGAGACGCCCGCCTGGCTTGAGGACGCGGGCGATCTCCCGGATCCCGCGGTCGAGGTCGACCAGATTGCGAAGGCCGAAGCCCACCGTGACGGCATCGAACGAGGCGTGAGCGAATGGAAGGCTTTCGGCGTCGCCCTGGATGAAGGAGACGATCCCGCCGCTCCGGGCCCGGCCGCTCTTGATCCGTCCGGCTTCCATCATGGGCCGGTTGAAGTCGCAGACGACCGCCCGGCCGCCCGGTCCGAGGTGTCTGGCGGCGAGCACGGCCAGATCGGCCGTCCCGCCGCAGACGTCGAGAAGGCTTTCTCCGGGGCCGAGCCCCAGCCCCCGGACGGTCGCCTGTTTCCAGAGGAAGTGCAAGCCGAGGCTGAGCAGGGCGTCGGCCCGGTCGTAGGTCGCGGCGATGGGAGTGAACTGGTCGTGGACGAGCCGCTTCTTCTCAGCGGTGCCGACCGTCCTGTATCCGAAATGAACCTTCTCCGAGGGCCTGCGCGTCATCTCCCGGGTTCTCTCGATGCCCCTACTATAACAGAATGACCTGTGGACACGATAGCCTGCAGGAGGCGGTTGAGCATGTTGCCTCGGCGTTCCTATGCGCATAAAATAGCCTTGAGCTTGCCCATGAGCCGCTATGCCGTCGGCATCGACCTCGGAGGGACCAAGGTCGAAGCCTGCCTCGTCGACGAGACGCGGCAGATCCTGGCCCGCAAGCGCCGGCCCTCTGAACCGGGCCTCGGCCGCGAGCGGGTCGTCCGGAACATCCGCGAGCTCGTTGTGGATACGGCTGGAGGGGCCCCGTACGAAGCCTTAGGCCTGGGCACGCCCGGGACCTACAGCGCCGCGGACGACGTCATGTACGGCGCGCCCCATACGCCCCTCTACGAGAAGCCGGGCCTGATCAGCCTGCTCAGGTCGGAGCTCGACGCGCCGCTCGTCGTCGAGAACGACGCCAATTGCCTGGCCCTGGCCGAGTTCTTCGCCCAGTGTCACGGCCGCTTCTCGACGGTCATGGCCGTCATCCTGGGCACCGGCATGGGTTCGGGGCTCATCCTCGGGAACAGGCTCCACCGCGGGCCCTGCGGGAACGCGGGCGAAATCGGCCATAACTCGATCGCCATCGACGGCCGTCCCTGTGAGTGCGGCCGGCGGGGATGTGGGGAAGCCTACCTCTCCGGGCCCAGCCTGACCCGCCGCTACGCCGAGCTGGCCGGTGACGCCCTGCCGCCGGACAAGATCTTCGCTCTTCACGAGGCGGGCGATCCGCACGCGCGCCGGGTCTTCGACGAGTCCTGCCGGATCATGGGCGAGCTCTTCGCTAACTGCGTCAACACCCTCGACCTCGAGGCCATCGTCCTCGGCGGCGGCGTCTCGAACATCCCCCTCTGGTACGATCGCGTCCCGCCGGTCATGGCCACGGCGCTCTTTGGCCTCCCGGGCCGGACGGTCCCCATCCTCAAGGCGGTGCTGGGCGATTCGGCCGGCGTGCTCGGCGCGGCGTATCTCGCCCTCCGCGAGATGCGCCTCATGGAGTTCTAGATTCAGATCTCCCTCTCGCGGCGGCGAGGGATGTTGCTTCGCAGCGGGGGGAACCGGACGACTGGTTCCCGGGGGCCGGGGAGCTAGAGGCATATCCCGAGCAAAGCCGGAGAGAGGGAGGACCTTATTGATACTTCCCCATGATGTAGTTCTCGAGGTTCTCGATCGTCACCTTCTGGTCGGCCATGATGGCCTTGACCACATCGCCGATGGAGATGACGCCGGCGAGCTTGCCCTCCTTGCACACGGGCAGGTGCCGGAAATGCTTGTCGGTCATGAGGGCCATGCACTCCTCGGCCGTCGTCTCGTGGTGGACCCCGTAGACCTCTTTGGTCATGATGTCCTTGACCGGTGTGTCCTGGGACAGGCGGCCCATCAAGACGATCTTCCGGGCATAGTCGCGCTCGGAGATGATGCCCACGATCTCCTCGTTCGGGTCGACGACGATCAGGGCGCCGATGCCCTTTTTGGCCATGAGCTCGAGAGCCTCGAAGACCTTGGCCTCCGGCCCGATCGTCCACGTTTTGTGGCCTTTCTGGTCGAGCATGTCTTTGACGGTGATCATTGTGGTCCCTCCTTGTCGACGGCCGTCCGTCCCGTTCCGGGATTGTCCCACGGAAGACTGAGGACATTATAAGGGGAATGCTTCGTCTTGGCTAGTCGACGAGCAGGAAGGCGTAGCGGTTCATCTCCTGGTCGTAGGCCGACAGCACCTCGATCGGGTAGCCGATCTTCCGCACCGTGGTGAAGACGTCGACGCCCATGCCCTCCGGCGTCGGCCTGGCCAGCTTCGGCTCCTTGCACTCGGCCCGGCTGCCGGCGCATTCGAGGCAGATGCCGCAGCTGTCGAAGAACAGGAGGAAGGTCTTGAAGAGGCCGCTCCGGAACAGCTCGTGCTCGAGCTTGATCAGTTCGAGGTTGAGCTTGCGCGTCCAGGCGTGGCGGTCTTCGGGCCGGTCGACCGTCTTGGCGAAATGGATGACGGCGGCGCGCCGGTACTCCCTGAAGAAGCGGGCGCATTCCTCAACCGGAGGGGTGTTGGGCGGGCAGGCCGCGTTCCGGCCGTACTCGCGGCAGCCGAAGCGGCACTTCATCCGGACCCACTCGGCCGTGACGATCTCCGCGGGATCGATCCAGCGGACGTCCGTGAAGCCGCGCTCGGCGAACAGGCGCTCGAGGTCTTTTGTCGACGGCCGGCCCGGCCGCGTTTTCCGTGAGGGCGTCTGGGGTTCCGCCGCCTTCCTCCGTGGCATCTTCGACCTCCTTGCCGGGCCGCCGGCCGCTCAGGCCCGGTTTATACTCCCGTCGCCCGGCCGCTGTCAACGCGCGCCGGGAGGTGGGGGGCTATCGGGACAGGGCGTCGTCGGCTATAATCGTCTCCCATGGCGCCGCTCGATCGCTTCGCCGTCGTTCTCGTCCGGCCGGACAGCCCCGAGAACATCGGTCTGGCCGCGCGGGGCATGGCCAATACAGGCTTTGGGGATCTGCGCCTCGTCGGGCTCGACAAGCTCGAGCCCCCGGCCTGGCGTACGGCCGTCCATGCGGAATCCATCATCGAGGGGGCCCGCTTCTTTCCGTCGCTCGCCGCGGCGGTCGCCGACCGCGATCTCGTCCTCGGATCGACGGCCCGAGTCCGTCACGATTTCCCGCTCGTCACGCTGGCCGAAGGCGTCGCGCGGATCGGCGAATATCCCGAGGCGGCCCGGGTCGGGCTCGTCTTCGGCAACGAGCGCACGGGGCTGACCCAACCGGAGCTGGGTCTGGCCAACATCCGTTTCCATATCCCACAGGCGGCGCGCCAGCCCTCCTACAACCTCGGCGTCGCCGTCACGCTGACCCTCCATTCTATCGCTTTTCGGGGCGGACCGCTTCCGGCCCTTCGCCGGGACCTCGCCCTCGATCACGCCGCCCAGGCCGAGGCCGGCCGCCGCTTCCGCGACATGCTCGAGAGCCTCGGCTTCATGCACGACACCAACCGGGCCTTCATCGTCGATAAGATCCAGGATATATTTTTCCGCATGGCGCTGACGGCCAAGGACAGGGACGTCATCCTGGCCATGTTCCGCCGGTCCTTGGAGGGCCCCCGTGAGCACAGGCCCCGCGCCCATCGTCCGCGAAAGGAGCACCCGTGAATCCGAAAGAGCTCAAGGTCGTCTTTGGCGACAACTACAAGATCGACGTCGAGTACAAAGGCTTCACTGTCAAGACCGACCAGCCGGTCCGCGATGGGGGGGACGGGACAGCGCCGTCGCCGTTCGATCTGTTCCTGGTCTCCCTGGCCGCCTGCGCCGGTTTCTACGCCCTGGCCTTCTGCCGGGAGCGCAAGATCCCGACCGGGGGTCTCGGCGTGACCATGACGGCCGAGCGGGGCGAGGTGTCGAAGATGATCGACAATATCACCATCACGGTCGATCTGCCGGCGGGCTTTCCCGAAAGATACCGCTTCGCCCTCGTCAAGGCGGTCGATCACTGCACGGTCAAGGCCCACATCCTGAGGCCGCCCCAGTTCGAAATCGTCGCCCGGCCCTAGCCGTCGGGCGCCGTCACGGAGTTTGCGGCAGCCAGAGGTAGTAGAAACCCGTCTTCAGGGCCCCCAGCATCGATTCGACCACCTTGGCGTCGAGAGGGGAGAAGTCCCCGAGCCGGCTGGCGTAGATGTTGGTCTTGGTTCTTGGGAAATACGTGTACGACACAAGCTTGGCATTCTTGAGCGCGGCGAGCTCCCGGGCCCGGCCGAAGGCATCGTCGAAGTAGCCGAGAGCGTCGATGAGGCCGAGCTTCAGGGCCTGAGGTGCGGTGTAGATGCGGCCGTCGGCGATTGTCCGCAGACCGGCCTCCGGGATCTTGCCCTTGCGTCCCCGGGCGACGACCGCGAGGAACCCCTCGTAGTATTCGTCGATGATCCCCTGGAAGATCTTCTTGTCGTCCTCGGTCATGTCCCGGAAGGGCGAGCCCGAATCCTTGGACGGGCCGGACTTGATGACGTTGACCTTGACCCCGACCTTGGCCATCAGCGACTCGACGCTCGGGAAGATGGAGATGACGCCGATCGATCCGGTCAGCGTCGAGGGATGGGCCACGATGAGGTCGCAGGCCGACGCGATGTAGTAGCCCCCCGAGGCGGCGACGCTCATCATCAGGGCGACGACAGGCACGTCCGTCCGCTCCTTGAACCGGTGGATCTCGTGGTAGATGATGTCGCTCGCGGTCACCTCGCCGCCCGGCGTGTCGAGCCGGAGGATGACCGCCTTGACCCAGGGATCGGCGGCGGCCCGCTCGAGGCGCTCGAAGACGCGGGCGACGAGGCTCTTCTCGCGGGTGAGGAAGCCGGTCTCGAGCGCGGACGAGATCGTCCCGTCGATGTCGATCATCAGGACCTTCTCCCGGGCGGCGCTCGGCAACAGGACGACCTCCTGGAGCTCGTCCTCGCCGAGCAGGTCGATGCGGATCTGCGGCGAACAGGCGGCCAACGCGGCCGCAAGGACGGGCAGCCACAGGTAGGCTTTCTTCATGGGGGCCTCCTCAGGCGGAATGCTTCTGGAAATGCTTCCCGGCCCGCCGCGTGGACGGGGTGACCATCCGGATGGCCCGCGGCAGGATCCGGAACTCGATGAGGTCGCGGTCGCCGAGGAACTCGCCATTGAACTGGATGGGCAGGTTCGGGCCGCTGATGGCGATCCGTTTGGCCTTGAAGTGCCGCAGCCGGCGCTGGTAAATGCCGACGTAGATGAGCGGGAATAAGGCCGAGTACTTGTAAGGCCCGAGCTCGAAGAGCGTGATGTCGAGATAGCCGTCGTCCACGACGGCCTCGGGCGCGATGTTCCAGCTGTAGCCGAAATAATTCGTCTTGGCGATGACGCAGTCGAAGAAATTTGAGGTGACGGTTTTCGTCTCGAAGGCGCCGGACTTGTCGAATCCGTCGTAGAGCGTGATCGTCTTCTCGTCCATGGGCGTGTCGAGCAGGCGCCGGCCGGCCAGGACGTGGCCCCACAATCCCGCGACCTTGCCGCGGAGCTTTTCCCCGGTGACGCGGGCCGTGGCCCCGACGCTGGCGAACGCGGCGACGCGGCCCTCGACCTCCATGAGGTCGATCAGGCGCGGGACGCCCTCGGCCAGGCGGTCGATGGCCCGCAGGGGATTCTTGGGGATGTCGAAGGACTTGCGGAAGGCGTTGCCGCTGCCGAAGGGGATGACGCCGAAGAGGACCTCGTCCTGCTTGCCGGCATTGAAGATGCCCTGAAGCGTGTCGGCGATCGTGCCGTCGCCGCCCATGGCCACGATGATGTCGGCGCTTCTCGAGGCGATGGCGGCCTTGTCCACGGTCGTCTTCACGTCGCCGAGGCCATCGTAGACGTCCCCAGGCAGCTTCTTCTGGAGGTAGGCGCGGAGGAACCTCCGCCTCATCCACTTGGAGTTGGCCGCCTTCGGATTGATGAGACAGGCCGTCCTGAGGTCCTTGAGCGGTCGCGATTCAGCCATGGTTCCGGGAACTCTTCATTATAGCGCATTTCGGAGGGGCGCGCCAAAAAAGGGGATTCGGCGCCGGGGAAGAGCGCCCGGGCATTGAACGGGCAGGGACCTTTGGCATAGAATGGGGCCGGCATCCCGATGAAACCCCTCGAAAAGACCGTCACCGTCCGGGACCGGCGCTTCCTTCTGCGCGTCGAAACGTCCTCCGTGGTCGCGGATTACGGCAAGTACGAGGACCTGCGCGAGGAGATCTGGGGGTTTCCCGACGATCACATGTCCAGCACCCGGAACATGATGTGCGAGAACGTCTTCCACGAGGGGGGCAGCCTGTTCATCGGGGCTTTCGCCGAGTCGGACGGGGGGGGCTTCGAAACGGACGGGACGCATCTGGTCGGCTTCTGCTACGGCTTCGTCGGCGTCCGCGATAAGAAGATCGGATTTCGCGATCCGAGGAACCTCCGCTTCTACTCCCAGTTCGCCGGCGTGCGCCAGGCCTATCAGAGCTTCGGCCTCGGCATCCTCCTCAAGGAGTTTCAGCGGGAGATGGTCCTTGGCCTCCTCGGCGTCCCGGCGATCATCTGCACATATGATCCTCTCACCGGCGTCAACGCCAACCGCAACATCCATCATTTCGGCATGGACGTCCTCGAATACCTGGTCGACACCTACGGCGGTTACGGCGGCCGCCTCAACCGGCTCGACGTCCCCACAGACAGGTTCCTCATGTCCTGGGACCTCGAGAGGACGGACGGGCGGCCGCCTTACGACCTCAAGGCGGCCCTGGGCGCGCCCCGGCCCATTCTGGCGGGCCCGCGCCGCGTCGCTGGGGCCGGCGGAGAGCTCGAGCTCGAGGTCGTCGAGGGGACAGATCCGGGAGCCGAGGGCGACGCCCTGCTCGTCCGCGTCCCCCTCGATTTCTACCGGATGCTTCGGGAGACGGACGTCGCCGACGCCGGGGTGAAGCGCATCCCGGTCGACTGGAGGGTGGCCACGCGCGAGGTCTTCCAGGCTCTCTTCGCCCGCGGCTATCGGGTCGTCGACTTCCTCAAGGCGGGGGAGGCTATCCCCGCGAACCACTACGTCCTCGCGCGGCGCCTGCCGCCCGGCCGCTGAGCGCGACCGTGCCGGCCCTCATCGAGACCCGCGCTCTCTCCCGGAAATCCGTGGACACGATCCCATTTCCGGAGAAAGGGGTCATGTCCCCGATTCCCGGCCCCCGTTTTTCTGGTATAATGCGAGGCTCGGGCGCACCCGGATCATCTCCAGCGCCGCGGGCGGGACGTTTCAACGGAGAGCTCGGGAGCAGTCATGAAGAATCATCGAAGAGCGGCCGCCGCCGGCATCGTCGCCATCCTTGTCATGTCATCCTGCGCCGTGACCAAGACGCCGCCGAGCGTGGAGGAGAAGGCGCGGGCGCTGCATGGGAAGATCCTGACCGTCGATACCCATTGCGACACGGCGTTCAGCCTCCTCCGCAAGGATTGGAACATCAGCGAACGCCACGACCCGGCTCTCCGGGCCAGCGGCAAGATTGACCTGCCGCGCATGAAAGAAGGGGGTCTCGACGCCGAGTTCTTCGCCGCGTTCGTCGGCCAGGGCCCCCTGACGCCCGAGGCCTATGTCAAGGCCAAGGACAGCGCGCTCCGGGCCGTCGAGGCCGTCCGCAAGATGACGGAAACCTTCGCTTCGACGATCGGCCTGGCCGTCGACCCGGCCGGCGCCCGCCGCCTCAAGAGAGAGGGCAAGCTGACGGCCTTCATCGGCCTCGAGAACGGCTACCCGGTCGGCCGGGACCTCGCGCTCGTGAAGCTCTTCCATGACAACGGGGTCCGCTACATCACGCTCTGCCATTCGTCCGACAACGACATCTGCGACTCCTCGACCGACCGCCGGGATCCCGAGGACGGGGGCCTGAGCGATTTCGGCCGCGAAGTCGTGGCCGAGTGCAACCGCCTGGGCATGATCGTCGACATCTCCCACGCGTCCGAAAAGAGCTTTTATGATGTCCTGGCCGCCTCCAAGGCCCCGATCATCGCCTCCCATTCGAGCGCCCGGGCCGTCTGCGACCACCCGCGGAACCTGACGGACGACCAGCTCCGGGCCCTGGCCAAGAACGGAGGCGTCATCCAGATCTGCTTCCTCGGCGCTTACGTCAAGACGCCCCCGGTCATCCCCGAGCGCGAACAAGCCCTCAAGGACCTCGAGGCCAAGTACGGGCCCGTCCGGGAGATCCGCGACGACGACGTCCGCATGAAGGCGATGGCCGAACGCGACGCCATCAACAAGCAGTACCCCCAGGTCCGGCCGACGGTCAAGGATCTTGTCGACCACTTCGACCACGTCAAGAAGGTCGTCGGCATCGACTATGTCGGGATCGGCACCGATTTCGACGGCGGCGGCGGGGTCGTCGGCTGCGACGACGTGAGCGGCATGATTCATGTGACCGAAGAGCTCATCCGCCGCGGGTATACCGACCGGGAGATCGAGAAGATCTGGGGCGGCAACTTCTTCCGGGTCTTCGAAAAGGTCATCGCGCTCGCGGCAAAATAGCTTCGCCGGGCGGGAAGCGGGCGTAATAGAACTTTACGGTTCCGGCCCTCTTTTTTCGCAAGCCGTTTATTATCTTTATGATAGAAATCAGTGGTCATGGCATGATCCTTGCTCCGTCCGGAGGCGGGCGGCAAATGTGCATTTTCGAGCCTTTTTCGTTATCATGAAAGCGACTCCATGACCACTCCCGGCCGGACGCGCGTCTTCCCCCTGGCCGTTTCCCTGTTCGCCCTGTTCGTCACCTCGGCTCCCGCCGCTTGGCCGCGCCCCCAACCCCCCGGCGAATCCCCGCGCGCGGGCGGGACCCTCCGGATCAAGGGCTCTTACATCCCTTTCAACCAGGTCTTCGACCCGGCCGCGCCCTCCCACTATTTCATCACCGAACAGCTCTTCGACGGGCTGGTCAAGTTCGACAGCCGGTTCAATCCGACGCCGGCCCTGGCCGAATACTGGACGATCACGGACGGCGGGGCCCGCATTGTCTTTCATCTTCGCCGGGGCGTCCGCTTCCACAACGGGCGCGAGCTCAATGCGGCCGACGTCAAGTACTCGCTCGAGCGGCTGGTCCGGGGCGGTCCGGAAAACACCGCGGCCCGGCACTTCAGCGGCACCGTCGTCGGCGCCGAGGACTATCGCCTGGGCAAGGCCACGGGGGTCACAGGCTTCCGCGTGGTCGATCCATCGACCTTCGAGATCCGGTGGTTGCGGCCCTATGTTTCCGGCCTCTACCTTTTAGGGATGTACGCCTGCAAGATCCTGCCGAAGGACCTTCTCGAGGATCAAGGCAAGGGCTTCTTTTCGAAACCCGTCGGGACGGGCCCCTTCAAGTTCGGCGAATGGCTTAGGAGCCCCCGTCTGGAGATCCTGGGTGTCCGGCTCGAGCGGAACCCCGACCACTATGCGGGCCCCCCCTTTTTGGCGGCGCTCGACTACAGCCCCCATTTCACCGAAGAGCAGTTCGACGAAGGCAGCGTGCATTTCATTCCGGTGACCTCCGAGGGGATTCTCCGGAAGAAGGTCACGATCCTGGAGAACACCACCCTGAGGTCCTACTTCCTGGCCTTCAGCTGCGACGTGCCTCCGCTCGACCGCCCCGAGGTCCGCAAGGCCCTGGCCCTGGGCCTCGATAAAGACCGGTTGGCCGCGGCCTACGACTCGCCGGGGACGGTCCACAAGGTCACGAACAACTATATCCCGCCCCTCCTCCCGGGATTCTTCCCCCGGACGGCCGTCCCCTTCACCGACACCGACACGGCCAAGCTCCTTCTCGACCGGTTCCTGCCGGAAGGCGGACGGAAAGCTCTGGCGCTAACGCTTCTCTTCGACGCGCCCAGAACGGACGGCACGGCCGCCTTCGCCCGGGAGCTCGAACGGGAGCTCGGCGCGCTGGAGATCGTGCTCGACGTGAAGTACCTCCGCAAGCCCGAGGACGCCCGGTCCGTACGCACGCCCTATGTGAAGTTCGTCAACTACACCATGGATTTTCCGGATCCCGAGAACATCGTCGGGCCGCTCTTCCGGTCGGGGTCCCTCCCGAACGGGCTCAACTCCCGGTACGCCGGCCCGGCCCTCGACGCCCGGCTCGCGCAAACGGAGGCCGAAACGAGCTGGGAGCGGCGGACGGGCCTGTTCCGGGAGATCGAAAAACTCCTCCACGAGGATGTCCCGGCCGTGCCGCTCTTCAGCGAGCAGATCCTCATGGCCGTCCAGCCGCGGGTCCGGGGCGCGCAGATCCCGGCCATGGGATTCATCTTTCTCGACGTCAAAAGCATCTGGCTGGCTCCCGAGAAGGACCCATGAAGCTGAAGATCTCGATCCGCTCCCGGCTCGTCTTCTGGATCGCCCTGCTCGTCCTCCTGCTCGTCGGGGCGGTGCTCTACGTCATCCAGATCCGGGAGGCGGCAATCCTCCAGCGCGAGACGGAGGCCCGGGCCTTTATCCAGGCCCGGTACATCGCCGACGCCAACCTGACCAACCTCTCGCTGTATGACATACCGGCCATCCAGAAGTACGTCGACGAGCACATCACCGGAGATTTGGTCTACATCATCGTCTATGGCCGGGAAGGGCGCTCCGTCGCCTGGAACGATCTCATCCGGCCCCACAGTGAGATCGTCACCATGAGCCGGCTCCGGGACGCCATGACCCCGGACGAAACGGCCTCCGAAGCGAAGCGCCTCACCCTCCTCGAAAAGCCGGTCCGGATCTTCGAGGTCGAGGTCCCCGCCTTCACCCCGGCGGCCGGACGCTGGGGCACGGTCAAGATCGGCCTGTCCCTCGAGCCCATGTATGACCGGCTCCGGGAGATCCAGCGGGTCCTCCTGTTCATCGGCATCGGTGGCTTTCTCATCGGCATCGGGGGAGGGGCCCTCCTGGCCCGGCGGATCACCCGCCCGCTCCACCGGCTCGTCGACGGGACGGTCCGGATCGCCAAGGGCGATTTCTCTCAGGCCATCGTCGACACGTCCCGGGACGAGGTCGGCGATCTGGCCCGGAGCTTCAACGAGATGACGTCCCAGCTGCTCCAGACCCGGGAGCGGATGGAGGACGCCAACCGCCGCCTCGTCCAGCACGAGAAGCTCGCCTCGATCGGGCGGATGGCGGCCACGATCGCCCACGAGATCCGCAATCCCCTGACCTCGGTCAAGCTGAACATCCAGAAGGTGGCCGAGGAGGAGCAGTTCGCCGAGACGATCAAAGCGCACCTCGGCCTCTCGCTCGAGGGCATCGACCAGATCGAGCGGTTCATCAAAGAGCTGCTCAATTTCACCCGGGTCCAGGAACTCAGCCTGGAGCGCTGGCCGGTCGGGCAGATCGTCGAGGAATCGCTCAAGGTGATCAAGGACGCCCTGGCCCAGAAGAAGATCGTCGTCGAGCGGGATTGCGCGGAGGGCCTGCCGTCGATCCTGGCCGACGCCGACAAGCTGCGCCAGGTGTTCCTCAACGTCCTGCGCAACGCGCACGAGGCCCTCGGGGCCGGCGGGAAGATCCGGATCGCCTGCGACACGGTCAGCGCGGGCGGGCGGACGATGGTCCGGGTGCGGATCTCCGACAACGGGCCGGGCATCGCGGAAAAGGACCAGCCCAACATCTTCGAGCCGTTCTACTCCACGAAGCCCTCGGGCTTCGGGCTGGGGCTGGCCAACGCCCGCAAGATCGTCGAGCAGCACAACGGGACGATCGCCGTCGCCAAGAAGCGGGGCCGGGGGTGCGCGTTCGATATCCTCATGCCGGCGGAGGAGGCGTCATGAGATCCATCCTGATCGTCGAGGACGACCCGCTCGTCCGCAAGACCCTGGCCTCCCAGCTCGCCAAGAAGGGCTTCGATGTCGCCGTCGCCGAGGCGGGGGAGGACGGAGTGAGGGTCTTTTCGGAATTCACGCCGGACCTGGTCCTGCTCGACGTCCGTCTGCCCGACATCGACGGGCTGGAAGTCCTGCGGCGCATCAGGGAGCGCGACCGCCGGGCCGTCATCCTGGTCATGACCGCTTTCGACGACATGAAGACGACGGTCGAGGCCATCAAGCTCGGGGCCTTCGAGTACCTGGTCAAGCCGCTCAATATGACCGAGCTCGATCTGGCCATCGAAAAGGCCTTCCAGGTGCGGGCCCTCGAAGAGCGGGTCAGCTACCTCGTCGAGGAGAAGCAGAGGGGCTACACGATCGACAACATCATCGGCCGTTCGCCCGGGATGCGGAACGTCTTCAAGCTCATCGGCTCCGTGGCCAACACCCGGGCCAACGTCCTCATCGAGGGCGAGAGCGGCACGGGCAAGGAGCTCGTGGCCAAAGCCATCCACTACAACAGTCCCTATCGGGACGAGCCCTTCATCGTCATCAACTGCTCGGCCATCCAGGACACCCTGCTCGAGAGCGAGCTCTTCGGCCACGTCAAGGGCGCCTTCACCGACGCCGTCAGCGAAACCAAGGGCAAGTTCGAGATCGCCGGGAAGGGCACGCTCTTTCTCGACGAGGTCGGGGACGTCTCGCCCAACCTCCAGAGCAAGCTTCTGCGGGTCCTCGAGTCGCGGGACTTCATGAAGGTCGGCGGGGAGAAGGTGCTCAAGACCGAGGCCCGCATCATCGCCGCGACCAACCAGAACCTGAAAGCCCTGATCGAGAAGGGGAAATTCCGCGAGGACCTTTTCTACCGGCTCAAGGTCGTCGAGATCACGCTGCCGCCGCTGCGGGAGAGGCGCGAGGACATCCCCGACCTGGTGGCTTACCTGCTCGAGAAGATCAACCGGGAGCTTCGCCGCAACGTCCGCAAGGTCCCGCCCGAGGTGATGAAGATCCTTACCGACCTGCCGTGGCGCGGCAATGTCCGCGAGCTCGAGAACGCGATGACCCGGGCCGTCATCCTGGCCAAGGGGGACGTCCTGCTCAAGGAGAACCTGCCCCTGGACACCGAGGAAAAGCGGCCTTTCCCCGACGAGCTCGTCTCGCTCGAAGAAGTCGAGAAAAAGTACATCCAGCACGTGCTCGCCGCGGTCAAGGGGAGCAAGACCCGGGCCAGCCAGATCCTCCAGATCAGCCGGCCGACCCTGGACAAGAAGATCAAGGATTACGGCCTCGACCTGGGCGAATCGTCCTGAACGGGCGGCTGTAAAAGCCTCGCCCGGGCTGTAAACAAACTTGGCCGCCCCCGCCCCGACGGACCGTCCGGCCCCTCGTTCTCCCCGAGAGGGGCCCTTCCGGAGTTGGCATAAAAGATGCAATCTACCGGGGCGGCTGCAAGGAAGAGGCCGCTCATGATCACGAAGAAGATCGTCCTGGTCGACGACGACGAAACGGTCCGCAAGACCTTCGTCTTGCTTCTCGGAAAGAAATACCGCGTGGTGTCCCTGAAGGACCCCCGCCAGGCCCTGTCCCAGCTCAAGGGCGGCCGGGCCGACTTGGTTATCGCCGACTACAGGCTTCCGTATATCAACGGCATGGAGCTCATCAAAAGGCTGAGGGAGCACGGCTATGAGGGGGACGCCATGCTTATCACCGCCCATCCCGACGAGGTCCGGATCGAGGACATGGGCCGGTACGCCATCAGCCATTTCTTTGTCAAGCCGCTCGACCTCAACGACCTGAACATGTCGATCGACCGGGTCCTCCAGCCGAAAGACCCCCTCGCCCCCTCCGCCTAAGAAGGGGTCAAACCTACTTATCGTCACTTTCCGACAATTTTGTCGCTTGCGGGAAGGGACTCTCGCCTGAAACTGACGATAAGTAGGTTTGACCCCATCCGGTTGATGCCCCCGCCCGTTTATGGATATAATCCTCCTATCCCCTCAGGAGGTCTCCTCATGAATATTCCCCCGTGCTTCTCTCGCCGTGATTTCGCAAAGTACATGTTGGCCGGATCGGCCGTCTCGATCGCCGCCCTGGACGAGCTCAACGCCGGCCTCGCCCAGAAGATCACCTCGCTCAACCAGAAGTACCTCGAGGACGAAGCGCCCGACGGCATCTACTGGGAGGAGATCCGGAAGCTCTATGATTTCGAGGACCGCTTCATCATGATGAACAACGGGACGCTCGGTCCCATGCCCAAGTCCGTCTTCAACACGCTCATGCGGTACTTCCGGGTCCAGGTGTCCAATCCGTTCGACGGCTACAACCACCTGCCGACGTTCCGGGAGTCCGTCCGGATGAAGCTGGCGGCGTTCATCAACGCCTCGCCCGACGAGGTGGCCCTGACCAGCAACACGACCGAGGGCCTCAATTTCGTCATCAACGGCCTCGATCTCAAAGAGGGCGACGAGATCCTGATGTCGAACCTGGAGCATCCCGGCCACGTCGGCCCCTGGCGTCTCAAGGAGAAGCGGACCGGGATCGGGATCAAGGTGGTCCCCCTCAGCCCGACGACGAAGACCGTCGATGAGATCGTCGGGGCCTTTGCCGCCGCCATCACCCCCAAGACCCGGGTGATCAGCATCAGCCACACCGTGTTCATCACCGGCCTCATCATGCCGCTCAAGGAGCTGAGCCGCCTGGCCCATGACAAGGGCCTGCTCATTCTGGCCGACAGCGCCCACGGCATCGGCATGCTCGACCTCGACATGAAGGCGCTGGGCATCGACTTCTTCGCCTCCAGCCCCTACAAATGGCTCGGGGCGCCGACCGGGATCGGCCTCCTCTACGTCCGGAAGGAAGCTCTCGACAAGGTCTATCCGACCGTCGTCAGCACCGGCTGGGAGGACAACGTCAAAGCGTCCAAGCTCGATCCTTCGGGCCAGAGATCCGACGCGATGCTCTTCGCTCTCGACGAGGCCCTCAACTTCAACAACCGGATCGGGAAATCGCGCATCGAGCGCCGGATCAAGGCCCTCGCCGCCCGGCTCAAGCAGGAGCTGGCCAAGATCCCGGGCGCCAAGGTCCACACTCCCGTCGATCCCTACCTCAGCGCCGGGCTGACGGCCTTCTCCATGGGCGGGGGGCTCGAATCCAGGCTCGTCGATTATCTCCGGGAGAAGCACAACCTGGTCGTCCGCACGACCGGAAGCCCGGACGCGGGGACTTACGGCGTCCGCGTCTCGACGCCCATCTACGTCTCGACCAAAGAAGTGGACCTGGTCGTCGAGGGTGTCCGAACCCTCTTGGGCCACAAGGCGTAAGGCCGAAAAGGGGAACACTCCCCACCGGGGACAGCCCCTTCCGTATCTCCGGCTGCGGCCGGAATTTTACATAGAAAGTTTACAATCTTGCCGCTCCCGCCCGTCCCTTCAGGGGGGAAGGCCTGGCACAAAAGGTGCATAATCTAGGGACATAGGAGCACCTGATGGTTAGATCAATCAACCCAAGGACTCCTGATACCCTTCCATAACCCTCCTTCTTTTTGTTCCGGAGCGAGGGGCGCCTCGGGGGCGTCCCTCCTCCCTTTTTTACCCCCTCCGTCCTCCTTTCGCCCCGGCCCAAGTCCGTTGACTCCTTCTCCGGTCATATTGTAGGATGATGCGGAACACGAGGGGGTCTCCCCGACGAGGTCCGGCCCCCAATAAGGAGAGCCGCCATGCCCAGCGCCACGAAAAACCCGCATCTGCCCTTCGGCGACCAGCGCACGGCGCCCTGGTACGGCAAGGACATCGTCTCGGTCAAGCAGTTCAGCCGCGCCGACCTCGAATACATCTTCGGCGTCGCCCACGAGATGAGGGTCATGGTCGAGCGCGTCGGCACGTTCGATCTCCTCAAAGGCAAGATCCTGGCCTCGATCTTCTACGAGCCTTCGACCCGGACCTCGTCCTCCTTCATCGCGGCCATGGAGCGGCTCGGCGGCAACGTCATCAACATCAACGAGGTCCGCTACTCCTCCGTGGCCAAGGGCGAGAGCCTGCCGGACACCATCAAGACCCTCGAATGCTACGCCGATGTCATCGTCCTCCGCCATCCCGAGCTCGGCTCCGCGGCCAAGGCCGCCGAGGCCGCCCACAAGCCGGTCATTAACGCCGGGGACGGGGTCGGCGAACACCCGACCCAGGCCCTGCTCGACGCCTTCACCATCCGCGAGGAGCTGGGCCGCATGGACGACCTGACCGTGACCATGCTCGGCGACCTCAAGTACGGGCGGACCGTGCACTCCCTCTCCCGGCTGCTCTCCCTCTACAACGCCCGGCTCAACTACGTCTCGCCCGAGGTCCTGACCATGCCGTCCGAGATCATCGCCGAGCTCGACGCCAAGGGCATGCGCCAGGCCGAACATCGGACCCTCGACAAGGTGCTGCCGGAGACCGACGTTCTCTACGTCACCCGCGTCCAGCGGGAGCGTTTCGAGAGCGAGGCGGTCTACGAATCCGTCAAGGGCGCCTATGTCCTCGACAAGGCCGTCATGACCGCCGCGAAGAGCAAGATGATCGTCATGCATCCGCTGCCCCGGGTCACGGAGATCAGCCCCGACTTCGACGACGACCCCCGGGCCGCCTACTTCCGGCAGATGGAATACGGGCTCTATGTCCGCATGGCCCTGCTGGCCATGGTCCTCGGCAAGGCCTGAGCCCGCATCCGCCGTCACAAGGAGTCGCGAAATGCCGACCAACCGCAGGAATCTCCTTTTCTTCTCCCTCGCCCTGCTCGTCGCCCTGATCGTCCTCCCGCTTCCGGCCCAGCGGACCGGCTTTCCCCCGGAGGAATTTTCCGGCCGGCGGGCCTCCCTGATGGAGCGCCTCGAGGGCGGCGCGGCCATCCTCTTCGGCGACGCCGCAGCGCCCGCGGGGTCCCATTTCCGCCAGGACAACGACTTCTTCTATTTCACCGGGAACGAGGACCTCGGCGCGATCCTCGTCCTCGTGCCGGCCTCCCGGTCGTCCTATCTCTTCCTGCCGCCGCAGACGGCCCGGGAGAAGATGATGGACGGCCCCAATCTCCTCGAGGATGCCGCGGCGAAAGACAGGGCCGGCTTCACCGAGATCTTTCCCTCGAGCTACCTCGACGAGTTCCTGGCCCGCTCGCTCGCCCGCATCGGCGGCACGTTCCACATCCGTCTCTCACCCCGCGACGCTCTCGACGAGGCCCGCTCCGAGACCGGCCTGATGGACGGACGCCGCGCCCGAAGCCATTACAACGACCAGCTGTCGCCCGACCTCTACCGGATCGAGAAGCTGCGCCAGCGCTACCCGCAAATGGAGCTCCGGGATATCACGCCCGTCATCGACGAGATGCGGGCCATCAAAACCCCGGCGGAGATCGACGCCCTGCGGCGCAACGGCCGGCTTTCGGCCGAGGCCGTCCGGCAGGCCATGCTGGCGACCAGCCCCGGCGCCTTTGAATACGAGATCGAGGCGGCGGCCATGGCCGTCATCCTCAAGGGCGGGGCCAAAGGCGCGGCCTATGCGCCGATCGTCGGCTCCGGGCCTAACTCCTGCATCCTGCATTACGACAAGAACTCGCGGCGCGTCGAGCCCGGCGACGTCGTCCTGATGGACTTCGGGGCCGACCTCGATCACCTAGCCATGGATATCACGCGGACCTGGCCCGCCTCGGGCCGTTTCAGCGGCGAACAGAGGGAGGTTTACCGGATCGTCCTCGAAGTCCAAAAGGCCTGCATCGAGGCCTACAAGCCCGGCGCGACGCCGAAGGACATCCGCGACTACGTCGCCGCCGCCATGAAGGCCAAAGGCCTCGACCCGCGCGGCGAGGAGGGCGGCTTCGGCCACGGCGTGGGGCTCTCCGTCCACGACGTCCCTCTCGGCGGCGTCCTCAAGGAAGGCATGGTCTTCGCCATCGAGCCCGGCCTCTACGTTCCGGAGAAGGGCTTCGGCGTCCGCGTCGAGGACACGGTCCTCATCACCAAGACCGGCTGCGAGGTCCTGACGGCCGGCGTGCCCAAGGAGATCGAAGAGATCGAAAAGCTCCTGGCCGGCCGCGGCCGTTAGGCGCCTCCCCATGCCCTTCGAGCCCGCGGAAATCCTGGCCCGGATCGAGCGGGGCCTCTGGGCCCCGCTGCCGGGAATCCCGGCCCAGATCACGATGGCGCCCGAGCCTCGGGCGGGCCACAAGGCTTACTACGAGGTCGAGGACAGCTGCCGCAAGGCCGGCGTCCTCATCCTCCTTTATGTCAAGGCCGGGCGGCTCTGCATCCTCCTGACGCGCCGTACGGAGCGCGTTCTCCATCACCGCGGCCAGATCTCGTTTCCCGGCGGCGAGCAGCATCCGGGCGAATCCCTCGAGGCCACGGCCCTGCGGGAGACCGTCGAGGAGCTGGGGCTCGATCTCGGCGGCGTCCGCGTCCTCGGTCGGCTCACGCCTCTCTACATCCCGCCGAGCAACTACTGCATCTTCCCGACCGTGGCCGCCGTCCCCGGACCCCTCCAGTTCCGGCTCCAGCCGGACGAGGTGGAGGAGGTCATCGAGGCTCCCGTCGATCACCTGGCCGATCCCGCGCACGTCCGCCGGGAGACCTGGCGCTACGGCGGCCGCGACATCGAGGTCCCGTTCTACGAATTCGAGGGCCACAAGATCTGGGGCGCGACGGCCATGGTTCTGGCCGAATTCCTGGCCCTTCTGATACAATAGCGCCTGAAACGAGGTCCGGCCATGACTCCACGCAAACGCATCCTGAGCGGCATCCAGCCGAGCGGCACGATCCACATCGGAAACTATTTCGGGGCCGTCGAGAACTGGGTCCGCCTGATGGACGACTACGATTGCTTCTTCACCATCGTCGATCTCCACGCCATCACCGTGACCTACGACCCGGCGCTCCTGCCCCAGAGGGTCTGGGATGCCGCCCTGGACAACATGGCCGCCGGCCTCGACCCGGCCCGGTGCACGATCTTCATCCAGAGCCACGTCCCGGAGCACACCGAGCTCTGCTGGCTCCTCAACTGCGTGACGCCGCTCGGCGAGCTCGGCCGGATGACCCAGTTCAAGGAGAAATCGGAGCGGGAGCGCGAGAACGTCACAGCCGGCCTTCTCAACTACCCCATCCTCCAGGCCGCGGACATCCTCATCTACAAGGCCGACGCCGTGCCGGTGGGGGAGGACCAGGCCCAGCACCTCGAGTTTTCGCGGGAGGTGGCCCGCCGCTTCAACGGCCGGTTCGGCGCCTACTTCCCCGAGCCGGCGACGCTCATCGGCCGGGGCGCCCGGGTCATGGGCCTCGACGGCGCGTCGAAAATGAGCAAGTCCATGGACAACATCATCGGCGTCACCGAGGAGTCCGAGGCGATCTGGGAAAAGCTGCGGCCGGCCAAGACCGACGAAGCCCGGAAGCGCCGCAGCGACAAGGGCGAACCGGACCGCTGCAATATCTACAGCTACCACAAGCTCGTCACGCCCGAGGCCGGGCTCGCGGAGATCGCCGCGGGCTGCCGCGAGGCGACGATCGGCTGCATCGATTGCAAGAAGGTCTTCCACCGGAACCTGATGAGGGTCCTCGATCCCATCCGGGAGCGCCGGCGGGACCTGGCCCTGCATCCCGATCGCGTCCGGGAAGCCCTGGCGGAAGGGGCCCGCAAGGCCCGGGCCGTCGCCCGGGAGACGCTCGCCGGGGCCAAGCAGCTCATGGGCCTCATCTAAGGCCCATTTTCTGTTCCTCTCCCTTTTCCAGGGATCCTCTCGAGGCGGCGAGGGATATTGGAGAGAAGAGCTCCCCGGGATATGGAGAAGAATCCCATTTTCCGGCCAGGGAACCTTTCGGCATGAACCTGCGTCTATCCTCATGAACGTCGATTTCTAGGAGGTTCCTGTGTCTAAGATCAAGGTCCTCATCGCCCTCTCCGTCACATTGCTTCTCCTGGCCGTCTCCTGCGTCCTGGCCGGGGAGGAGTACAAGGAAGATTTCTCGAAATCCCTGCCGCTCAAAGCGGGAGACCGATTCTCTCTCGAGAACGTCAACGGCGGCGTGACGATCGCCACCTGGAAAGAAGACAAGGTCGATATCAAGGCCGTGAAAACCGCCCGCAGGAACAAAGAGGATCTGGATAAGGTCGAGATCCGGGTCGACGAGGCGTCCGGCCTGGTTTCGGTCAAAGCCATCTGGCCGAAATTCCCGCGCCGGGCCAATGTCAACGTCGAATTTACCGTCATGGTCCCCGAAGGGGTCAACCTTAGCGAGGTGGAGACGGTCAACGGCGGGGTGGATATCTCCGGACGTTACGGCCGCATCGAAGCCGGGACCACGAACGGCTCGATCACGGTCAAGGACGCCGCGGGCGAGCTCGAGGCCGGCACGACCAACGGCAATATCCACGTCGACCGGTTCGAAGGCCGGGTCGAAGCGGAGACGACCAACGGCAGCATCAAGCTGCTGGGAGTGGCGTTCAAGGACGGCCTCTCGGCCGAGACGACCAACGGTTCCATCTCGCTGGCCGTGGCCTCTCCCGAAACCCTCAACGCCGACCTGTCGGCCCGGACGACCAACGGGAGCGTCACCGTCGATTTCCCGATAACTCTGCAGAACCTGAAGGGCTCCAAGAAGCACATCGAAGGCAAGATCGGCCAGGGCGGCCCCCGGATCGAGCTCGAAACGACCAACGGCTCGATCAAGCTGATTAAGTAGCGCCGCCGGGACTTGCCCCGCGGCGGTTGCCCGGGGAGTGTGCCGGAATTGCCTGCAGACTGCGCGGGGAGCGTCCCTCTTGGCTGGGATTCCTTCCGCGCTTCATTTCTGTTTGATTTCTCCGGGCCTTATCTTAAGATAGCCGTTGGCCCATGAACGCCCGCAGCGAGACACCCTTCACCCGCGAGGTCAAGGCGACCGTCCGCAGGATCCCGCGCGGCCGGGTCGCGACCTACGGGCAGGTGGCGGCGTTGGCCGGCCGCGAGCGGGCGGCCCGGGGCGTTTCTTGGATCCTCCATTCATCCTCCAAGGCGGCCGGGCTTCCCTGGCATCGTGTGATCGGCGGCCCGGGCCGGATATCCCTGCCGAGGGGGCGGGGTTATGAAGAACAAAGGAGACGGCTCATCGCCGAAGGGGTTACGGTGGGCCGCAGCGGCCGGATCGACCTCAAGCGTTTCCGGTGGGAGCCGTCGTCCGGAGCGGCCGGCCGATCCCACGCTGCGACAAAGTTCCTGAAAGGACTTCTTAGAGGGAAACCCTAGTGCCTAGACGCTTTTCCGGGCTCAGTCTGCGTATTTGATCCGGATGTTCCGGAAGAAGATCGGGGCGCCGGCGTGTTTGCCCTGGAAGCCGATGCGGCCCTTAGTGGCCAGCTCGGCCTTGGGCCGGCTGAGCCAGGCCGGGATCTCGCTGCCGTCGGGATTGGTCTTAGCCGAGGTCCACAGGCTCATGTGCATGTCCGTGACGGTCTCGCCGTTGAGGACGACCGTGATCCGCTTCCCGGCGCAGGTGATGGTGAAATGGTTCCACTCTCCGGGCATCTTGACCGCGCTCTTCGTCGGAGCAAGGTGGCCGAAGATCGCGCCGCAATGCCAAGTGGCCGGAGACTCAGCCCACTCCTCGGCGAAGTCGTCGGCGATCTGGATCTCGACCGAGTTCGGGATCCAATCGGCCATGTCGGAGCAATAGACGATGACGCCGCTGTTCGTCCCCGGCGCGGTCATGAACTCGAGATCAAGCGTGAAGTTCTCATAATCCCTGTCCGTCCAGATAGCTTGGTCCTCAGAGGCCGTAAGGATGCCGTCGGCGACCGTCCAGATTCCGACCGGGAATTCGGCGTTCGAGAGATCGGTCGCGAAGAGGTCGGTCCATGTCGGTTCTTGGAGCGCGGGGGCCGCCGGCGCTGCGGGCTCCTCAGCCTTCTTGCAGGCATAAGCGGTTCCGAGTGCCAGAATCAGTATGGAACAAATGACGGTTCTAGCGCGCATCGTCCCAACTCCTTTCATGAGGCGGTTCTTGCCAGTCTATCAGTTTCTGGTCGTCCTCGGCCAGAAAAAAAATGGGGCCGGCCGGAGGGGATCAGGGCAGGACGGTCTCTCCATAGGGCTGGGCTCGAATGAGAATCAATACAAGGACCTGGGTAAACAAAGGGGGACACGCCCACCGGGTCGCATCCCCCTCACTCCCCTTTTGGGCCCAGGAAACCGCCGGCTATTGCCTGGCCACCTTGAGCTCGAACGGCAGAATGAACGAGCCGTATTCACAGGGATATCCGCAGGTCAGCCGGAGGGCCTCGCCGTTCAGCAGCACGGTCGTCCGGTCCCATTCTTTGATGACCACCCGGCCCGGGATGGTCCTCAAGGTCCAGTCCATGATGCCGTCGCCGTCCCAATCCGTGGCCGTGATGAGAAGATACGCCGCGCTGCCGGCCTCTCCCGGCAGCGGTTGACCGGTCAAGCCATAGAGATCCTCGGATTCGTCGACCTTGAATGTCATCATCTCGACGGAGACGCCGACCGTCTCGCCCGGGGTCATGGCCTTCAGGTTCAGGATCGTCGCATCCTTGCGGGTCGTCGACCGGATCAGCTCGGTCCAGGGCTCGGCCTCATCGGCATGGGAGATGTACCGGCATTTCCAGTAGGTTCTCAGGGACCAATAGGTCGTCTGGACGGCGTCGGCCGAAAGGAGAAAATCGGGATCTGCGCAGTCTTCGATATTCGGCTCGGCAGATGTGCATTGGGCATTGAAAAGAAGATTGACCCATCGGCCAGTTACGGCACGAACGACCATTATGAAATGCCCGTCCTTCTCGATCGTGAGGTTATTGAGATCCGTCGCGGTTCCCTGGTGCGCGTAGGGTCCTCCGTCGCCTGTGATTCTGTAGCCCGAGTCCCCCGTAAAGAGAGCCATCATGGGGATGACAACGGTCTTCGCCGGCTTCTGCGCGACTCCGCTGCCCGCCACGCCGGCGACAAACAGGACCAAAAGAACGGCCTTGATGAATCTTCGTGACATGCAATGCCTCCTTGGTCGCGATTTCCGAGAGGAGGTGGGAAAAGCCTGTCCGATGAACCTGAATCCCCTTCGTCGGGCCAATTCCATTTTCTCCTCTGTAAAGCGGATAGGAGACCAGCGGCCGCAAGTCAAGGGATTGTCCGATCAGCACGCATCTTGTTATGAATTGTTGCTTCTTGTGGCCTTAAGTCCCGGGGGAGAGAAGGGGGAGAGCCCTAATGGGCCTCGAGGGCGGCCAGGCGCTTCCGGGCGTCCTCGACCTCGGGGAAGATCGGGTCGGCGTCCTTCCAGAGCTCCAGAAACTTCCGGTAATGGCCGATGGCCTTAAGGCGCCTCTCCTGGGCCAGAGCCGGCGCCTCTGTGCCGCGCACCCGTAGCTCACTATCCAGTCCCATCCAGTAATGGCTCCTGGCGTAGAGATCGCCGGAGAATTCCCGGCTGACGGTCGGCAAAATGACCTTTTCATACATGACGACCGCCGCAGGAAGGTCCCCTGACCTTCGGTAGGCCTCGGCCAGATCGTAAAAATATTTCGCGTGGTCGGCATCCATGGACCGGGCCGCCAGGGTCGAAATGAGGTCTGCAGCCTTCCAGAAATACCGGATGGCCAGGTCGTATTGGCCTTTTCGGAGCTCGCGATGGCCCAGAAGATGATAATAGACCCTCATGAACCTGGGCGCTCCCCAGGGGGACCGATCGGGAATGAGATAACCCTTGATCGCTTCGACCTGCTTTTCGAAATCCTCGGACCGGTTCATCTCCAGGGTGATGAGGGCTCGCAGATGGAGCTGTTGAAGCGTGAAGGGCCCCAGGGACTTGATCTCCCCATCGCCGCAAGCCAGCTCGGCTTCCTTCAAAGCCTCGGGCAGACGGCCGGAGAGCCGCTCCAGGTAGGCCAGGAAATGGCGGTACGGCCTTTCCATGTCCGGGCCGTAGGCCTCGAGGCTATGACACAGCTCGATGGCCCGACGGATCCGCTGTTTGGCCTCCTCGATCCTGCCGCGGGATAGGGACACCGCGGCCAGGTAGTTGTATCCGTCCCTTTGGAAACGGATATTATCGCTCTCGGCCATCTGCCGGTACATCGCTTCGGCGTTCGAGAGGTCGTCCTGCAGGAAATAGACGAAGCCCTCGTTGGATAAGTAAGACAGGATGTTCGGATTGGCGGCCTTCATCCGTTCGGCGCAGTCGTGGGCGATATCGAACTGGCCTTGCGAGAGGGCCAGACTGCGGCGGATCCCCAGAAGGGAATTCGCGTCCGTGCCCGGCTCTGCAACCGCTCCCGTGAGATCGTCGAGGAGCTTAACCGCGTCGGCGTACCGGCCCACGGATCGGTAGCAGGTCAGGAGTGTCCGCACGACGGAGCTCCGTCCAGGATATCTGAGGAGCAATCGTTCCAAGACCGGAACGGCCTGGCCCCATTCTTCCCGGCCCATGGAGTGCTCCGCCAAGCCCAAATTGGTCAGGTCGTACGGGTAGTGGGCGTCGAGCTTCCGGTAAGCCTCCAGGGCCTTGGCTTTGTCCAGTTCTTCGAATTCGAAATAGTCCGCTAAGAAGAGATATCGCTCCCGTTCCTCGATCCGGCCGGCCCACCGGACGGCCATTTCGCCGTATCTTCTCGTCTCTTCGGTGCGGGACATGGCCCGGCAGGCATGGAAGAGAGCGCGGTAGGCCAAGCCGAACCGGGGATCGAGCTCGACGGCCTTCTGGAGGGGAGATATGGCCTGGTCGAATTTGAGCTGTCCTTGGATGCGATAGGCCTGGCTATAAAGCCGGAAGGCTTCCGGAGAATCCGTGGAGATCCTGGCCACGCGCCGGTCGATGTCGCCACGGATCTGGCGGGCACTCAGATTTAAGATCTTCCGGACGTTCCTCGATAGCTCATCGACACTCGAGAAGACGTTATTCTCGGCCCGGCAGACCGCGCGCGGCGAGCCCGTCATCTGGCCCGTCCGGGCGTCATGGACGAGCCCGACGAGGACAGCCTTATCTCCGGCCTTCTGCAGGCTCCCGGATAGGACGTAGTCCACGCCCGCTTTGCCGGCCATGGTCTTGAGGTCTTCGGAGGAAAAGGCGTCCGCTTCCGCCAACGGTCCGACCGCCTGGAAAAAATTCGAGGTCTTGACGACGTCCAGGAACTTCGATTGCCGCAGATCGATCGTCAGCAGGTCGGGGAGGGCCAGCTTCCAGGCGTTCCAGACCTTGTCTCCCGTGTTGTTCTTAAACGGGAGCACGGCCAGGGACGGGGCTCGGGCGGGAGTGGCGACAAGAGGATGAAAATAGAGCCGCCAGGCCAGGCCCCCGACCGTGGCCAAGACCAGAAGGCCGACGGCCGCCATGGCCGCCGCACGCCGGGCCCGCCTGGACCGCGTCCTCTCGAGCTCGGCTTTGGCTTCGCGCGAGTGCAGCTTCTCGGTCAGCCAGCTATCGAGCTCGTCCGGATACGCGAAGACCCTGGCCCGGGGCGTCCCGTCCAGACGATGGATGGGCAGATCGAGCTGCCTTTCCCAGCGCTGGCAGGTCATCACCGACCGGCTGAGATAGGCGGAGATCTCCTTCCAGGAGTCCAACACCTGCCTGCTTGCCATAACGTCACCGACCCGACTAATTTCGCCCCATTATAAATTCAAGAATTGGGCTTTGCAAGACGGGAAAATCGCCTTGCCAAGCCTCGATGACCTGAGCTATCCTCTAGTCAAGAAGCCCTCGAGGAGGTATGTCCATGAGCCGACGCTTCCACAGAACGATCCCCGCCCTGATCGCCCTGGCCGTTGTTTTTGCGGCCTGCGCCCCCAAGCCGGCCGCAACTGTTCCCGCAGCGAAGCGTCCGCTCGTCCTGGGCATGCATGCCATCACCGAAACCGATGCCGACGCCCGGATCCTCGCCGGTGAGGTCCCGGCCTTGGCCAAGCGCGGCGTCAACCTCCTTATCTGCGAGGTCGATTATTGGTACGCATACGCATCGCACCCCGAGTTGCGGATGGAGAACGCGATCCAGAAGGACACCGTCAAAGCCCTCCTCGCCGCCTGCCGGGCGCACAACATTCGTCTCGTGCCGCAGTTCCAGAGCTTGGGCCACCAGTCCTGGGCCGAAAAGACCTTCCCGCTTCTCATCAAGTACCCCCAGCTCGACGAAACGCCCAACAAATATCCCGGCAACAAGGGCACGGATCCCTGGGGGACCGAATTCTACTGCCGGAGCTGGTGCCCGCTCCACCCCGAGCTCTTGCCGATCGTCAACGACCTCTACGACGAGCTCATCGATGTCTTCGAGGCCGACGCCCTCCACGTCGGCATGGACGAGGTCTTCATCATCGCCGACGCCGACTGCCCCCGCTGCGCCGGCAAGCCCACGGCCGAGCTCTTCGCCCGGGCCGTCAATGACGCCCACGACCACATCGTCCGGAAGCGGGGCAAGGAAATGATGTTGTGGGCCGACCGGTTCCTCGACGGCAAAGCCACCGGATACGGCCTCTGGGAAGCGTCCATGAACGGAACGGACAAAGCCATCGACATGGTCCCCAAGGACATCATCATGTGCGACTGGCACTACGAGCCGAAATACCCGCTCCAGACTACGCCGAAGTCGACCTTCCCCTCGCCCCGGATCTTCGTCGACAAGGGCTTCCGGGTGCTGCCGACGAGCTTCCGCAATGTCGACGCCTTGAAGCGCTTCATCGACCAGGCGCTGGCCGTGCCCTCGGACAAGGTCCTCGGCCACCTCTGCACGGTCTGGCACCCGCTGAAAAAAGGGCAATACGGGAAGCTAAAGCAGCTCAAGGCGGCGTCGAAAAAGATCAAGAGGGCCAGGGGCTGATCCCGGGCCTTTCCGGCCTCACTTAGCCGCGGTGATGAGGTTCCGGCGCCGCAGTTCTTCCAGCCCGTCCTCCCAGGGGCCGGCCGCGCCCCAGAGATAATACGAGAAATAGCGAACCGTCTTACGGAAGATGGGCACCCAGGGCTGGAACTCGGCGTAGTAGTGGGCCGACTCGCCGTTGGAGGGATGGTTCATCCACATATGGAGGAACTCGGGCTCGCTCACGGGGAAGGCTCCGATGAAAGAAACGTCTTCGACCGTGTCACGTCCGGCGTTCCAGCCTTCTGAGAGGTCGAAGACCTCGCCGAAATATTCTTCCGGCCTCATCCGGACCTCCCGCCGGCCCGTTTTTGCGGGTACGACAAAGACGTCCTCCGTCCCGTGCTTCTCGCCCAGAGCCAGGATGGGCTGGGGGCCGATCATGTTCAGCTCGGGGTTGCGGAACTCGAGGGCGAAGCGGACCTCGAGAAGCGGGGAGCCGCCGTCGAGGGTGAATATTTTCTCCAGCTTGTTGCCGAAGTAGTCGGCAGTCATCTTGACCGAAGCCGACGCCCCGCCTATCCCGACCATTTCGGTGTCGTAGATCTTGTGCGTCTCGATCGAGGCCTGGCCGAGGAAGTCCTCGAAGCCGCCGTAGGGATAGAAGCCGCGTTCGCGGAAGGGCCGACGGTCGGTCGCCTCTTTCTCTGGCCAGAGCTTGAAGAGGACGTTGTCGTTCTTCTCCTTGACGACGTACTCGATGACTCGCGCCCCGACGGCGAGCAGGGTCACCCGGACGTTGTCGTTCTCGAGCCGGTACTCCATGACCCCGTCGCCGTCGATGTCGGTCGGCGTGACCGTGACCTGGCCCGCCGGCGCCCCCACGCCGAGCTGGGTCTCGCTCGAGAGCCCGAGCGCGGATGTCCGGACCGTGTAGGAGCCGGGTTGGAGAGGCAGGCGGAATTGGAGGGTCTGGTGCCCTCCCGTCTTCGCGGTCCCCGTCAGTGATGTCACGAGGACCGGCGTCGCCGGCCGGTCCTTGGCGTAAACCCTGACCTCGACCGGATAGCTCGCCGCTTCTGTAAAATTATGAATCGAAGCAGGATAGAGGACATCCGGCGCCTGCCCATAGAGGAGCTTGTGAACGGAGACGGCGGGCGGCAGATCGAGGACGGCCAGCGCCCGCTTCCGGCCGTCCTTCCAGCGCATCTCGACGAGGACGGGATTGGCCTGGCCCATCGCCGCGGCGGACGGGCTCAGCCTGAAGGAGAAGCGTTGTGGTCCGGTCCCGGGCGCCATGGCGATCTCGAACGTCGAGCCTTTCCCCGGTCCCTTTGACGTGGGAATAGGCTCTATCCCGATCTCCGGGGCCGGCCGGACTTCGAGCCTCCCTTTCAGAGCCGATTCGCCCAGATTGGTCAGATAAACGCTCAGACCGTAACCAGTCATCCGGGTTTCGAGCTTGATCCTATCCGCGAACAGGTCCTCGAGAAGGACGCGGTCGAGGAGGAGCATCTGTAGGGCGCTCCGCAGCGGCGCCGGGCCCATCATCCGGCCGAGAGGCAGGACCCCGACGGCCCGCCTGTCCAGGATGGCCTTCCACATCTCCTCGCGGCTCAAAGGCCGTCCCTTCCGGGTGAACAGGACCATACAGGCCGGCGCCTCGTCCTTGATGAGGCCTGTCTGGAGGATGAAGGGAACGTCTTCCGTGTCGATCTGCTTCTTGTTCCCGTCGACGGCGATCTGGCCGTCATACCGGAACTTGTCGCACTCCGGGGCGTAAACCGGCCGGAAGATGTAGCCCCCCCGGTCCTTGACGAAGCGGATCCACTCCTCTTCGGCCGGCATATCCTGGATCCTGAGCCCGTCATAACTCTTTAAGCCGTAGGCCACGCTCCCCAGGCTGTGGGTGGCCTTGCCCGTGCCGACGTCGACGGGGACATCGAGGCCGACCTTGCCGAGCCAGCCCGCAAGCTGGTCCCTCATCGTGTAATCCATATAGCCGCTGAAGGTGAACCAGTCGTTGCCCTGGCTGAGCCCCTGCCCGATGACTTCGAGGGGGTGGCCGGGATGGCAGGTGACGCTGTGGAGAAGGGTTCCCGTGCCGAACCAGCCGCGGTGGAGGTCGTACCGGCCGAGGACGTCTCGGATTCCGGAGAGGAGCTCGCGGAAGCGCCCCCGGTCTCCTTCGTCGCCGGAAATGACAGCGAAGAGGCGCCGTTCCCCCTCCGCGAGCACGAAGGCGATGATCTCCCGGTAGCCGGCCGCGTCCGCT
>Ga0209706_10000270_pt1 | contig 28809 bp, 33 predicted proteins | sample PPLLaktember2015_6_FD_187263 | JGI IMG/M metagenome (GOLD analysis project Ga0209706, IMG submission 187263) | Freshwater sediment microbial communities from Prairie Pothole Lake near Jamestown, North Dakota, USA - PPLs Lake P8 Core (1) Depth... | ecosystem: Environmental > Aquatic > Freshwater...
CCATCAAATTTGCATACGCAAATTTGCCGCCTGTCTGGCGGGCGGCTGATGCGTGGCGTTGGGCAGCGAGAAAGTGTCTGATAGCTCGCGATGGCGAAATGGCCAAGACGCACGGTGAGAAATCCCTGACGATCAATCGGGGAATGTATGAGGGAGTAACGACGACCCCTCACTTCCCTATTGAGATCTCTTACTTCGGGCATCATGTGTCATTTGACGACATTTACATCGATGACTCGCAGCAGTTCATCCAGCAGCTCCATACGCTAGAAAGTCGTCGGGAAGGTGGGGCCTCTTTCGATGGAGGTCCGCGGATCAAGATCTGGTTCAGGAGTGACGTAAACGGGGGTGTTCTGGTCTCGTTTCGTTCGGAACAGAATCAACCCAGTTTTCCAGGCAGATGTGTCTTGGAAGGTTCGTTTGAGATTGCGGGCGAGCACGTAAGAGAGCTGGTTCATTCCTTCGAGAAGTTGTTCCGCGACGGAACTCCCGTTTCCATATGACAGCTCGCCAACGCATGCTCGCTGCCCGACAAGGCGTATCTGGCTCCTCCCGCAAGCTAATTCTCGCAATTGACGGCTCAGGCGCTGAGGGTCCGACTATGAGCTTGGCTGTAAGGCTCGAGCGGGTCACGGAAACGAACTCGGGCGATCTGCCCGCCTACGCCGCGGAGCGTGTGGCGCTGGGGGAGGGCGGACCCCTGCTCGCCGAGGCGCTAGCGAACCCGGACGCGTGTCTCGACCACATGCGTCGCTTCGCCGAGGGAAGAGATCTGCCGCCCGACCGCGTTCAGGGCTTCGAGTACTGGCTGCTCGCAGAGGAGCGAATCCTGGGGAATTGCCGGATTCGTCCAGAGCTCATCCCCAAGATCGAGCTCGACGGCGGCCACGTCTCCTACGACGTTCGTCCATCCGAGCGCGGGCGCGGCTACGGGAAGGAGCTCCGTCCATCCGAGGGCCGCGGGAGGCCACACGTGAAGTGGGCGGCCGACCTGCGGAGGTGAAGTGTGCTCGAGTCAGAGCGTCGATGTCTCGGAGGCACGTTCGATCGTGCGGCCGCGGCGTATCGCGAGGCGCGCCCCGGGTACCCGCCGGCGTTGTTCGCACTGCTCGTCGATCGCTGCGGTCTCGGCTCGGGATCGGCCGTCCTGGAGATCGGGGCAGGCACCGGCCAGGCGACGCTTCCCCTGCTCGACCTCGGCGCGCGCGTGACGGCAGTCGAGCCGGGCGCTGCGCTGGTGCGTGAGCTGCTCGCGAGGACGGCCGGGGATCGCCTCGTGACCATCGAGACGACCTTCGAAGATGCGCTCGTGCCCGAGGCCTCGTTCGACATCGTGGCTTCAGCCACGGCGTTCCATTGGGTCGACGCGGCAGTCGGCGTTCGAAAGGCTGCGCAGGCGCTACGCGACTTCGGTTGGCTGGCCGTCTGGTCGAACGTCTACGGCGATCCGGAGCGGCCCGACCCGTTCCACGAGGCCATTCAGCCGCTGCTGCGATCGTATGCACCGGAGCTGAGCCTGCCCGATGTACCTCGGCCCGAAGAAGTACCTGAGTCCGAAGAGGGAGAGGACTACTCGGACTTCGAGGAAGCCGAGGAGCACGTGTTCCGATGGGAGGCCACCCATAACCCCGACCAGATCCGTGCCCTGTTCTCGACGTTCTCGCCTTGGATCGCGTTGCCGGTCGAGCGTCGGGAGCCGCTTCTCGACGCTCTGCACGCCCTGGCCAGGGGCGAGTTCGGCGGTCGAGTCGTCCGGCCCTATCGCACAGTCATCCAACTTCGCCGGCGAAAGGCCCGGTAGGTTCAGCGGCGCCGATCCGTTGGGTAGCGAGATGGACATCCGTGTCAGACCGGAGAGCGCAGCCGATGTGGACCGGACGTTCGCGGTGGTCGAATCGGCGTTCGGTAACCGACTCGAAGCCGATCTGGTGAACGCCCTTCGACGCTCTGCGAGCCCTCAGCTCTCCCTGGTCGCGGAAGCCGAGGGCAGGGTCGTCGGGCACGTGTTCTTCTCGCCGGTCCGCATCGAGTCGGCGAGGCCAGCTCCCTCTGTCGCTCAGCTATCGCCTGTGGCCGTGGTCCCCAGTTGCCAGCGCCAAGGGGTTGGCACCCAGCTCATCCGTGCCGGCTTGTCTCAGTGTGCTGACGCCGGCTGGTTGGCGGTCTTCCTGGTTGGAAATCCAGCCTACTACTCGCGCTTCGGCTTCCAGATGGCTGGCCCACTGGGTTTCTCGTATCCCGGCCCGCACGACCCATACCTTCAGCTTCTCGAGCTCAGACCCGGAGCCCTTTCGGGAGTCGACGGCCGTATTCGGCTTCATCCGGCATTCGCTGAGGTCGGCGCTGAGTAGCGGCTCGCAGCAGCGCGTCCGTGCCGCGGCGCGGATCCGCTCGGTCATCGATCGGTTGACCTGCGACCGTTCCACGCACGTAGCGGCAGACGGGTCGAGACACGACGTTCGCGCCGTCTCCATCAGTGTGGGCGAAGGCGAGGCCCTCACCCGATGGGTTCTCCAGGAGAAGGCGGTCAAGACGATCGAGATCGGCCTCGCATTCGGCGTCTCCGCCCTCCGCATCTGTGAGGGCTTGATCGAATCGGGACATCCCGACGCGCGGCACGTCGTCCTGGATCCGTTCCAGGCGCGGAGCTTCTCCAACCGGGGACTCCAGGCGCTCGAGGAGGCGGGCGTGATCTCGCTCGTGGAGTTCCACGCTGAGATGTCCCAGATCGCACTTCCCGTCTTCCTCCGGGAAGGCCGCAATTTCGATTTCGGCTTCGTGGACGGGAACCATCGGTTCGACAGCGTTTTCCTCGATCTCTTCTACCTCGGCCGCTTGCTGCGCAGGGGCGGGGTCATCTTTCTCGATGACTACGACCTTCCCGGAATCCGACGCGCCGTCTCCTTCTATGTGACCAACCTCGGCTGGCGTGTGGAGGAGACGTCGCGGGCAGGCGATGAACACCATTGGGTCGTGCTGCGCACGGCAGATGCCGAAGACGACCGGCCCTTTCGCCACTTCGTCGACTTCTGACCGCGGCCACCGCTTGCCGCGTCGGGCGTGGTAGCATCCTGGCAGCGGCGGCCCCGGAACCGGCGCCGCAGCTTAGCGGCGAGCCGTTGGACACAGATGCGCGGGCGGCGCGGGTGAGTCAGAACACGCAAGACGGCGATGTCCGCATCGGCTCGATCGTAGTCCGATGCCACGAGTACGAGCGCATGCTCGCGTTCTGGCAAGCGGCGCTCCACTACGAGGTCGAGCACACGGATCCGAACGGTAGCTTCGTGATCCTGCGAGATCCCAAAGGCAGGGGCCCCAACATCTCCCTCGACCAGGCTCCCGCCAAGAGAACCGGCAAGCGAGGCTGGCTGCACCTCGATCTCTACACAGCGAACCAGCCAGGTGAGGTCGAGCGGTTGCTCGCGCTTGGGGCTACGCGTTATCCCTGGCGGTATGGCCCCAACGCGGACTACGTCGTCCTGGAAGATCCCGACGGCAATCTCTTCTGCGTCGTTCAACTCCCCGGTAGTTAGCTAGATCATGCAGCGAGCGGGCGCCTTGCGCGCGCCGCGGAGCGAGGCAGGAGCCGTCCGTGCCCTTCGACTACCAACCCAGGCTGAAGGCCAAGCTCGTCGAGGTCAGGCCTCTGCGCGGCCGCGCTGTGACGGTGCCTCAGGCCGCCAGACTGCTGGCCAGTGTCGGCCGGTGATGGCATTCTGGCGTCGAGTGGCTCTACCCCGGCGCTTCCATGAGACGTTCTACGGACGGCTAGAGCTCCAGGCGGTCGACCCCGATGGCCACGTGCTCTGCTTCAGTCAACCCCGTTGAGTGCTCGCCAACCGCGAAGGGTAGAGCGTCGCGTGCGCTCCGGAGCGCTGCGCAGCCTGGTCGCGCTCTTGCTCTTCATTGCGGGGTGCTCGGATCAGGAGACGTTCTCGTTCGGCGGAGAGCTTGCGTCGCCCGACGGGAGCCTGGTCGCGGCGTTCCATGCACTCGGCGGTGGCGGGGCCGCCGGCTGGCTCTCCGAGTCCGTCACGGTCCGACGAGCGGAGGCCCCCTTCGATCGATCGGAAGCCCGTGCGCTCTGGCTGGGTCGGGCCTACGAGGTCTGTCTTCGCTGGGAGAGCGACGACCACCTCTCCATCTCGATACCGTCGGGAGCGATCGTCCACGAACAGAGATCTTCCCTCGAGATCGGCCACCCCGTGGCGATTTCGCTAGTCAGGCTTCCGGGGCGCTGGGGGCGATTCGACGAGGGTTGCCCCGGGGTCAAGATTGGCCTCCAGGGGCCGACCGCTGATGAAGGGGACTAGCACTCCTCGGAGATGCGAGGTCGACGGCGTGAGCGCGATCCTGCTGATCTCGAGGAGAAGGAGCCGATAGTTGGTCGAGTATCGGCACGCTCAGCTGCGCGATGCCGAGGCCGTCGCGTCGCTCCACGCGCGTAGCTGGCGGGAGAGCTATCGGGGCTCCTTCACCGACGCGTTTCTCGATGGCGACCTACCCGGCGAGCGGCTCCGCGTGTGGCGCGAGAGGCTAGGCGATCCTCCTGGCAACCAGTTCGTCGGGTTGGCCATCGACGGCGACAACCTCGAGGGCTTCGTTTGCGCCTATGGCGGCCACGACCCTCAGTGGGGCTCACTCATCGACAACATCCACGTCGCCCGCGCCTCGAAGCGCAGCGGGGTCGGGTCCGCGCTCATGAGGCAGGCGGGCGCGTGGCTGAGTCTCCACTACGCGGGCCTCGGGGTCTACCTCTGGGTGTTGGAGGCGAATGCCCCCGCGAGGCGTTTCTACGAGCGTCTCGGCGCCCGCGACGCCGGCGTATCGACCATGGAGACCCACGGTGGAGCCATCGTGCGCAGCTGCCGGTACACCTGGCCGAACGCGGCTTCGCTGTCTGCCGCTTGACGAGCGCTTTGCAGCGGACGGCGCGGGCTGCGGTCGTGGTAGCGTCCAGTAGCCAGACGAGGAAGCCAATGCCGGTGCTCTCTCACGATCAAGCGCGGCGCGTCTACGATCGAATCGGGGCGCGCCAGGACACGCAAGCGTTCTACGAAGACCGCGCCACCGAGATTCTCGTCCAGCACGGTCGGTTCGAGACTGCGCATCGGGTCCTGGAGTTCGGCTGCGGCACGGGGCGCTTCGCCCTTCGCCTGCTCTCCCATCATCTTCCCGGAGATGCGCGCTATCGGGGACTCGATCTCAGCCCAACTATGGTACGCCTGGCCGAGGAGCGCCTGGCTCCGTTCGGCTCCCGGGCGGAGGTGGCTCTCACCGACGGCTCGCCTCCCGTGGCGGAACCCGCGGTCTCCTGCGATCGCTTCGTCTCCAACTACGTACTCGATCTCCTCTCGGAGGACGACATCGCTGCGGTCGTCTGCGAGGCCCATCGCATCCTGGAGCCCGGGGGGTTGCTCTGCGTGTCCAGCCTTTCCACGGGCACGGGTCCGTTCTCCCGCCTGATGTCGCGCACCTGGTCGCGGGTGCACGCGCTGCGCCCGGCGCTCGTGGGTGGTTGCCGGCCGCTCGAGCTCCTTTCCTGGCTTCCCTTGGAGCTGTGGCGGCTTCGCCACCACGCCAAGCTGACGCCGTTCGGGGTGCCCAGCGAGGTGCTCGTTGCCGAGCGCTGCTGAGGCCGCTCCGGTGCGCTTGAAGCCGGTCCGGTTCGGCGACGCCGGGATCGAGGTCCCGGAGTGTCCCTACCCGGGAGCCGCGGTCTTCCCGAGCGGGATCGTCCCCTACTCGGACGTCCGGGACGTCGAGCCGTGGTGCGCCCCGCCGGAGGTGCGGCCGAAGTGCGGCGAAGTGCTGTTAGTCAGCGCAGTCCAACGAGACGAGTTCGGGCGGATCGCCCGTGAGCGCACGATTCCCGTCGTGCGGAGACTCGACGTCTGGGGGCTCATCCTCGAGCCCTTCCTCGACACCGAGTTCGGTCCGGGTCACCGGGAGCAGACAGAACGCCCGGGTGGTGATCCGCCGAGGCGGTCCCGGAGCGCCCGAGCGCGAGCCGCGGCTCTGAGCTCGCTCCGGCCGTTGACAGCCCCATCCCGCGGCCGACACTCACCAGCGGCTCGGATCGCCCCCATCGCTCCGCGCGCCGGAGCTGCAAGGAGCTCGAATGCAGGAGTTCCCGCACCACTACTCCGCAGCGGCGTTGGCGGACGCCGAAGGCGAGGTGACGCTGGTGAGCGAGCGCCTTCCGTCGCTGTCCACGGCGCCGCCCGTCGAGTTCGGCGGCCCCGGCGACCGCTGGTCGCCCGAGACGCTGCTGGTGGCCGCCCTCGCGGACTGCTTCGTGCTCACCTTCCGCGCGATCGCGCGGGCCTCGAAGCTCGCCTGGATCTCGCTCCGCTGCGAGGTCGAGGGGACCCTCGATCGCGTCGAGCGCGTCACGCAGTTCACCGGGTTCGTGGTGCGCGCCTCGCTGCGGGTGCCCGAGGGCGCGAATCAGGAGCAGGCGAAGCGCCTGCTGGCGCGCGCGGAGCAGACGTGCCTGATCACGAACTCCCTCAAGGGAGCCGTTCGGCTCGAAGCCGAGGTCGAGGCGGGCGCCGCCTGAGGAGTGGATCTGCGGCTCGGCCACGCTGCCGCCGTGTCGGGCCGCCCACCACACCCCATGACCACACCCGCGCTCGTGCAATCCTTCTACGACCGCCTCTGGCACCGCGGGGACGAGCGAGCAGCGTCCGAGCTGTTGACGACCGATTTCGCCTTCCGCGGCTCCCTCGGTCCTTCCATGCACGGCCACGAGCCGTTCCTCGGCTACGTTCGGGCGGTGCGCGGGGCCCTCTCCGACTACACCTGCGAGATCGTCGCGTGCGTGGCCGAGGGCGAGCAGGCCTTCGCTCGCATGCAGTTCTCGGGTACCCACAGCGGACCGTTCCTGGGCTACGCGCCCAGCGGCAAGCGCGTCTCCTGGCAGGGCGCGGCGCTCTTCACGTTTCGCGGGGGGCGCATCGCGGAGCTCTGGGTGATGGGTGACCTGGCGGCCCTCGAAGCCCAGCTACGCGAGAACGCCCTCTCGTAGCGCGGCCTGGAAAAGCCGCGCATCCCATCTGCGAGCACGTCGCGGCGGCGCACAGGGATCAGTAGGGGAGGTCGCTCGGACGGCGGCCCACGTAGTCCGGCTCCGGGTCCGACTCGAACTGGACGGCCTCGATCTCGCGCATTCCCCGGAGCAGCGCCTTCGCGACACGGTGCATGCCGTCCATCACTCTCCCATCGGCTCCCAGGATGATGGGGAACGAAAAGTCGGCCTCCTCGATCAGTCGCAGGTGCTCGAGCACGTTGCGGCACGTCGGCTTCTGATCTTTGTCGTCGAACCAGTAGATCTCGTCGATCTCCCGAATCTCGGCCAGGGCGATGCGCTTGCGCTCGAAGTGGCGGGAGAGCCGGATCAGCCGATGCACGTCCCACGCCAGCAACCCGCGCTCCGACGGCATGAAGTGGTACTGCCTTCGCACGCCCAGCTCGCGGCCGGAATCGCTTTCGTCCTGGTCGGTCATCGCGCTGCGCTCCGTGGCCTGGCATGATACCCGAGGCCATGGAAGCCGAGATCCTCGGGCTCGATCACATCTACCTCTCGGTGCGCTCGATGGAGGCGTCGGAGCGCTTCTACACCGACGCCTTCGTGCGCGTGCTCGGCTTCCGCGTCAATCGCTTCGTGATCGCCGGCGCGCCGCACGTGCAGTTCTACGACCGCCGCTTCGGCATCGTGATCCGCCCGGCAAAGGCCGGAGCCGGCCCGCACGACTCGTACGCGCCGGGCCTGCACCACCTGTGCCTGCGCGTGGAAGGCGAGGCCGAGGTCGACCGCGTGGCGTCCGCGCTGCGCGCCCTCGGCATCGACGCCAGCGCCCCGCGCCACTACCCCGAGTACGCGCCCGACTACTACGCCACCTTCTTCGACGATCCCGACGGCATCCGCCTCGAGATCATGAACTTCCGCGAGGGGCGCAGGCGGCGGATGGAGCGCTGGGACGACGATCCGAGCGCTTGAGCGGCTAGAACCCCTCGACGCGGTGCACGTTCCACCACAGGAAGCGCGGCAGGTGGCGGCGGATCCAGACGGTGGCCGCGGCGTTGCGGTCGGGGAACACCATCAGCTTGCCGCGCTCGAGGTCGCGCTCGATGGCGTCGAGCACCGTCTCGGGCTGGATCGGCGGCAGCTCGGAGAGGATCTTTGGCTGCGACTTCGCCTGGTCGAGCAGCGGCGTCGCTACGGGCGGCGGGCAGACGCAGGCGAAGCGCAGGCCCGACTTGCGGTTCTCGTGGTAGAGCACTTCGGTGAAGGCCACCACCGCGAACTTCGAGGCGTTGTAGGCGCCGAAGTGGAGCGTCGGCAGCCAGCCCGCCACCGAGGCGAAGTTCACGAGGTCTCCGCGGCCGCGCCGCAGCATGCCCGGCAGCGTCGCCATCGTGACGTTCACCGTGCCGCCGTAGTTGATCGCCATGATGCGGTTGATGAGGTCCGCGTCCTGGTTCAGCAGCCGCTCGGTCGGCATGATGGCGGCCGCGTTCATCACGCGGTCGACGGGGCCGAGCTCCGCTTCGACGCGCCGAACCGTCTCCGCCACCGCGCGCGAGTCGGTCACGTCGACGACGTAGCTGCGGATCCGCTCGTCCTCGCCCCGCGTCTCGCGGAGGCCCGCTTCGTTGACGTCGAGGGCGGCGACCTGCGCGCCGCCGGCCGCCAATCGCCGGCTCGCCAGGCGTCCCATGCCGCTCGCCGCACCCGTCACCAGAGCCACCTTGCCGTGAAAGGCCATCTCGTTCGTTCCTCCTCGCGAGGGCGGCCAGTCTACCGCGGTTGTCGGCGTGCGGCCGGGCTTCTTGGCACGGGGGTTGCTCTGGCAGGTGGGGCAGATGGACCCTCGCTCTCCGCAGCTCGAGCCCGAGATCGTTCCCGCCTGCCCGGTGTGCGGGGGGCGTCGCTTCGATCCGCTGCTCGACGCCCGGGCGCTCGAGGCGGAGCAGGAACGGCTGGAGCGCTTCCACCGGCGCCGACTCGCGCGCGGCCGGCGCGGCGAGCTCGCGGAGCGGGCGTCGTTCACCCAGGGTTATGCCACGAGCCTGGTGCTCTGCAGCGAGTGCGGCCTCCTGCTTCGCTCGCCGCGGCCGCGCAGCGCGGACGTCGAGCGCGCCTACACCGAGGAGCGGTACCCGGCCGAGCGCCTCGAGGAGATGCGGGTCGCCCAGGTCGACTCTTTCCGCGACAAGCTTCCCGTGCTGCGGGCGCTCGGGGCGCGGGGCCGCATCCTCGAGGTCGGGAGCTTCCTCGGCGGTTTCCTGGAGCTCGCGCGGCAAGAAGGCTGGGACGCGGTCGGCCTGGATCCGGGCGTGCAGATGGCGGAGCGCTGCCGGGCGCGCGGGCTGCGGGTGATCGAGTCGACGCTCGAAGGCCACGTGGGCGCGGTCGGCGGCTCCGGGTACGACTGCGTCGCGATCTGGAACACCTTCGATCAGCTTCCCGAGCCGAAGCCGACCCTCGAGGCTGCGGCGCGCGTCCTCCGCCCGGGAGGCGTGCTGGCGCTGCGCGTCCCCCACGGGCGCTACTACCTGGCCCTGCGCGACGGCATGCGCGGCGGCTCGGGATGGGCCCGCTACGCGAGCGAGGTTCGGCTCGCCTGGAACAACCTGCTGTCGTTTCCCTACCTCCACGGGTACGACGTCGACACGCTCGATCGGCTGGTGACGCCGTTCGGCTTCGTGCGGGCGCTCGCGCGAGGCGACGTGCTCTGCCGGATCGCGGGCCGCTCGACCGCTCGCTGGGCGCGGGCCGAGGAGTGGCTGGTGAAGGCGCAGCAGCGGCGTGCGGCGGAGCGCGAGCGGGAGGCGGGCTGGATCGTCGCGCCCTGGCTCGATGCCTACTATCGGAGGCGCGCCTGACGCCGCCATGCCGAGCTCCGGGATCTACAAACTACCGGCCCCCGACGGGCCCACGGTGTTCTCCGTAGGCCACGGCTCGCGGAGCCTGGAGGAGCTGCTGGAGCTGCTGCGCGGGGCCGGGGTCGCGGCGATCGCCGACGTGCGGCGCTTTCCGCATTCGCGGCGACATCCCCAGCACGACGGCGCGGCCCTGACGCGGGGGCTGGCGGAGGGCGGCATCGGCTATCGCTGGCTCGGCGAAGGCCTCGGCGGGCGCGTGCCCGAGAGCGTGCCCCCGGAGCGCTCGCCCAACACCGCGTGGCGCGAGCCGGCCTTCCGCCGCTACGCCGACTACATGGCGACGCCGCGCTTCGGGGAGGCTTTCGCCACCCTCGAGTCGCTCGCCCGGGCGCAGGCCACGGCCGTTCTGTGCGCCGAGCGTCTCTGGTGGCAGTGTCACCGGCGCCTGCTCGCCGACGCGCTCACGGTGCGCGGCTGGCGAGTGCTGCACCTGCTCGAGGCCGGCAAGACCACGCCCCACGAGCTCACGCCGTGGGCGCGGGTCGAGGGCGGCGCGCTCGTCTACCCCGCGCTCTTGTAGCGGGCTAGGCGAGCTCGCGCGCCAGGCGCCGGTGCGCCTCGTAGGGCGGGCCTGCGGACGCCGCGCGCGGCGCCCCCGCCCCGGCGAAGCGCGCCTTCAGTGCCGCGACGCGGCGGAGCGGCGCTTCGAGGAGCGCGGGCGGCGCGGCCTCGAGCACACGCAGGGCCTCGTGCCAGAGCGCGAGGTCGCTGCACACGAGCAGCGCGTCTACGCCCGCGTGCAGGGCGCCGAGCACCCGATCGCGGATCGGGAAGCGGTCGGCCACGGCGCGCATCTCGAGGTCGTCGCTGAAGACCACGCCGTCGTAGCCGATCTCCTGTCGCAGCAGCGCGAGGGCGGCGGGAGAGAGCGTGGCGGGGCGCTCCGGGTCGAGGCGCGGCAGCAGGACGTGGGCGGTCATCACGCTCGCGACGCCGGCCCGGATCGCCGCGCGGAAGGGCGGCAGCTCGACGCGGCGCAGGCGCGCGAGGTCGTGGTCGAGGCGCGGCAGCTCGTGGTGGCTGTCCTGGTCCGTGTCCCCGTGGCCGGGGAAATGCTTGGCGCAGGCGGCGACGCCGCCCGCCTGGAGCGCTTCGATGAAGGCGCACGCGTGGCGCGCGACCTCTTGGGGCGTGCACCCGAAGCTGCGGTCGCCGATCACCGGGTTCGCGGGGTTGGTATCGACGTCGACGACCGGTGCGAAGTCGAGGGCGATGCCGAGGTCGCGCAGCTCGCGCGCCAGCGCCGTCGCCACCGCGGCGGTCGCCGCCGGATCGCCGCGCTCCGCCACCCGCCGCATCGACGGCCACTCGGTCCAGGGATCCCGCAGCCGCTGCACGCGACCGCCTTCCTGGTCGATGGCGACGAGGAGGGGAGCGTCCGCGGGCGCTGCCGCGTGGAGCGACGCCACCAGCTCGCGCACCTGCGCGGGCGTCTCGAGGTTGCGCTTGAACAGCACCACCCCGCCGATCCGCCCGGCGCGCACGCAGTCGAGCAGCGCCTCGGGGGCCTGCGTCCCCTGAAAGCCCACGAACAGCAGCTGCCCGGGGAGCGAAAACGGGGACGGTCTTAAGTTGTTAAGCAACTATTCCCCCGGGTGAGATTTATTAACTACTTAAGACCGTCCCCGATTGGAGACAGGGGGCCGTTGGAGCGATAGCTGCGGTGGCGGGCGAGGTCGTGGAGGGCGGCGATGCGGGATTCGGTGACCGGGTGGGTGGCGAACCAGGCGGCGGCGCGGGAGCCGAGGCCGGCCTCGGCGTCGGGGAGGCGGGTGAAGAAGTGATCGGCGCCCGCCACGTGGCCGTACTCGGCGGCCACGAGGCCGAGGGCGAAGGCGTCGGCGTCGCGCTCCTGGTCGCGGGCAAAGCCGCGGCTCGCGAGCTCGGCGGAGAGCGCGGGCACGGCGTCGCCGGCGCCCGTCCCCACCACGCTGCGCAGCACCAGGGACAGGATCAGCCCGCGGCCGAGCGCGCGCAGATGATCGCGGGCGGCGAAGTGGCCGATCTCGTGGCCCAGCACGAAGCCCAGCTCGTTCTCGCTCTCGGCGGCGTCCAGCAGCCCGCGCGTCACGACGATCGTTCCGCCCGGAAGCGCGAAGGCGTTCAGCGAGTCGTCCTCCAGCACCCCGAGCTGGAACGCGTAGGGGTTCTCGGGCCAGCGTGCGGCCAGGCGCTCCAGCAGCGCGCGCGCCGCGGCGGCGCGCGGGGGCTCGTCGTCGCCGGGCTCGTCGTCGGCCAGCGCCTCGAAGAGGCCGGAGAAGACGCGCACCTCGAGGTCCGCCGGCAGCCAGCGGCTCACCAGCTCCGTCGCCGCGAAGGCCAGCGCGGCGAGCAGCAGCCCCGCGACGGCCGCGCCCAGCAGCAGCCAGCTCGCCTCGCCGAGCGGATGGGTCTTCGAGACGTTGACGTCGTCGCGCGGGAGCCGCGGGTCGAAGCTCACGACCTGGCGAGCCGGAGCGCGGTGCCCCAGGCGAGCACCTCGACGCCGGCAGTGCCGCCCTGGCGCGTGGCCTGGGCGACCTGGGAGGTCTCGAGCCGCACCCCGATCACCGCGCGGTAGCCGGCCTCGTGGGCCTGCTCCTTCATGCGCAGCATCGCCTCGCGCCGCGCGCGGTCGAGGAGCGTCTCGTAGGAGGCGATGCGGCCGCCGAAGAGCAGCCGGAGCCCCGCCACGAAGCGCTTGAAGTAGTCGAGCGAGATCACGCAGCTCCCGGAGACGAGAGCGCTCTCCTCCACCTGCCAGCCGGGCGGAACCTCGCGGATCGTGGCCACGGGCAGGCTGCGGCTGCGGACCTCGCGCATGCGCAGCAGGCGGAAGTGCCGGCGCTCGACCGCGCTCCCGATGGCGTAGGTGCCGACCAGCAGCAGGACGAACGGGCCGACCTGGATCAGGATCGGCAGCCACTGCTCCACGGCTAGTCCACCCGCACCGCGGTGCCGTAGGCGAACAGCTCGGCGGCGCCCTGGGTGATGTTGCTGGTCGAGAAGCGCACGTTCACGATGGCGTTGGCGCCGATCGACTGCGCCTGCTGGATCATGCGGTCGATCGCCTCCTGCCGGGCTTCCTGGAGCAGCTCGGTGTAGCCCTTCAGCTCGCCGCCCACGATGTTCTTCAGCCCGGCCATGATGTCGCGGCCGATGTGCTTGGCGCGCACCGTGCTGCCGCTGACCACGCCGTAGAACTCGCGGATCGTGCGCCCCGGCACCGTCTCCAGATTGCTGAGGATCATCATCCCACCCCCTCCTTGGCCCCCGCGGGGCCGGTCCCGCTCAAGGACGCCTCGGCTCCCACCGAACCCTTTCGGACGGGGGGAGCATAACCTTGGACCAATTCGTCGCCGGCTCCACCCTGATCTTCATCTGCGTGGGGACGGCGGTCGGCGTCCGCATCGTGCTGCGAGCGCGGATCGACCGCTCGCTCCCCGAGCTGGCGATCGGCGCGGCGCTGATCGCCTTCGCCGGGGTCTCGCAGCCGCTCTCGGTGCTGCGCGTGGCGCTCGCCGGGCAGATCCCGATCGGCGCCTCCGTCGCCCTCCAGCTCGTCGCCACCGGCGCTTCGGCGTTCACCGTCGTGGCGCTCTACGTCTTCACCTGGCGCGTGTTCCGGCCGGAGTCGCGCTGGGCGGCGCTGCTGTTCGCCGGCGGCTCGGCCCTCGGGCTCTGGGCGGGCGCGGGCATGGCCGCCATCTCCTTCTACGACGCCGCGGTGTCGCCCGAGCTCGTCGGGCGCTGGATCGGGCTCTCCGCCCTCTCCTACGGCATCTGCTTCGGCTGGGCCGCCGTCGAGTCCCTGACCTACCACGCGCTCCTGCGCCGGCGCCTGCGCCTCGGCCTGGCCGACCCCCTCGTCGTGAACCGCTTCCTGCTCTGGGGGGGCTCCTGCGCCTTCGGCTTTGCGATCGACGGGATCCTGATGGTGATGGCGGCGCGCGGCGTCGACTTCAACGTCGACCGGACCGCGCGGCTCCTCGTCAGCGCGAGCGGCCTCACCAACGCGGTCGCCTGGTTCCTCGGCTTCACGCCGCCCGCGTGGTACGTGCGCTGGGTGGGCGGCGGCGCCCGCAGCGCGCGCGCCTAGCCGCGCAGGGCGTCGGCGAGGCTCGCGCCCTCGCGGAGCCGCTTGCGGTACTGCATCACCAGGCGCGGGCGGTTGAACCCGAGCACCGCGCTGAAGCGCTCGCCGCGGCCGTAGAGCGCCACGAAACGCCGCTCCGCCAGGCTGCCGTCGACGATGCGCACCTCGTCCCCGGGCGCCGCGCGGCCCGCGAGCTGGATCTTCACGTCGTACTGATCCGACCAGAAGTAGGGCAGGGGTGCGTAGGGCGCGCACGAACCGTCGCCCGCCAGCAGCGACGCCATCGCCGCGTCGGCCTGCTCGGTGGCGTTCGTCCAGTGCTCCGTGCGCAGCGACTCTCCGTAGCCGGGATGCAGCCAGCGCGCGACGTCGCCCACCGCGTAGACGCCGGGCGCGCTCGCGCGGCAGCGCTCGTCGCACACCACGCCGTCGGCGACGCGCAGGCCCGAGCCCTCGAGCCAGCCCGTCGCCGGCGCGACGCCGATGCCGACCACCACGAGGTCCGCCTCCACCCGCGAGCCGTCGGCGAGTCGCACCCGCTCGACCCGCTGGCCGCCCTCGAGCGCGTCGACGCCCACGCCCACGCGCACGTCCACCCCATGGTCCCGGTGCAGCGCCACCACCTGCGCGCCCATCTCGGCGCCGAGCTGGCGCTCGAGGGGCGCCGGCAAAGCCTCGATCAAGGTCACCTCGAGACCGCGGCTGCGCGCGGTGGCCGCCACCTCGCCGCCGATGAACCCCGCGCCCACCACCGCCACGCGGGCGCCGGCGTCGAGCCCGCGGCGGATCGCCAGGCAGTCCTCGAGGGTGCGCAGCACGTGGACGCCCTCGAGCGGCGGCGCGGCGAGGCGCCGCGGCGTGGCGCCGGTCGCGATCACGAGGGCGTCGAAGGGTGCGCGCTGCGCGCCGCAGAGCACCGCGCGCCCGGGCAGGTCGAGGCCCGTCGCCGCCGCGCCGAGCCGCCACTCCGCGCCCAGCTCCGCGTAGCTCTCGGGCTTGCGGAGCGCCGTGCGCGCCGGGTCCCATTTGCCCGCGAGCACCTCCTTCGAGAGCGGCGGGCGGTCGTAGGGCAGCTCGCGCTCGGCGCCCAGCACGGTGATGCGCCCCGCGTAACCCTGGCGGCGCAGCGCCTCCACGCTGCGCAGCCCGGCCAGCGAGGCGCCGACCACCACGACTTGCGCGGGGCGGCTCACGTGCGGGTGATCTCGGCGCCGAGGCGGCGGAGGCGCTCGTCGATGCGCTCGTAGCCGCGGTCCACCTGGTTTGCGTTCATGATCTCCGAGCGGCCGCGCGCGTCGAGGGCCGCGGCGAGCAGCGCCATGCCGGCGCGGATGTCCGGCGAGGAGAGCGTCTCGCCCTGCAGCTCCGACGGCCCGGTCACGATCGCCCGGTGCGGGTCGCAGAGCACGATGCGCGCGCCCATCGAGATCAGCCGGTCGACGAAGAACAGGCGGTTCTCGAACATCTTCTCGTGGATCAGCACGGTGCCGCGCGCCTGGGTGGCGAGCACCAGCGCGATCGGGGTCAGGTCGCTCGGAAAGCCGGGCCAGGGCGCGTCGTCGACCTTGGGGATGGCGCCGCCGAGGTCGTCCTGGATCACGAGCTCCTGCTTGCCGGGCACGCGCAGCGAGCGGCCCTCGAGCTCGATGCGGACGCCGAGGCGGGCGAACACCATGCGGATCATGCGCAGGTCGTCGGGCTCGACCTCGGCGATGCGCAGCTCGCCGCCGGTCATCGCGGCGATCGCGATGAACGAGCCGATCTCGATGTGGTCGGGGCCGATGCGGTGGCCCGCGGGCCGCAGCTCCGGCACGCCCTCGACCTCGAGCACGTTGCTGCCGATGCCCGAGATCCGCGCGCCCATCGCGCACAGCAGCCGGCACAGGCCCTGCACGTGGGGCTCGCTCGCCGCGTTGGCGATGCGCGTGCGGCCGTCGGCCACGGCGGCCGCCATCACGGCGTTCTCCGTCGCCATCACGCTGGCTTCGTCGAGGAAGATGTCGCCGCCGCGGAAGCGTCCGGCGAGGCGCAGGTCGTAGTGGCGCTCGCCCACCTCGACCTCCGCGCCGAGCAGGCGCAGCGCGTGGAGGTGCGTGTCGACGCGGCGGCGGCCGATGCGGTCGCCGCCCGGGCGCGGCAGCAGCGCGCGGCCGGTGCGGTGCAGCAGGCCCGGCGCCAGCAGGAACGAGCCCCGGATGGTGGCGCCGAGCGCGACGTCGGGTGAGCGCCCGCCGAGGTTCGAGGTGTCGAGCTGGAGCGGGCGGCCCGCCGCGAGGGGCGAGGCCTCGGCGCCGAGGCCCTCGAGGATCTCGAGCAGGGTGCGGACGTCGCGGATCTCGGGGACGTTCTCGAGCGTGCAAGCGCCGGGCGCGAGCAGCGTGGCCGCCAGGGCCGGCAGCGCCTCGTTCTTGTTGCCGGCGGGGACGAGCGAGCCGCCCAGCGGGCGCCCGCCCTCGACCACGAACCGATCGCCGGCCAAGGGCCGCGCTTCCATCCCGCCTCCCGGACCGCCGCAGGATCCGCCCCCTGCCATCGGCGGGCCCGGAGGGTAGGGAGAGCGGCCCCCGCGCGCCAAGCGGGCGCGGGGGCCGCCGGACGGGTCAGATCCCCTGCGCCCAGTTGCCGTGGAAGCCGAACGGGATGCGGTGGGGGAGGCAGACGCGGGCGAGGGGCGCCCCCTCGACGTGCTGCGCGTCGAGGATCAGCAGCTCGCTGCGCTGCTCGGCGCCCCGATAGACGAGCGCCAGCAGGAAGCCGTCGCCCTCCGCAGCGTCCGGAGCGCGCGGCACGAAGATCGGCTCGCCGACCCCGTCCTGCGGCCCGACGCGGTGCGCGCGGCGGGTGCCCTTCTCGAGGTCGTAGTGGAGGATCGCGTCGAAGCCGGCGCGCTCGTGGCCATCCGGCACCGCGCCGGCGGCGTAGCCGTGGCGGTACTTCAGCCCGGCGCGGCGCTCGTCGAGGCGCGGGAACTCGCTGGGCGCGTCGTCGAGGGCCTCCTCCTTCAGCGTGCCGCTCGCGAGGTCGAGGGTCCAGCGCGTCAGCCGGGCGGAGAGGTCCTCCATGCCCTGCTCGTCGCCGCCGCCGCCCGGCATCAGCGGCACGCGCGGGTAGCGGCAGACGTCCGCCACCACGCGCCCGGCTTCGCTCCAGGCGTTCATCGGATGGAAGACGTAGCAGGGGTCGGCCTCGAACCAGACCACGTCGCGGCTGCCGCCCGCGCGCGGCATGACACCGATCCGCGTACCCAGCTCCGGCTCCCAGGTGATCACCGGAAGGCCCTTCTCGAGGTTCTCCAGCCGGAACACCGCGGGGCACACCATGAAGATCACGTGGTCCCGGGTGGCGATGAAGTCGTGCATCATCGTCGGCACCGGAACCTCGATCTCCTCGGTCCGCACCAGGCGCCCGTCCCTCGCGACGACGTGGTAGCGGAGGAAAGGCGGCAGCGGGCTGTAGCCGAAGCAGAGCATCTCGCCGGTCTCGGGATCGAGCTTCGGGTGGGCGGTCAGCGGGCCCGCCAGCTTGCCCGCGAAGTCGTAGGGGCCGACGGTCTCGAGGGTGCGCGGGTCGAGGGCGTGGGCCGGGCCCGCCTCCCAGAGCGCCAGCAGGCGCCCCGCGTGCCACACGATGTTGGTGTTGGCGGCGTTCGGCGAGGTCATCGTGCTGCCGACGCGCGGATCGTTGTTGCCGAAGTCCGCGAGCCCGCCGAACAGCGCCTCGCCCGCCGCGCGCTCGAGCTGGAAGCGCGCGGTGCGCACCCAGCGGTTCCGGTAGCTGGCGCGCCCGTCGCGGATCCGCAGCGCGTGGATCATGCCGTCGCCGTCGAACCAGTGGTAGCGGCCGCGCGGGCGGAACTGCGGGTTCGGGCCGTTGCGGAAGTAGGTGCCCTCGATCTCGCGCGGGATCTCGCCTTCGACGACGAGGTCGCGGATCTCGCCCTCCATCGGCCAGGGGGCGTAGTTGCCGTTCAGGAACGGCTCGTCGGCGGGGAAGGGTCGGCTCATGCTCGGCTCCTCGGTTCGGGTTCGGGGCGCTCGGACTCGTCGGGGCGCGGCCGCACCGCGCCCTCCACACAGCGCACGGCTTCGCGCAGGAACTCCTCTTCGCGGGCGCCGCCGTGGCGCACGAAGCACTCGGTGAGCGCGGCGCCGACCAGCGCGAAGAGCAGCTCCGCGGCGATCTGGGGGTTCATCGGCCGGACCCGGCCGTGGGCGCTCGCGTCGGCGAGGGCGCGCGAGATGGCGCCGGCGATCTCGAGCCGGCTGGCCTCGTGGACGGTCTGATAGGTGGTCGGGTCCGCGGAGAGCACCAGCAGGCGCGAGAGCGCCCCCTGCTCGCGCACGAAGGCGAAGGCGCGCCGCAGGGTCGCCTCGACCGAGGGCAGCTCGCCCTCCAGCGGGACGCCGGGCGGGAACATCGCCTCGGCGAGGCCCCGGCCGTAGTCGCCGGCGACGGCGGCGAGCAGGCCTTCCTTCGAGCCGAAGTGATGGAAGACGATGCCCTGCGACACGCCCGCGTGGGCGGCGACGTCGGCGGTGGTGGTGGCGGGGTAGCCGCGCTCGGCGAACAGGCGCCGCGCCGCCGCCAGCACCCGCGCGCGCTTCTCCTCGGGGTCGCGGGTCCGCACCCGGGGCGGGCGGCGCGTCGCGGCGGCGCGCGCTCGGCTGGCTCCGGGGGCGGGTCGGCTCATCTGACGCTCCTATCGAGTGCCGCTCAATAGTAATCGAGCGCCACTCGATAGGCAAGGGAGGCGAGCTGGCTCAGAGCAGCTCGGCCATGCGGCCGGGGCTGAAGCCCCGGATCAGCTCGCCGTCGATCTCGACCACCGGGATGGAGGTGCCGCCGGTCTTCTCGATCAGCTCGTCCCGCCAGGCGGGGTTCCGTTCGATGTCGCGGTTCTCGTAGTCGACGCCCTGCTCGTTCAGCCAGGCGATCGTCTTGCGGCACCAGCCGCACCACGAGGTGGTGTAGACGACTACGCCGCTGGACGCCCCGCGCCGCGCCCGCGCCGCGGGAGGCTGCACCGCGGCGCCCGAGCCCGAGAAGGGGCGGCGCTTCGCCGCCGCGCTGCTGGCCGCGGCGCGCGTCAGCGACGGCGCGGCGTGGGCCTTCTCCGCGCTCATCGAGAGCGGCCGAGCGCTGGCGCGGAACGCCTCGGGCACGCGCTCGAGGGAGTCGACGAAGTGCAGGCTGCCGCCCGCATCCATGTAGCGGTAGTAGGTGCGCTCCGCGGCCTGGGGCGCGGGCTCGCGGTCGCGCTCGGCGAGGTCCGCGGAGTCGGCGTCGCTGAAGGGGGCCGGCTCCTGCGCGGGCGCCTCGCCGGTCGCGGGAACGGGCTGCCCCGTGTAGAGGGCGATCAGGTCGGGCGAGAAGAGCGCGACGACCGCGACCACCGCGGCGAGCATCACGAGGCGGATGACGCTGCCCATGGGACCCCCGCAGCCGCGCCCGCTCGGGGCGCAGCCGTCCGGTATCCGGGATCGGCAGGCCGGGCGGGGAGGCTTGAGGGGCGCCCCCTCGGGGTCAGCGGTCCTCGAACGCGGGCTCGCGCTTCTCCAGGAACGCGCGCACGCCCTCGCGGAAGTCCTGGCTGCGCGCGCAGAGCACCTGGTTGCGGTCCTCCATCGCCACCACGGCCTCGAGGCTGCCCATGTCGAGGCTCGCGTTCAGCGCCTCCTTGCTGAGGCGCAGGCCGAGCGGCGTGGTGCGCAGCAGGTCGGCCAGCCAGGAGCGGGCCTCCTCCTCGAGCTGCGCGTCGGGCACCACGGCCGCGACCAGGCCGAGCTCGCGCGCGCGCTCGGCGTGCAGGAAGCGCCCGGTGAGGATCAGCTCCGACGCCACCGACGCGCCGATGAGGCGCGGCAGCAGGTACGAGACGCCGACGTCGCAGCCCGAGAGGCCGAGCTTGATGAACGCCGCGTTCATGCGCGCCGACTCGCCGGCGAGGCGGATGTCCGACGCCAGCGCGAGCATGAAGCCGCCGCCGCAGGCGGGCCCGTGCACGCAGGCGAGGAACACCTGGGGCAGCCGCCGCATCTTGATCGCAATCTGGCTGATGCGCTGCTGGCCGCGCAGCGAGCCGGCGACGCTGCCGTCGCCGGCAAAGCCGGTCTCCTTCAGGTCGAGCCCGGCGCAGAAGGCGCGCCCCGCGCCGCGCAGCACCACGATGCGCGTGGCCGGATCGCCGGCCAGGGAGTCGAGCAGCGCGTGGTACTCCTCGACGAACTTCGCGCTGAAGGTGTTGAGCGCCGCGGGACGGTTCAGCGTGCACCAGAGCACCGGGCCTTCGCGGCGCAGCGCGAGCGTCTCGTAGTCCATGGCTTCCTCCTTCGGAGGGGGCCTAGGGTAACGTCCGGCGCGGAGGGTGCGCGGTGGTCGTGGCCGCTCCGCTTCGCCGCGCGCGAGGGCTCGCAGGGCTGCTCGTCGGCGTCACGTTCCTCGACGAGCTCGCGACCGGAGTGCCCTTTGCGGGCTCGCCCGAGGTGCAGGGCGAGTTCGGCGTCTCCTACGGACAGGCCGCGGGGTGGCTGCTGGCGGCGGCGGGGCTGCTCGCGCTCGTGCTCGAGCCACCGCTCTTCCTGCTCGCGGATCGGCGGCCGCGGCGGGGCTTCGTGGTCGGCGGGCTGCTGGCGGTCGCGGCGGCCTGCGCGCTCGGGGCCGCCGCGCCGAGCTACCCGTGGCTCTTCGCGGCGATCCTGCTCTACGGGCCCGCGAGCGGCGTCGCCTGCGGCTGCGCGCAGGCGAGCTTGATGGACGCGCATCCGGCGCAGCGCGAGCGCTGGATGGTGCGCTGGACGCTCTCGGGCGAGCTCGGCGACCTCGCGGCGCCGGCGCTCGTGGCGGTCTCGGTGGCGCTCGGCGCGAGCTATCGCCTCGGGCTCGCGGCGGCGGGCGCGCTGTTCGCGCTCTGGGCGCTGCTGCTCTGGCGGGCGCCGTTTCCACAGCGCGTCGCCGAGGCGCCGGCCGGCGCGGTCGACCCGCCGCTCGCCGCGGCGCTGCGGGCCGCGCTCCGCCGGCGCGACGTCTGGCTCTGGGGCGTCGCCGCGCTGCTCTGCGATCTCCTCGACGAGATCGTCGTCGCCTTCGGAGCGCTGCACCTGCGCGACGGGCTCGGGCTCGGGGCGGCGCCGCGCGCCGCGATCCTCGGCGCCGGCGTAGCGGGCGGCGCTTTGGGTCTGCTCGCCGCGGAGCGCCTCGTCGCCCGCTTCGACGCGCGGCGCCTGCTGCTGGCGGCCTGCGCGGCGTGCGCGGTCTGCTACGCGCTCTGGCTGCACGCCGACACGGCCCTGGCGAGCGGGGCGCTGTTCGCGGCGACGGGGGCCTTCGCCGCGATGCAGTACCCGATCGCGCAGGCCCAGCTCTACCGCGCCGTTCCGGAGTCGTCGGGCAGCGTCAACGCCCTCTCCACCGTGCTCGGCGCCCTCGCGATCCCGGTGCCGTTCCTGCTCGGCGTGGTGGCGGATCGCGCGGGGCTCGCAGCCGCCCTGGCGCTGCTGCTGGCCCAGCCGCTGGGCGTCGCCGCGGCGGCGCTGATGGCGCTGCGCGCGCGGCGCTAACGTCCGGCCCCATGCCTCGCCCCCCGAAGCCGAGCCAGGTCGTCGGCGCCATCGGCGGCGCGCCCTTCTCGCCGCTCGCAGAGCGCGCGCGCCTCTCGGGCCGTCGGGTCTACCCGCTCCACGTCGGCGACACCTGGATGGAGCCCTTCGCCGGCGCGCGCATGGAGGCGCTGCGCGTCGCCGAGCATCCCGGCATGCATCGCTACTGCGAGACGGCGGGCCTCCCGCCTCTCGTCGACGCCGTGCTCGAGAAGCTGCGCGAGCGCAACCGGCTGCCGGTGGAGCGCGACGGCGTGCTGGTGACGGCGGGCGCCACCTCCGGGATCTCCTGCGCGGTGTCCGCGATCGCCGACCCCGGAGAGGAAGTGGTGATCCTCGCGCCGTTCTGGCCGCTGGTGCGCGGCATCGTGCGTTCGCAGCGCGCGGTGCCGGTGGAGGTGCCGTTCTTCGACCGCGTGCGCACGGTCTCCGACGCGGTCGCCGCGATCGAGCAGCAGCTCTCGCCGCGCAGCGTCGCGCTCTACTTCTCGTCTCCCTCGAACCCGACTGGCCGCGTGCTGTCGCGCGCCTGGCTCGAGGCGCTCGCGGAGCTCGCCCGGCGCCGCGACCTGTGGCTGCTCTCGGACGAGGTGTACGAGGACTACGTCTACCGCGGCGAGCACGTCTCGATCGGCGCGCTGGCGCCCGAGCGCACGCTGAGCGTGTTCTCGTTCTCGAAGGCCTTCGGGATGGCGGGCAACCGCGTCGGCTCGCTCGCCGGCCCGCCGGAGCTCGTCGCCGAGATCCACAAGCTGCAGATCCACTCGAGCTACCACGCGCCGACGGCGGCGCAGCTCGCCGCCCTCGTCGCGCTGCAGGGCGGCGCGGCCTGGGTGGAGCAGGCGCGCGCCTCCTACCGCGCCGCCGGCGAGGACGCCGCCGCGGCGCTCGGCCTGCCGGCCCCGGAAGGCTCGATGTTCCTGTTCCTCGATGTCGCCACGCGCCTCGGCGAGGGCGGCATGCCGGCCTTCCTCGAGGACTGCCTCGCCGCCGGCGTCCTCGTCGCTCCCGGCGCCTCGAGCGGCGCCGCGTACTCGAGCTGGATCCGCCTCTGCTACAGCAGCCTCCCCCCCGCTGAGGCGGCCGACGCCGTCCGCAGGTTGCGGGCGGTCGTGGACGCAGCGTAGGCGGCTCCGGGCATTCGGCGGCGGTCCAAGAGGCCCGCGGCCGGCGAGCTGCGTCCCCGCAGGGCGGGCGCGTCCGCGGCCGCTCTCGACCCGGCCCAAGGGTACCGGGGCACAGGCCGTCGCTTTAAAGTGTCTGTTGAGAGGGCGTTCCCCCCCCGAGGAGGAAACCATGCATGCCGCCGTGAGCGTCGCTCGCGAGATGTCTCCCTTGATCCTCGCCTCGCGATACGAAACCGAGGCCGGTCGGCGCCCCGCTCCCCCGATCGTGGAGCGTCTGATCGACACGCGTCTGTGCCGGATGGCGATCGTGTCGGAGCTCGATGGACTCGAGCTGCCGACCTTCGAGGCCCTCGAGGTCTACGAGGTGCTCGCCGCCGCCGAGGCGTCGGTGGCCTGGATCGTCTGGAACAACTCGCTGCCGTGTTTCCTCGGTCGCTACCTGCAGCCCGCGGTGCGTGCCGAGCTGTTCGGCGATCCCCGCTGGCTCTACGCGAACTCGACGCGTCCGAGCGGCAGAGCCGTACCGGACGGCGACGGCTACCGGATCATCGGTCGCTGGTCGCTCGTCTCGGGCTGCGAGCTCGCCGAGTGGGTGCTGTTGACGTGCGTCGTGCACGACGGCGACGCGCCGCGCATGACGGCGCCCGGCGTGCCCGAGATCCGCATGGCATTCCTGCGCGGCCGCGACTGCGCGGTGCTCGACACCTGGCACGCCGGCGGTCTGCGCGGCACGGGCAGCCACGACGTGGTCGTGGAGGGTCAGCGCGTCCCGATCGAACGGACGTTCTCGCCCGCCGACCCCGCGACCCTCGAGCGTCCGATCGGCCGGGTTCCGATCATCTGCACGATGGCGGCGGGCTTCGCCTCGCAGACCCTGGGGATCGCCCAGAAGGCGCACGATACGCTCGTCGCGCTCGCCGCGACCAAGCCCGTCGTCGAGCCCGGCCCGAGCCTGCGCGACCGGCCCGCGGTGCAGGCGTTGATCGCGCAGCAATCGGCTGCGCTCGACGCCGCGCGCGGACACCTTCGCCGCTGCGCGAGCGAGCTCTGGGAAGCGGTCGCCGGCGGCGCGAGCGCTTCGCTCGAGCAGTCGACCGCCGTCTGGTGCGCCGCACACCATGCGATGAACGCAGCGAAGAGCGCGGTGGAAGGAGCCTACGCCGCCGCCGGGACCGCGTCCCTCTACACGGATTGTCCGCTGGAGCGTGCCCACCGCGACGTCCATGCGATGCTGCGCCACGTGGTGGCCCAGACGACCTGGCTCGAGGATGCGGGCAAGGTCAAGCTCGGGATGGCTCCGTCGCTGCCACTCTACGCGATCTGAGATGCACCCCCCGCGACGCGCGGGCCGCGGGGTAGCGGTCGGGCCACGAACCTGGAGGGCGGCCGCCATCAGGCCGCGCGTCGAGCGCCCCCCGCGAGCCGCGCTGCCAGCACCCGGTAGGCGAGCAGCAGCGCAAAGAAGACGACGAGCAGCGCGACCGCCCGCCAGAACAGGCGGTCGACGCCGACCGCGAGCGAGACGTCCTCGAGCGCGCCGCGGGCGCCCTGCAGCTCGACCGCGAGCGCGCGCAGCTCGGCCGCGCTCGTCCCGATGGCGCGCGCCGTCGCTTCCCACTCGCGGACGTCGAAGCTCCGCTCGTCGGGGCCGCGCGGGGTGGGATCGTTCGCGCCGAGGATTTCGCGCCAGAGGACGCTGGCCTCGCGGAGCTGCGTCGCGGTCTCCTGGAGTGGCGGGGCGATCTCGGCGGCCTTCTCCAACGCCTGCGTCGCCTGCGCGATCGGCTGCTGCGACTCGCCGAGCAGCGCGCGCACCTGCTGGTCGAGGGTCGCGCGCAGCTCCTCCGGGAACCGCTCCATCGCGAGCGACGCGCGCTCGGCGCTCGCCGCCGTCTGCTCGAAGGCGGCGAGACCCTGTCGCAGCGCGCGGAGCTCCTCGGCGTCGAAGAGCAGGAGCTGCATCTCGCCGCGCAGCTCCGCGGGCAGGGCGGCGACGATCGTTCCGAAGCGGCTCGCCGTCTGGTTGAAGTCGCGGATGGCGGCGGCTCCGCTGTCGACGCCCTGGAGCGCGCGGAAGGGCGCCAGCGGAAGCGTGACGACGTCGTAGAGGGCGCCGCGGCCCGGCACCGCGTCCGCCGCCTGGCGCGCGCTCGCGAGCGAGAACTGCGTGCCGCGCATCGGGAAGCGCTCCGCGAGCGAGGCGACCTCGCGCTTGACCTCTCCGAGCTCCGCCGGCGTGAGGAAGCGCGTGCCGATTGCGTAGGCGTCCGCCTCGAGCGCCTCGGCCACGGAGACGGCGATCGGCTGCGAGGCGCCGAACAGGTCTCGGCCGTCTCCGGTCGTCAGGTAGTAGCGCAGCATGACCGCGATGGTGAGCGCCCGTACGTAGCCCGCGGCCGGGTTCGGGGCGAAGGCCGCCTCCTGCACGGCGGGAACGAGGCGCAGCTGGAAGAGCAGGGCCCGGCGCCGGAGCGTCGGGTCGTCGGAGGTCGCGGCGATCTCCTCTGCGGCGGTCGCGACCAGGCCGGCGAAGCGGCTGGCGAAGGCGTTCAGCTCGTCGGCCAGCTCTTCCCGGGAAAGCCCGCGCTCGAGGCCGCCGAGCCCGAAGAACGGGCGGAAGCCGGTCGACGCGCAGCCCGGCAGCGCGGCGACCAGCGCGGCCAGGAGGGGGACGCAGCGGAGGAGGGACGTCTGTTCCATGGGGTCAGGCTAGCCCGCGAGGACCGGCGGGGGGGCGCCGCGGGCCCTCTTGACCCAACCGATCGGTTGGGTCAGGATCCCAACCGATCGGTTGGGGCCGGCGCCGGGCCCGCGGAGGTTCCATGCTGTTTCCCCTGCTCGTGGCCCGCAGCTTCGGACGCGCGGTGGGTGCTTCGCTCCGCACCCGCGCGGGGCGCTTTCGCTCCTGGCCGAACGAGGCGCTGCTGCTCGACGAGCCGCTGGCGCTCGCGGAGCAGCGCACCGCCCGGCTGCGTCGCATCTACGCCAACGCCCAGCGCGACGCCTGGGACGGCCCCGCCATCTTCCGCGAGGCGGTCGCCCGTCACGGCGGCATCCAGCTCTCCCCCGAGAAGCGCGCCGCGCTGGCCTACCCGATCTCGATGCTGATGTGGGGCGAGCTCGGCGCGTGGATCGTCTCGGCGGAGCTCGCCGAGCGTCTCGAGGACCCGGACGCGCGCATGGCGGCGTCGAGTCAGGTGTTCGACGAGGCCCGCCACTTCTACACGCTGCGCGACTACCTGGCGCTGCTCCACGTGCCGGTGCCGAAGCTCGATCCGCTGTTCGCGATCGCGATCCGCCGGCTGCTCGGCGCAAAGGACCTCTGCCTCAAGCTGTTCGCGATGCAGATCCTGGCCGAGGGCACGGCGGTCGTGATCTTCCGCTTCCTCGCGGACGGGAAGGTCGAGCCGGTGCTGACGGAGCTGCTGCCGTACATCGAGCGCGACGAGGCCCGCCACGTCGGCCTCGGCGTGCTGCACCTGCCGAAGCTCCTCGACTCGAAGACGCCCCGCCAGCGCCGCCGGCTGGCCGCGCAGGTGCATACGATCGGCGACCTGTTCGGCGCCACCCAGGTGCGTTTCCTGGATCACTACCGCGCGCTCGGCCTCGAGCCGCGCGACCTGATCCGCAGCGCCGACAAGATGCTGCACGAGCTCTCGCAGAAGATGGGCAGCGTGCCCGGCAGCGGCGAGCCGTACTTCAGGACGGCCGACGTCACGGATCCGCGCTACGAGGCGAACCTCGACTTCATCGTGCCTCGCCCGGGCGCCAGCGCCCGCATGGCCCGGCTGGTGCGCGCCGTGATCGACTTCGGCGCGCGCACGCTGCCCGCATGAGCCGCGCGCGCAGCCGCGCGCCGCTCCGGCCGCCGGCCAGCGACGTCGAGCGCTCGAAGGACCGCATCCACGCCGCGGCCCTCGCGCTGCTCGCGCGCTACGGCTACGAGGGCGTCAGCCTCCAGCAGATCGCCGACGCGGTGGGCCTCCACAAGAGCTCCCTGTTCCACCACTACCGCGGCAAGCTCGAGCTGGCGAAGGAGGTCTTCGAGGCGGTCGTGGCCGGCGTCGCCCTGCGCGTGCGTCCGCTGGAGCGCGACGAGCCGCCGCGCCTCGACACCCTGCTGGCGGTGACCGACGACCTGGTCGACCACTTCGCGGCGGAGCCCGGCGCCGCGCGGCTGATCCTCTCGGTGATGATCGCGCCGCGCGATTCGGACCTGAACTACCCGATCTCTCTCGAGGACACCCGCCACCCGGTGGTCGAGGTGCAGGCGATCCTCTGGCGCTGGCTCGACCGCGCCCGGCGCCACGGCGCCATCCGGCCCGCGAACCTGCGCCAGATGCTCTTCAACCTCTACGGCCTGGTGCTGCTCTACCCCGCCGTGGCGGAGGAGCACAGCGCCGTCGCCGGCCCCGACCCCTTCTCCGCCAAGGCGCGCCGCGTTCGCAAGGACGAGCTGCGCCTCTTGCTGCGCGGCGCGCTCGAGCCGCGCTGAGCAATCGGGGACGGGGTCAAACTAAACAACTAAATCGCCCCGCGGGTGGAGTTCGTTGGTTAGTTGAACCCCGTCCCCGGGTCCTACTGCGCGCGCTTCACCGACTCGATCACGACCGGCTCGGTGGGCACGGCCTCGTGGGGGCCCTGCCGGCCGGTGCGCACCTTGGCGATCTGGTCGACCACGTCCATGCCGCCGACGACCTTGGCGAACACGGCGTAGCCGAAGTCGCGCTCGCCGTGGTTCAGGAAGTCGTTGTTGGTGAGGTTGATGAAGAACTGCGCGGTGGCGCTGTCGACCTGGCTGGTGCGCGCCATGGCGAGGGTGCCCCGGTCGTTCTTCAGGCCGTTGTCGGCTTCGTTCTTGATCGGCGCCTTGGTGGGCTTCTGCTCCATGTCCTTGCCGAAGCCGCCGCCCTGGATCATGAAGCCGTCGATCACGCGGTGGAAGATGGTGCCGTCGTAGAAGCCCTCGTCCGCGTAGGCGAGGAAGTTCTTCACCGTGATGGGCGCCTTGTCGGCCATCAGCTCGACCCGGATCTCGCCCTTGTTCGTCTTGATCACCACCACCGGATTCCCCTCCGCTCCCGGCTGCTGCGACGGCGCCTCGGCCTTCGGCGCGTCCACCCCAGGCGGCTGCGGCGTCTCGGCGCCGCCGGGCCGCTCGCAGGCCGCGAGCGAGCCGGCCAGGGCCAGGGCCACTCCGAAGATCCACGGAAGCGTCCGTCGCATCGGTTTCTCCTCCCGGACGCTCCTCGCGAACGCCCTCCGAACGGAGCCGGCGCCCCGAGGGGACGCCGGCTTCCCCCCCATCGTACCCGTCCCTCGCCGAAGCGCCCCCCCATTGCTAACTCCACGAAGCGGGAGTCACCGAGGCGCTCGCCCGGAGACCCACGTCGGACGCGACGGACGGAGGTGCGCGAGATGGCGACCAATGGCAAGCGGGTGAGGGAGATCCTCTCCTGGTACAGCTCGGACAACCCGGGGACCCTCAACAACCTGGCCCGGCTGCTGAACCACGGCCGGCTCGGCGGCACCGGCAAGCTCGTGATCCTGCCGGTGGACCAGGGCTTCGAGCACGGCCCGGCGCGCAGCTTCGCGCCGAACCCCGCCGGCTACGACCCTCGCTACCACTTCGAGCTCGCGATCGACGCCGGCTGCAACGCCTACGCCGCGCCCCTCGGCTTCCTCGAGGCCGGCGCCGCGGAGTTCGCGGGCCGCATTCCGACCATCCTCAAGCTGAACAACTCGGACTCCCTCTACGGCGGGGACGACCCGTGCCCGGCGGTCACGGGCAGCGTGGGCGACGCGCTGCGCCTCGGCTGCGCCGCGATCGGCTTCACCATCTACCCGGCCTCGGGCATGCGAAACGAGATGTACGAGCAGATCCGCGAGCTCGCCGAGGAAGCCAAGGCCGTGGGCCTCGCGGTCGTGGTCTGGTCCTACCCGCGCGGCTCGGGCGTCTCGAAGAAGGGCGAGACGGCGGTCGACATCGTGGCCTACGCCGCGCAGATCGCGGCGCAGCTCGGCGCGCACCTCATCAAGGTGAAGCCTCCCACCGAGCACA
>Ga0209706_10000271_pt1 | contig 28731 bp, 21 predicted proteins | sample PPLLaktember2015_6_FD_187263 | JGI IMG/M metagenome (GOLD analysis project Ga0209706, IMG submission 187263) | Freshwater sediment microbial communities from Prairie Pothole Lake near Jamestown, North Dakota, USA - PPLs Lake P8 Core (1) Depth... | ecosystem: Environmental > Aquatic > Freshwater...
CTGGTTGTTGTCGGCCACGGCCTGCAGCACGTCGCCGAGTGACAGCGCGTACTTCTCGAGCCGCAGCGGATCCACGACCACCTGGAACTGCTTGGTGAGCCCGCCCCACGAGTTCACTTCTCCCACCCCGGATACCGAGCGGAGCCGCGTTCGGATGTCCCAGTCGTGCGTGGTCTTGGCGACCATGGGGTCGACGCCGTCGCCGGTGACGACGTACTGGTAGACCTCACCAAAGGCCGTGGCCACCGGGCCGAGCACGGGATCCAGCCCCTGGGGGATGCGGCCACGGACGTCCGCCAGCCGCTCGGTGACCAGTTGGCGCGCGAAGTACACCGGCACCGCATCGTCGAACACCACCGTGACGATGGAGAGGCCGAACTTCGAGAGCGAACGCACCTCCAGCGCATCGGGCACGCCCATGAGGGCGGTCTCGATGGGGTAGGAGACGCGCTGCTCCACCTCGGGCGCGGCCAGGCTCGGCGCCTCGGTGATGACCACGACCTGGTTGTTGGTCAGGTCGGGGAAGGCTTCGATGGGCAGCTCGCGAAACGCCATCACGCCCGTGAAGGTGAGCGCGGCCAGGCAGACCAGGACGAAGACGCGCTGCCCGAAGGTGGCGTGTACGAGACGCTCGACGAGGCCCACGGCTATGGCTCCTCGGTCGCAGGCTTGAGCAGCTGCGACTTCAACAGGAATGCGCCGGCGGTGGCGACGACGTCGCCCTCTTTCAGCCCGCTGACGATCTCGACCTCGCCGTCGATCTCGGGGCCAGCCGTGACCGAGCGCCGTGTGTACTGGTCCGCCCCGGTGCGGACGAAGACCACGGTCTCGCCCTCCATGGCCTGAACGGCGCGGGAGGGGACGACCAGCACGCGCCGCGGCGTGGAGGCGCCGAGCATCGCGGTGACGTACATCTGCGGCTTGAGGCGACGGTCGGCGTTGTCGGCCTCGATGCGGAGCGTGACGCGCCGGGTCGTGGGATTCACGACGTCGCCAACGGTGGTCAGGCGGCCAGCGAAGGACACGCCGGGATACGCCGGGACGCTGATGGAGACGTCGCGCCCGGTGACCACGCGGCCCACCAGGGTCTCGTCGATCTCGGCCGAGACCCACACGCGCGACAGGTCTGAAATGACGACGAGCGGCGTGCCGGGCGTGACCGGCGCCCCCTCGGTCGACAGCCGCTCGATGACCGTGCCGGCAAACGGCGCCACCACCGGCACCTCACCTTCGTCGCGCGGGTTGGCGTCTGGACGGGCCTTGATGCCGTAGTGCTCCAGCTCCTGCTCGCCCCTGGTGATTTCGGCCAGGGCCGCCGCCACGGCCTGGGTGGCGGCGTTCACGTCGGCGCGCGACCGTTCGAGCTCCTGCGGCGACAGCGCTTTGTCGGCCACCAGTTGCGCCGCCCGAGACTCCGCCGTGCGCGCGTACGCCAGTTCCGTGTCGGCGCGCCGGCGTTCGGCCTGCGCCTTGAAGTAGTCCGCCCACGCATCGTGAATGACGTGGCTGTGCAGCATGGCCACGACCGCGCCTCGGGTGACCTGGTCGCCGGGCTGCACGCGAAGCTCGTCCACGACGCCTTCGACCAGCGAGCCGAGCCGCGCCGTCCGCCGTTCATCGAACGTGACGACGCCGGACGCCTGCAGCGGCTCGGTGCGCTCGACCATGCGCGCGGGCGCGGTCTCGATGCCCGCGGCTTTCGCATCGGCGTCCGACACCTGCACCCCGGTGCGTGCCTCGGGGGTCGCGGCGGGCGCCGCTTCCTGCGGCGCGTTCGAGCCGCAGGCGGCCGCCAGCAGGGCGGCGGCCACGACCGCGCCCGCGGCCTGAAACGTGAGTCGTGAGAGCCTCATGGCAGCGGGTCCTCTCCTGCGGCCAGCCGCGCCTCGATGGCGGCGACCACCGCGTCGGTTTCGAGATCGATGGCGACCAGCGCCGCGTCGGTGAACACGCGCTCCGCATCCACCAGCCGGAGCACGTCGAGCACGCCGGTGGCAAAGGCGGCCCGCGCCGCGTCACGCGCGCCGCGCGCCGGATCCACGAGCCGCGTGCGAATGTCCCGCGCGCGCTCGGTGAGGCTGAGCGCCGCCGCACGCGTCGCGGCCAGTTCCGCCCGCGCCCGCCGCTCGGTAGCCGTCATTTCGAGCTCGGCAGCGGTCACCTGGCCCTGCGCGACGATGCGGGCCGCGTTGTTGTGGTTGAAGAACGGAACGGGCATGGTGATCGTGAAGAGGCCGGTGTCGTAGCCGGCGGTACGCTTGTAACCGACGTTGAGGCTCGGGTCCGGTACGCCGCGGGCATCCTCGAGCCTCAGCATCTGGCGCGCCGATTCCACCGCACGCCCGGCCGCCAGCACGTCCGGGCGCCGCTGCACCACGGCGGCATCGTCGGATACGGCCGGCGCGGGAGGAGGCGGAGGCAAGACCAGCGCATCGAGCGTCGCATCCACCTGCAGCCTGGAGGTGAGCTGTGACAGCGCCCGGTTGGCGGCCAGCTCCGTCCGAATCAAGTCCGTGGCCGCACGCGCTTCCTCGGTACGCATCTTCAGCACGTCGGCCTCGGCCGTCGTACCAAGCGCCACCCGACGATCGAGCACGCGCACGATTTCGGCCAGGTCGGTGACCTGCGCTGCCAGCGTGCGCTGCCGCTCGCGCTGACGGACGGCGTCGAGGTAGGCGCGGGAAATCTCGATCGCCAGGGTGTAGCGGGTGAGGGCCTCGGCGGCCTCGGTGCTGCCGAGAACGGCTTCGGCCACCCCGCGTCGGGCATCGCGTTTGCCGCCGATTTCCACCAACTGGGTGACCTCGGCGAACGCGTCGTACGGCAACACGTCCCGCGACACGCCGGACGCCCAGTTCTCGAGCCGGAACTCGAAGACGGGATTGGGCCTCCGGCTGGCTTCGCCCGTGGCCTTCCCGGCCGCCTCGACCCGGGCCCGGGCTGCCGCGGCTTCGGGCGATTCGGCGCGGGCGCGGCTCAGGGCGTCGGCCAGTGTGAATGGTCCCTGGCCCGGCATGGGGGGCGGCGGGGGTGGCGGCTGCTGAGCTGCCGCGGGTGGCGCCACCAGGGCCAGCGCGATGACCAGTGCACACGGAATCCGCAGACCAAGCCCCATGTACTCCACCTCTATCAGGTGGCCATGAGAAGGTGATGAGAGCGGTTGCAACGATCCCGGGCCCAAATCCGTCAATTGCAACCATGGACCACCTGCTGCAGGACGTTCGTCACGCCGTTCGTGGACTGCTGCGCACGCCAGGCTTCACGCTGGTCACCATCCTCACCCTGGCTCTCGGCATCGGCGCCAACACCGCCATTTTCTCCATCGTCAACGGGGTCATCCTGCGGCCGCTCGGCTATCCGAAGCCCGAGCAGCTCGTGTACCTCACGACCCGATTCCCCAACATGGGATTCGACCAGTTCTGGGTGTCCCCGCCAGAGTTCTTCGAGTTCCGCGAGCTCAATCAGTCGTTTGCGTCCGTCGGCGCGTTCACCACGGGCGAAGTGAACCTGATGGCCGGCGATCGTCCACGGCGCGCGCGGTCGGCCCTGGTCACCGATGACCTGCTCACGACGCTTGGCGTGCAGGCCGCGCAGGGCCGGCTGTTCGCGAAGGGTGAAACCGACGTCGTCGGAGGGAACGCGGGTCCGCTGCCCCCGGGCGTGCCGCCGCCGCAGCCGCCGGCCGTCGCGGTGCTCGGGCACGAGCTCTGGCAGTCGGCGTTCGGCGGCCAGCCCATCGTCGGGCAGATGGTGGAGGTGAACGGGGTCAGACGGGAGGTCATCGGCATCCTGCCGCCAGGTACCGACGTCATGGACAGCCGCGCGGAGATCTGGCTGCCCGTCGGGCTCAACCCGGCGAACCGCCAGAATCGCGGCAGCCACTTCCTGTATCTCATCGGACGGCTGAAGGACGGCGTGACGATGGCGCAGGCCGGGGCCGAGCTGGATTCGCTGCTGGCGAACTGGGGCGAGCGGACGGGCGTGAAGATGCACGTGTTCGCCCCGTCGCAGCCGACGGCGGCGGGTGGGCAGCCCAATCCCGGGGCCGGACACGTGCTGCAGATGGAGCCTGTGCAGGAGGAGATCGTCGGCAGCGCCAGCCGCGCCATCTGGATGCTGCAGGCCGCGGTGGGCTTCGTGCTGCTGATTGCCTGCGCGAACCTGGCGAACCTGCTGCTGGCGCGGGCGGAGACGCGCCATCGGGAGTTCGCCGTGCGCACCGCGCTCGGCGCGGGCCGCTGGCGATTGTTGCAGCAGTTCATGACCGAGGGCGTGCTGCTGTCGCTCGTGGGAGGCGTGCTGGGGCTGGTCCTGGCGCGAGCGGGCGTGGCGGCCATCGTCGCGGCGTACCCCGAGAGCCTGCCTCGCACCAGCGAAGTGTCGGTGGATCCGCTGGTGCTGCTCTTCACCCTGGCGGTGTCCGCCGCCACCGGCATCGTCTTCGGGTTCGCGCCCCTGCTGCACACGCGCGTCAAGGGGCTGGCCGCCGCGCTGAAGGAAGGTGGCGCCCGCGGAGCAACCGGCGGCGCGCGGCATCACGTGCGGCGCGGGCTGGTGATGGCCGAAGTGGCGCTGGCCGTGATGCTGGTGATTGGCGCCGGACTGCTGCTGCGCACGGTCTTCAACCTCACGACGGTAGACGCCGGCTTCGATCGATCGCGTCTCGTCACGTTCCAGGTGACGTTGCCGCCGGCGAGCTATCCGCAACCACCCGCCCGCGCGCAGCTGATGCAGCGCGCGCTCGCGCGGCTGCGGGGCCTGCCCGGCATCCAGGCCGTGTCCGCCATGTCGGGCCTGCCGCCGAACCGGCCCGTGAACGCGAACGACACGGACATCGACAACTACACCGCACCGCCAGAGGGGCCCTTCGAGAACGTGGACTACTACCAGTTCGTGATGACGGACTACTTCGAGACGATGGGCATCCCCATCGTCGAGGGGCGCGGGTTCCAGGCCACGGACGCGTCGGCCACCGGTCCCGTGGCCGTGGTCAACGAGACGCTGGTGCGGACCTTCTGGAAGGACCTGAACCCCATCGGCCAGCGCCTGCGCCCGTCCGGGCCGCCCAGCGCCGAGATCCCCTGGTTCACCGTCGTCGGCGTGGCGAAGGACGTCAAGCAGGGCGGCGTGGATCAGAAGACGGGCACCGAGTTCTACTTCCTGGCGGACCAGACCGCGATCTTCCCGGTGTTCGGCAACATGCCCGCGACGATGAACGTGGTGCTGCGAACGACACTGCCTCCCGCGGCGCTGGCGCAGACCATCGAGGGCGTGATGCGCGAGGCGGATCGGGCGGTGCCGGTGGTGCGGCTGCGTGACATGAACGAGGTGTTCGCGGACTCCATCCGGCGGCCGCGCCTGCTGGCGCAGTTGCTGGCCGGCTTCGCGGGCCTCGCGCTCCTGCTGGCGGCAATCGGCACCTACGGGGTGCTGTCCTACATGGTCACGGAGCGCCGCCGCGAGATCGGCATCCGCATGGCGCTTGGCGCCGAGCGAGGGAGCGTCATCGGCCAGGTGCTGAAGCAAGGGCTCGTGCTCGCGGGCATCGGCGTCGTCGCGGGGCTGGCCGGCGCTTTCGGGCTCACGCGGCTGGTGACCTCGCTGCTGTTCGGGGTGCAGCCGACGGACCCGCTCACGATGGGCGTGGTGGTGGCTACCATTGCCGTGGTTGCCGCGGTGGCCAGCATGCTGCCCGCGTGGCGGGCGTCGCGGGTGGACCCTATCGTCGTGCTGCGCGACGAATAGGGGGAACAGCTTCCATTGATGATTGGTGATTGACGATTGAGCAATTCATTGGGTGATTGGGAATTGGGGCATTGAGCATTGGATTGCGTGATTGGGTGATTGGGGCATTGGCGATTCGTCGCGTCGCCCGCGCAGCATGCCCCAAGGCCCAGGACCCAAGACCCTAGGACGTCCAGACCCACGACCCACGACCCAAGACCTCAAGTCCGCCCGATCAGCGGTACGTCCGGCAGGCGTTCGCCCACCTCCTGTGCCGTCGCGCTGGATCGCAGCGTCTCGACGATGATAGGCAGGGGATCCGGCCAGATTTCCTGGAGGTCCGCTTCGCCCGGCAGTCGCGGCTCGAAGGCCAGCCGCTCCACGGGTGGGACGAACTGCGCGTCGATGCCGGCGCGATTGCCTCGTGGGTCCACGCGGTACCAGCCTAGCCCCGGCAGCAGCACCGCGTTCAGCCCGTGCAGGCAGAACTGGCGGCCTTCGTCGTCGATGCTCAGCCGCTGGTAGCACAGTCCCGCGGCCAGGCCGTTGGCACGGAGCAGCGCGGCGAGCAGGTGGCTTTTCGCGTAGCAGTAGCCGCTGCCGACCTCGAGTACCTCGGAGGCCGCGCAGGTGACCGCGCTCAGGCCGTGATCGACCGAGTGCTTGATCTCGTCGCGCACCCACTCGAACGAGCGACGTGCGAGGGCGACGGGATCGGACTCGCCGCCCCGCAGCTGGCTGGCGAGGGCGAGGATGGCTGGCTGGTGCCAGTCGATGATGTCGGTCGACCTGAGGTATCGCTCCACCGGGCACGCTGCACGCTCTACGCGATTCCGGCCCCATGTTCCTGCAGCAGCGCCCGCAACACCGCCCGGTGGCAGCGCGTCTCGTCTTCACAGTAGCAGCCCACGGAGAAGTCCGTCTGGCGCGAGAGCGCGGCCAGCAGGGCGAGGAGCCGGGAGGCCTCGGGCCGCTTCATCTCGGCCCGGTACTTCTTCTCGAAGGCCCGCCACGCCCGGTCGTCGGTCGCCTGCTGCGCCTGCTTCACCAGCACCTCCGACGGCGCGAGGTCCGGAAGCCACACGTCGTAGAAGTCGCGCGAGGCGAACTCGGTCTTCGGCACGCCTCGTGGCGGGCGACGCACGGTGCCGAGGCGCAGCCCCTCACCCCGGGACCGGGGACTGCCAAGCTGCACGACACGAATCGCCATGTCCGTTGCCTCACTCGCTCCGCGTTGGTGATGCGCGCCGGCCGGCGCTAGGGTTCGTAGCCAGGGTTCACGGCCATCGTCCTGGGATTGTAGGCCCAGTGGAACTCCAGCTCGTAGGCCATCGACCTCGCCAGCCCGTCGATGTCCGGGAAGAGCGTCGCGTTGGTGATGTTCATGGTGTAGAGCGCGAGCATCGCATCGCTTCGCAGGACGTCGGTTCTGAGCACGAACTTCGCGACCGTCGCGCCCGGCTCGGGGTATCCGGAGAGGATCTGTTCGACGGGCCGGTCCAGGACGCCCGGCGCGACGAACGTGCCGGATTGCGCGATGAGGCGCTTGTTCATCACCATGGGCTCGCCGGTGGTGACGAAAGGCACGGTATTCCGCAGGTAGAAGGCCGCGTACGCCCCTGGCGTCCGCAGGCTGAGTTCCTCCACGGCCCGTGGTTGCGGTCCCCGGGGAAAACGTGGGGGTGTCTTCCAGATTGCGGGCACGAAGACGGCCCAGATCGCGGCGTCCCTGGTGGCGCGCTCCAAGGCAAAGAAGGCCGCGACAAACGGGGACCATGTGAAGTCCAGCAGGCGTGTGGGCGCGCCGTGGTGCTGCATCAGCGCCAGCCACTGGAAGGCGTCCTCTTCGGCTGGTACGTGATCGAGGAAGAGGTGGGCTTTGCGCCGGAAGATCCGGCCGATGCGCGCCTCCTGCTCGGCCCAGGCCTTCGGGTGCACACCGTAGTCCCTCAGGTAGCGTGAGAGCGAGCTGTAGAGGGGCCACTCCGCGTTGCTCTGCCCGCGGAATGCCCAGTTCTGGTACTCGGGACCCGCAACGATGGCGTGGAACTCGCCCCAGTTCGTGATTTCCCGGACCACCATCTTGCCGGGGGTGGCGGGACGGGCATTGGAGGCTCTCTTCTTGGACACGCCTGTCTCCTGCTGTATCTATGTCTAACGGCTCTCGTCTGGATCACCGGCGCAGTATCACTTCTCCGCACGTGAGGCGATGTCCGTCGGGCGTGCGGAGCGTGAATTCCCGCAGCCCCCAGGGCTTGTCCGCCGGCTGCGAGATCAGGAGTGCCCCTCGGGCCGAGAGCTCGCGGTAGAAATCGTCCACCCCTTCGACGTTCCAGTATGCGAAGTACGAGTGGTCGCCGAGCTCGCTCGCAGGCCGCTCGTCCGGGCACTCGCCGAGCATCACCCGGAAGTTGTCGCGCGTCAGGAAGCTCCAGCCTGCGGCATCGATCGGGTCCCGGCTGAAGCCGAGCACGTCCGTGAAGTACCGCGTCGAGACTTCCAGGTCGCGCACCGCGAGGACGCATCGGGAGCTGACGATTCGAGCCATGTCGTTTTCCTCCACCTGATGGTGTCTCAGAGTCATGGCGCCCTTGATCTCAAGAGCGCCGGTCGTCGTGAATCCACGCACCGAGGATGACGCCCGCGACCAAGCCCTTCACCGTGCCATGCACGAACCAGCTCCACGCGACGGCCAGCGGGATGGGCGAGTGGATGTAGGTGCCGAATCCCGACGACACGCCCAGCGCCACGCCGAGGAGGCCGCCCAGGCGGATGCCGGCGGCCACGGACTTCGGCCGGACGAGGACCTGGTACATCGCGACGAACACCGCGATCAGCATGAGCGTGACGCCGGTCACCAGCAGCGCGCTCATCTCGGACGCCGGACGCCACAGGCCGCTCGGGCTGGACTCGTACAGCCGCGCGAGGACCAGGCGATGCGCCACGATATCGAGGACGGTCCACGCGGCGAGGATGGCGGCGCCGGCGGCGAGCTGGTGTTTCATGACCCCTTGCGCAGCTCCTTTCGGACGACCAGCTTCAGCCCGGACCAGACGTCGGTGACGGCGCAGACCTTCACGTCCACGAAGCCGAGCGGCAGCGCCAGCTCGCGGATCGTGTCTTCGGTGACGGTCGTCGGCACCTTCGCGGACTTCTTCGGCCACGAGATCCAGAGGGCGGCGGCGGGGCTCAGTTGCTGGCGCAACACGCCCAGCGTCTCTGCCAGCTCCTCGCGCCTGGTGACGAACACGTGGGCAATGTCCACGCGCGGGCCGGGGCGGCGTTCGAACGTCACGTCGCCGGACAGCGGCTGGAGGGTGTCGCCAAAGCCCGCGGGCGCGCCGCGCAGCCAGACGCGGCTGCCCTCCTTGATGCCGAGCTTCTTCGCCAGCGGCGTGCCGGAGTACCCGGCGGCGTCACGAGGGGGCATGAGGGTTTCGGCTCCTGCGAGATCGGCATCACGCCCACAAGGGCCGCAGGCCGGCTGCGAATTCACCCGATCGTCGATCGGCAATCGTCAATGGGCAGCGCTCTTCAGCCCCATCGCTTCCGCCGCGAACGCCCACTGGTCCGCCCGCTCCGCGATCAGCTTGTCCGTGGGCCGGTAGCCGTGCGAGCCGGCCACCTCCACCCGAATCAGCACCGGCTTGTTGCACCCCTGCGCCGCCTGCAGCGCCGCCGCGTACTTGAACGAGTGGCTCGGCACCACGCGGTCGTCGTGATCCGCGGTGGTCACGAGCGTCGCCGGGTAGCAGGTGCCGGCCTTCAGGTTCTGCACCGGCGAGTACTTGATGAGGAACGGGAACTGCCCGGCGTTGGAGGCCGAGCCGTACTCGCCCACCCAGAGGCGCCCGCCCGTGAAGCGGTCGTAGCGCAACATGTCCATCACGCCCACCGCGGGCAGCGCCACCGCATAGAGCTCGGGTCGCTGGTTCATCACCGCTCCCACCAGCAGGCCGCCGTTCGAGCCGCCCATCATGCCCAGCTTCGCCGGCGAGGTGATCTTCTCCTGCACCAGGTGCTCGGCCACGGCGATGAAGTCGTCGAACACGTTCTGCTTCCTGTCCAGCATCGCCGCCTTGTGCCACGCCTCGCCGTACTCCGCGCCGCCGCGCATGCTGGCGGTGACCCACACACCGCCGAGCTCGAGCCATGCGGGCACATCCGCGCGGTAGGTGGGCAGCGTCGTCACCGAGAAGCCGCCGTAGCCGTAGATCATCGTCGGGTTGTTGCCGTCGCGCGGGAGGTTCTTCTTCGCGGTGAGGAAGTAGGGGACGCGCGTGCCGTCCTTAGACGTGGCGAAGCCACCGATGGTCTCGTACTGGCTGGCGTCCACCGGCGGGGGCGCCGCCTCGAACGCCACGCTGAGCTTCGTCTCGGGGTCGTAGCGATACACCGTTGTGGGCGTGAGCGGCGAGCTGAACATGTACCAGACGTCCGGTGCGTCCTCCCGCCCCGCGAGCCCCGCCACGGTGCCCGTCCCCGGCAGCGCAATCTCGCCCTGGTCGCTGCCGTCCAGGCCGAAGAGCCCGAGGCGGCTCTGCACGTCCACCAGGTACTGCGCAACCACACGGCCGCCGATCACGGCAACGCCCTCGAGCGCCTCCTTCTGTTCCGGGACAATGGTCTTCCAGCCGGCCGGCGCGGGCGAGCGCAGATCCACGGCGATCACCTTGCGGTTCGGCGCGTCCTTGTCGGACCGCAGGTAGACGATGGAGCCCTTGTTGCCGATGGGGGCATACTCCGCATCGTCGGTCTCGATGACGGGTTTCACCTGCGCCTTCACGTTGGGCGCCACCGGGTTGCCGAGATCCGCGTAATACAGGCGATTCTGGTTTCCCGAACCCTCGGCCATCATCACGAGCAGGTAGCGGCCGTCCTCGGTGACCGTGCCGCCGATGAGCCAGCCCGACATGTCCTTGCGCTCGTAGACGAGCACGTCCTCGGACTGCGGCGTGCCCACGCGGTGGTAGTAGAGCGTCTGGCCGGAGAGTGCGGCCTCGAGCACCTTGTCCTTCGGCGGCTCGGGATAGCGCGAGTAGAAGAAGCCCTTCGAGTCCTTCGTCCACGAGAGATCCGAGAAGCGCATCCAGTGCACTTCGTCGGGAAGGTCCTTGCCCGTGGCGATGTCGCGCACCTTGAGGGTGCGCCAGTCGGCGCCGCCTTCGGCCAGGCCATAGGCCATCAGCGTCGCGTCCGGTGAGGGCTGGTACTGCGCGAGGGACACGGAGCCGTCTGCCGAGATGGTGTTCGGGTCGATCACCAGTGTCGGTGGGGCCGCCCAGCCCGCGCGCATGAAGATGGGCGATTGCCGCTGCAGGCCCGTGTTCTTCGAGTAGAACAGCTGGCCGCCCTCGATGTCGGGCAGGCCGACGCGCGGGTAGTTCCAGAGGGCGGTGAGCCGGTCGGTGAGGTGCTTGCGGAGGGGCAGGGCGTCCAGGTAGGGGTCGGTCACCGCATTCTGTGCGGCGACCCAGTCGGCCACCTGCTTCGAGTCGAGATCCTCCATCCAGCGATAGGGATCGGGGACCTTCGTGCCGTGGTAGTCCTCCACGACGTCACCCCTGGCGGTGGCTGGGTAGGTGAGGGTGGGCTTCACGGGTTCAGCGGGCGAACAGGACACGGCGGCAACCGCCAGGGCGAGCACAAGGGGACGAGTCATGGAGCACCTTCATCGTTGTCGAGACCAGCGTTCGGGGCCTGCGCGCGGCGGTCACGGCCGCGTGCGCGCGACGTCCTGGACGATGTCGTAGTAGAAGCGCGCGTAGCGCTGGAACTCGGTTTCGAGGATCCGTTCCTGGTCGCTGTGCGCGCCGAAGCCCTTGGTCTGGTCCTCGACGTCCAGCGCCGGGCCGATGCCGTAGCACTGCACGCCTTTCGCCCGCAGGTAGGCCATGTCCGTGGCGCCGGTCAGCAGCGTCGGCAACGTGATGGCTTCGTAGTGCTTCGTGACGTTCGCTTCGATGGCGCGAAAGACCTCCGACTCGAGGCGCGCGGGCGGTGCAGTCGGACGCACGTCGCGCGCGGCCCACGCCACCTCCACCGCCGGATCGTTGATGACCTTCTTGACCATCTCGAGAAACGCGTCCGGATCCTGGTCGGGAAGCGTGCGCACGTCGAGCGTGGCCTTCACCTCGGAAGGGATGACGTTCACGCGGTAGCCGGCCTGCACCATGGTCGGCGAGATGGAACTGCGGATCATCGAGGCGTGGATCGGCTCCTGCTTGCGGAACCAGGCGTCGGCCGGGCCCGACACCTTTGGATCGGGACTGAGCACCGCGCGGTAGCGCTCGGCCTCCTCGGGCGTGGAGATCGTGGCCAGGCGCTTGAAGTATGCCGCAGTGGTCTCGTTCAGCGAGACGGGCGGCACCCACGTCGCGGCGGCGGCGACCGCCTGCGTGAGGTGCGTGAGCGCGTTGTTCTCGAGAGGGACGGAGCCGTGGCCGGCCGGGCCGCGGGCGGTCAGCTCGATGGCGCGCGGGATCTTCTCGGTGGTTTCAACCGACGCGTACTTGACGCGCCCGCCCACGCGGGTGACGCCGCCACCTTCGGCCAGGCAGTACTCGGCATCGATGGCGGGGAAGTGGTCGTTGGCCATGTGCAGGATGCCGACGCGTGTGGTGCCTTCTTCGCCCGCCTCGGCCAGGAAGATGACATCGCGATCCAGCCGCACGTTCTCGCGCTTCAGGCGCAGCATGGTCATCAGGCCGACGGCCACGTCCTGCTTGTTGTCCACCGCGCCGCGTCCGTACACGTAGCCGCCGTCGCGCGTGGCGCTGAAGGGCGGAAACGTCCACTTCTTCGGGTCCACGTTCACCGTGTCGGTGTGCGCCATCAGCAGCAGGGGACGCTTACTGCCGCTGCCCTTCAGCCGCGCGACGAGGTTCGGCCGGTTCGCCTCGAGCTGGAAGATCTGGACCGGGATGCCCTCCTGTTCGAGCACCTGTTTCAGGTAGTCCACCACGCCCGTCTCGTTGCCGGGCGGGTCGGTGGAGTCGACGCGGAGGACGGCCTGGTAGTGCCGCATCACCTCGTCTTCGAGGGACGAAGCCGGGGCCTGCGCCCCCAGGGATGCGGCGGAGGCCGCGACGAACGCGGCTGTACCTAGAATCTGCATCAAATTCCGCGGCCTGGGGTCAGACCCCATCGCGGTACGCAGAACGTGCCGCACATTCGAGGCGATCGTGCCAGACCCCATACAACTACCGCGTGCGGGCGACTTCCACCACCGCGTCGTAGGCGAACCGCACGAAGCGGTGCAGCTCGCTCTCGATGATGCGCTCCTGGTCGCTGTGCGCGCCGAACCCCTTGGGGCCGTCCTCGATGTCGAGCGCCGGGCCGATGCCGTAGCACTGCATGCCCTTCTGCCGCAGGTACGCCATGTCGGTCGCGCCCGTGCTCATCGTGGGCAGCGTGATGGCGCTGTAGTGCTTGGTCAGCATCGACTCGAGCACCTTGAAGGCATCCGAGTCGAGCTTCGCCACGGGCGTGGGCGGGCGATCGGCCGTCGCCGGGTTCGCGTACGCCACGTCGATACCCGGGTCGTTGACCACTTTTCGTACCAGCTCGAGGAACGCTCTCGGGTCCTCGTCCGGCGTCTGTCGCACGTCGATGTTGGCCGTTGCCTCGGACGGGATGACGTTCGATCGATAACCACCCTGGATGATGGTGGGCGAAAGCGACGTCCGCAGCATGGACCAGTGGCGCGGTTCGTTCTTCCGCAGGTACTGCTGGGCCGGCCCCGAGATGGCCGGGTCGGGGCTGAGCGCGTTGCGATAGCGCTCGGCCTCCTCTGGCGTCGAGACCGTGGCGAGCCGCTTGAAGTAGGTCGCCGTCGTTTCGTTCAGACGGGTCGGCGGCGTCCACGTGGCGATGGCGCCCACCGCGTCGCCCAGGTGCGCGACGGCGTTGTCCTCGAGAGGAACCGATCCATGGCCGGCCGTGCCCTTGGCCGTGATCCTGATCGCGCGAGGGATCTTCTCCATGGTCTGCACCGAGGCGTACTTCACCTTGCCTCCGACCCGCGTGACGTTGCCGCCCTCTGCGTAGCAGAACTCGGCGTCGATGGCGTCGTAGTGCTGGTTCACCATGAACTGGATACCGATGCGCGTGGCGCCTTCCTCGCCGGCTTCAGCCAGGAAGATCACGTCGCGATCCAGCGGCACGTTCTGCCGCTTCAGCAGCAGCATCGTCATCAGCATGCCGACGACGTTGTCCTTGTCGTCCACGGTGCCGCGCCCGTAGACGTAGCCGCCGTTCCTCTCGGCGCTGAAGGGCGGATAGGTCCACTTCTTCGCGTCCACGTTCACCGTGTCGGTGTGGCCGAGGATGAGCAACGGGCGCTTCTGACCGTTGCCCTTGAGGCGTGCCACGATGTTCGGCCGGTTCGCTTCGAGGGCGAACACCTGCACCGGGATGCCCTCCTTCTCGAGCACTTGCTTCAGGTAGTCGGCCACCGGCTTCTCGCCCCCGGGCGGCGTGCCGGGCGGGTCGGTGGTGTCCATACGGACGATGGCCTGGAAGTGCCGCAGGGTTTCCTCCTCGACGGCCGTCCAGTTGGGCGGTTGCGGCGCCTGTGCCGCGGAAAGGGACGTGGCGAGCACGAGGACGAGCAGGGCGGTCTTGCGCATGCGCGGGATGTTATCAAAAGGCCACGTCGAGGGGCGGGGGCGTGTACCCGCCGCACGCCTCTTCGATGATCGCCGCCACCTCGAGCGCCATCCGCTCCTCGAAGGGCCGCGCGACGACCTGCACGCCTATGGGCAGCCCTTCCGGCGACTGCCCTGCGGGCACGACGACCGCGGGGTTGCCGAGGACGTTGAACCACTGCGTGTAAGTCATGGCCTCGAGATAGCCGACCTCGCGACCCTCGATGTCCCAACGCCGCTCGCCGTGCACGAACGCGGGGACGGCGGCCACCGGGCAGAGCAACACCGACCGCGCTCCCATCTGCGCCAGCAGGTCCGCGCGGACCTCGTCGCGTTCGATCCAGGCGTGGGCGAGCCGGGCCGCCGTGAGCGGCGGCCGCGCGGGATGCCGCCGCTCGTACTCCTCGAGAATGGGGAGCGCGCGCTCCGCGCCGTGCAGGGTCTCGCCGAGCAGGAGTCCACCGGTTTCGGCGAAGAACACATCCCACAGCGCGCCCGCCCGCGCGAGCGCCGGCGGACGGTAGGGCTCGACCTCCAGGCCGCGCGCGGCGAGGGCCGCCGCCGCGCGGCGTACGGCGGACCGCGTCGCAGGCGTGACGGGATGGAGGCCGTCGTCCTCGAAGTACGACACGCGGACGCCGTCGAGATCGACGGGCCGCGTTGCCTCGAGTGGAACAGCGACGGGATCCGCGTCGTGCCACCCTGCAATCGCCTCGAACAGCAACCGCAGGTCCGCGACCGTGCGCGCCATGGGGCCGACGACGCCGATCACCGAGAACGGTCCGAGGCAAGCCGGCCGATGGCCAGCGGCGGGGATGCGGCCGGGCGTCGGCTTGAGGCCACAGATCCCGGCGAAGTGCGCCGGCACGCGGATCGACCCACCACCGTCGCTGCCGATGCCCGCCGTCGAGCATCCGGCGGCGATGGCGGCCGACTCGCCCCCGCTCGACCCGCCAGGCGTGCGGGCCGGGTCCCACGGGCTCACCGTGCGCCCATGGAGCGGGTTGACCGTCTCGTAGCCCATGAGCATCTCGGCGACGTTCGTCGTGCCGAGTACGATGGCACCTGCTGTGCGGAGGCGGTGTACCACGACCGCGTCGTGGGCGGCCACGACACCGGCGTGCGCGGGGCTGCCGGTCTCGCAGCGCAGGCCCGCGACGTCGATCGCGCTCTTGACGGTGACAGGCAGCCCGCCGAGCGGGCCGCGTGGCGTGCCGTGGGCGGCGGCGGCATCCTGCGCCTTCGCCTCGGCGAGGGCGGCCTCCGCCCGCAGGTCGACGAAGGCGTGCAGCTGCGGATCGAGGCGCGCGATCTGATCCAGGTGTGCCTCGACCAGTTCGCGGCCCGAGACTCTGCCCTCGGCTACGAGGCGGCTCAGGCGCGTGGCCGGTTCGTACACGAGAGAACGCATGGGGCTGCGAAGTCCGGGCCCGCACCGGCATCCCCGGCGAGGGTCCACCGACGTCAGGCCGGCGCATGCTACCACACGCGGCGCCGGCAGGGCCTTGCGCAGGCCGCGGATGTTCACTCAGAGTGTAGGTGTCATGTTGCGCGCACCTGCCGTCATCGCCCTGCTCGTGGCTGCTGTCGTCGTGGCCCCGGCCGCCCGCCAGCCCGCACCCTTCCCAATCGAGGACGCCACCATTGCCGCCGTGCATGCCGCCATGCGCGAGGGACGGCTCACGTGCCGCGCGCTGGTGGAGCACTACCTCCGGCGCATCGAGACCTTCGACAAGAACGGACCGGCCATCAACGCCATCATCCTCACCAATCCGCGCGTCCTGGCGCAGGCCGACGCGCTGGACGCGGGGTTCAGGCAGAGCGGCTCCCTCAGCGCGCTGCACTGCGTGCCGATGATCGTGAAGGACAACTTCGAGACCTTCGGCCTGCAGAGCGCCAACGGCTCGCTGGCACTCGAGGGCTTTGTGTCGACGAAGGACGCCTTCCAGGTGAAGCGCGTGAAGGAGGCCGGCGCGCTGGTGCTGGCCAAGTCGAACATGGCGGAGTGGGCGTTCACGCCGTACGAGACGGTGAGCTCGATCCTGCCGGGCTACACGAAGAACCCCTACGCGCTGGATCGCGTGACGGCCGGATCGAGCGGCGGCACCGCCGCATCGGTCGCGGCGAACTTCGGGCTCATCGGCCTGGGCAGCGACACGGGCAACTCCATCCGCGGGCCGTCGTCGCACCAGGCGCTCGTGGGCATCCGCTCCACGATGGGGCTGACCAGCCGGGCCGGGGTGATGCCGCTCAGCCTGCTGGCCGACATCGCCGGGCCGATGGGCCGCACGGTCGAAGACGTGGCCGCGGTGTTCCAGGTGATCGTGGGCGAGGACCCGGACGATCCGGCCACGGCCGCATCGCGCGGCCGCCCGCGCGAGAACTACCTGCAGGCGCTGCGGCGGGACGGGCTGAAGGGCGCGCGCATCGGGGTGCTGCGGCAGGCCTACGAGCGGAGCACCGCCGGGCCGCAGCCGACTGGCGTTACGGCGCCAAAGGACACCACGGATCCGGAGATCGCCGCGGTGTTCGCGCGGGCCGTCGCGGACCTCGAGCGCGCGGGTGCCACCATCGTCGATCCGGCCACCGTGGAGGGCCTCGACGCGATCCGGCGCCCGCAGGGCCAGGGCCCGTGCATGGGATTCAAGTACGACATCAACCGCTACCTCGCGTCGCACGGTAACCGCGCACCCGTGAAGAGCCTCGCGGAGATCATCAAGTCGGGACGATTCCATCCCACCGTGCAGCGTCGTCTCGAGCAGGCCGAGCAGGGACCGGAAAACGGCCCGGACACCCCCGCGTGCCAGGGCGAGATGGCCTACCGGCAGCAGGTGCGCGACGCGGTTCTGAAGACGATGGACGCGCTGAAGGTGGACGCGTTCGTCTATCCGACGTGGAGCAACCCGCCGCGACTGATCGGCGATCTCAACACGCCGCACGGCGACAACAGCCAGTTCTTCTCACCGACGACGGGGTTTCCCGCAATCCAGGTGCCGATGGGTTACACGCGCGGCGGTGTGCTGCCGGCGGGGATGACGATCTACGGGCGGCCGTGGTCGGAAGCGACGCTCATCAAGCTCGCGTACGCTTACGAGCAGACGACGCACCACCGGCGGCCGCCGGCGAGCGCGCCGCCGCTGCGATAGGGGCGCAGCTGACGGTCGCAGACCTGACGCTCGAGGCGCGGCGGGGCTATGAGGGGAGCCCGACCTCCCGAATCAGGGCCGCGAAGCGCGGATCCTTCGACAGCGTCGCGAACAGCGGGTCCGAACGGACCCAGATGAAGAAGGGATCGCGGTCCTCGGCGGATCGTCGCAGCCAGGCGAGCGCCGCATCTGGACGGCCAAGCGCGGCGTGGACCCAGGCCACGGCATAGGCGCGGCCGGACCGCGGCGACCAGTTCTCCATTTCGTCGAGTATCGACTCCGCGGTGGCGCGACGGCCCGCGCGCGCGTGTGCAAGCGCCACTCCACCCCGCAGGAGTGCGGACTGCGGCGCGGTCGTGAGGCCCTTCTCGAACGTGGCGATGGCCTCGTCGAAGCGTCCCTCCAGCACCTGCGCCACGCCGAGGTGGTGATGGGCCAGGAAGAAGTACGGATTCAGCTCGAGCGCGCGCCGCGCCTCCGCCGAGGCACGCGCGGTATCGCCCTCCCAGAGCCAGGCCTGGGCCAGCTCCGCACGGCGAGGGGCCGACAGCGGTTCGACCTCGTTCCCGCGTTGAATCGCCTCGATGCCCTCCTGCGTCCGGCCACGCGCGCCGAGCAGGAATCCGTGCATGTTCCAGACCGGTATGAGCAACTCCGACCCATCGGGCATGGAGGGATCGAGCTCCCGCTCGGCCTCCACCCAGTTCCAGTCGTGGAAGAGATGGATCACGCCCTGTTGCACCCGGAGTTCGGGGTTATCGGGGTCAAGGGCCCGGACGCGCTCCAGCGCCCGCAGGGCTTCCGGGTAGGCCGCCCTGGGCCCGACGTGGATCGAGCCCAGCAGGACGTAGGTGCGAGCCACCCCGGCGAGCGCGGCCGCATACCGCGGGTCGCGTTGAGCCGCGCGTTGAAACAGGTCGCGGGCAGCCATCAGGCCTTCTGCGGAGAATCGGTTCAGTTCGTGCATTCCCTGGCGGTACAACAGGTACGCCTCCGGATCGTTGGTGTCCCGCCGCACCAGTCGCGTCGCCTCCTCGTCGGTCAGCTGCAAGCGGAGCGTGGAGGCCACGTCGCTGGCAAAGCGATCTTGCACGGCCAGGATATCGGCGAGCCGGCTCGTGTAGCGATTCCCCCAGATCTGGGCATCCTCTCGCGCGTCCACGAGTGAGACGCTGATGGCCAGATCCTCGCCCTGCTGTCTCACCGATCCGATCACGAGCGCGTCCACGTTGAGGGCGGCCGCCACGGTGGCCGTGTCGATGGGCCTGGTGCGAAACCGGACGACGGACGCGAAGGGCCGCACGCGCAGCTTGCCCGGCTGCGCCGCCGTCAGGCTGTTGATGACGTGATCCGCCAGCCCGTCGCTGAGGTATTCCATCGCGGGATCGCCGCCGATGTTCTCGAACGGCAGGACCGCCAGTGACGTGATGGGCGCCCCGGCGTCGCTCGCCGGTCGAAGCCAGTAGGCGGCCGCGGCCAGGACGATCAGCGCCACCGCGGCCACCCACCAGAGTCGGCGAGATGGGCGGCTGGGGGCGCTCGCCGGCGGTGCGTCAGTGGTGATGGTCGAGCGGATAGCGAAGGGGAGATCGGCCGTCCCCTGGAATCGATCCCCGGGCGCCTTGGCGAGGCACTTCTCGACCAGTGCCACGAGGGAGCGGGGCGCACTGGCGTCCGCGAGCCCGACGGGCTCGCCGTGCAGGATGGCGGAGAACGTCTCGGCGGCGGTCGCGCGGACGAACGCCGGCCGTCCCGAGAGCATTTCGGAGAGCAGGCAGCCCAGCGCGAACACGTCCGCGCGGGCATCCACCGCCTCGCCCCGCACCTGTTCCGGCGACATGTAGCCGACCGTCCCGAGCGCAATGCCAGGCGCGGTCGCATCGGCGATGGTCGTCAGATCGCTGGAGGCTCCTGGCAGGCTCACGCGGGCGAGCCCGAAGTCCAACAGCTTTACGCGTCCGTCCGACGTGAGGAACACGTTGTCGGGCTTCAGGTCGCGGTGCACGATGCCGCGCTGGTGCGCCGCGGCCAACCCCTCGGCAATGGCGGCGCCAATCTCCACGGCGCGGCGTACCGGGAGGGGCTCGCGCCGCAGCCGTGCCCCGAGGGTCTCGCCCTCGAGCAGCTCCATCACCGCATAGACATGGTGGCCGTCGGCGCCGACGTCGTAGATGGCCACCACGTTGGGGTGCGAGAGGGCGGCCACGGCACGGGCTTCGCGATCGAACCGAGCGCGGCGGTCCTCGTCGAGCCGGACGTCGGCCGGCAGGACCTTGATGGCCACCTCCCGGTTGAGACGCGGATCGCGGGCGCGATACACCTCGCCCATGCCGCCGGCGCCGAGCGGGGCGAGGACCTCGTAGGGGCCGAGTCGGGTCGCGGGTGGCAGCATGCGGTGGTGCCCGGGCGGGCAGGGCAATTCTACGGCCAACCCGCATCGTAGGTGCCACGACCCGGTGGTGGCCATCCAAGAGCCGCGATCCCCGTCGTACAATCGCAGCGTGCAAACCATCCGTGGCGCATGCGGTCACGACTGTCCCGACACGTGCGGCTGGGTGGTCGAGGTCCGGGACGGCATTGCCACGAGAATGTCGGGGGACCCCGTGCATCCCTTCACCCGCGGGACGCTCTGCGCCAAGGTCATCCACTACCTCGAGCGCGTCTATCATCCCGACCGCGTCCTGTATCCCCTGAAGCGCATCGGCCCGAAGGGCGAGGCGCGCTTCACGCGTGTGAGCTGGGACGACGCGCTGGCCGACATCGCGGCGCGGTGGCAGGGCATCATGGCCGAGTCCGGGGCCGAGGCCATCCTGCCGTACAGCTCGGCAGGGGTGCAGGGCCTCATCCAGGAGGCCTCGCTCGACCGGCGCCTGTTCGGCTCGATGGGCTGCAGCGGCCTCGAGCGCGCCATCTGCGGGGCCGTGGCGTCGGCAGGGCTCACGGCGACGATTGGCACGGGGACGGGCATCGATCCCGAGCAGATCGTCCACAGCCGGTACGTGGTGCTGTGGGGCACGAACACGATTGTCACCAACCTGCACTACTGGCCGCTCGTGCGCGAGGCGCAGCGCCGTGGTGCCCGCCTGGTCGTCGTGGACCCGATTCGCACGCGGACGGCCGAGGCGGCGGACTGGCACCTGCAGATTCGGCCGGGCACCGACGCGCTGCTGGCGCTCGCCATGATGCACGTGATCGTGCGCGACCGGCTCGTGGACCGCGAGTACGTCGCGGCGCACGCCGTTGGATACGATGCGCTCGTCGAGCGGGTGAGCGACTACGCGCCGGCTGCGGTGGCCGAAGCCATCGGGCTGTCCGCACACGACATCGAGCGCTTCGCGCGAGAGTACGCCACCACGCAGCCGTCGCTGCTGCGCCCGCTCATCGGAATCGAGCACCATCGCAATGGCGCGATGCAGTTCCGCGCGCTGGCGTGCCTGCCCGTCCTGACCGGCGCCTGGCGGCACCGGGGCGGCGGGCTCGCCCGGTCCACCCACTACCTGCACTTCGCGGCCCTCGCCATGGACCGCGTCCTGATGCCCGAGGTGTGGCGTCGGGGCGTGCGCGTCCTGAACATGCGCGATCTCGGCAAGGACCTCTGTCATCGCGCCCTCGACCCGCCTGTGCGCGCGCTGATGGTGTACGGCGCGAACCCCATGGTGTCGATTCCCAACCAGTCGCGGATTCGCGAGGGGCTGCTGCGCGAGGATCTGTTCACCGTCGTGCACGACCTGTTCGTCACCGAGACGGCGTGCTTCGCCGACTACGTCCTGCCCGCCACCAGCCAGATCGAGCACCTGGATCTGTCACCGGCGTGGGGCCACCTGTACCTCGCGCTCAACCGGCCCGCCATCGCGCCGCGCGGCGAGTCGCTGTGTAACACGGAGGTCTTCCGCCGCTTGGCGCACGCGCTTGGGCGCACCGAGCCGTGGCTGTTCGAGAGCGACGAGACGATGCTGCGGGCGGCCCTGTCGAGCGGCCATCCCTGGCTCGAGGGCATCACGTACGAGCGGTTGTGGGCCGAGGGCCACGTGCGGCTGAACGTGCCCGACGACTGGCGTCCCTTCGCCGATGGCGGTTTCGCCACCACGTCGGGCAAGGCCGAGCTCTACTCCGATCCGCTCCGGGCGCTCGGCCAGGATCCGCTGCCCGCACCGGGCGAGATCGTGCGCGAAGACGGGCTGCAGCTCATCACGGGCAAGGCGCTCCACTTCCTCAACTCGGGCTACAGCCACATCGAGCGGCACCGGCGGCGCGCCGGGGATCTCTTCATCGAGCTCCACCCGGAGGACGCGCGCCAGCGTGGCCTCGCGGCGGGCGATCCGGTGCGCGTGTGGAACCCGCGCGGCGCCCTGCGCGCGGTGTGCGCCGTCTCCGACCGGGTGCGTCCCGGCGTGGCGTGGATGCCCTTCGGCGGGTTGACCGACGCATCGGGCGCCCGCCAATCCGTCAACCTACTCACCGCCGAGGCGCCCACCGACTGGGGCGGTGGGAGCGGCCTTTACGACACGTTTGTCGAGGTGGCTCCGGCCGGAGTGTCCCTGGCCGGCGTGATGATGCCCACGCGCGGCGACGTCACTCAGACAACTCCAGCGTCATCTCCGTCATCGTCTGGCGGAACCCCGTCTTCCTGAACAGCGCCAGCGCCGGCGTGTTGCCCGCCGCGGTCCATAGCATGACGCGCGGCAGGCCGCGCTCGCGGAACCACGCAATCGCGGCGCGCATCAGCGACTTGCCCGCGCCCTGCCCGCGCACGCCGGGATCGATCATGAGGTCGTGGATGAAGGCTGCCCGGTCGCGCAGCTCCTTCCACGACAGCGGCTCGATCCCGGCGTAGCAGTAGCCCACCACGGCGCCGTCGCGCTCGGCGACGAGGACGACGATGTCGGGATCCCCGAGCTGTGACACGAGGAAGTCCGCATAGCCCTCCTCCGCGTGCGCGCCGGGCGCGAGAAATCGGAGGCGGTCGAACTCGTAATGCATCGTCATCAGGAGCGCGCCCAGCCGGCCCAGGGCCGCCCGGTCCTCCCGCGTGGCGCGGCGAATCACCATGACGGGGCCCACGCTACAACGCGCGTGCCAGGAACGCCACCAGCTTCGTCGCGAAGGCCGCCGGGTCAGGCGGCGCGGCGCCCTCAGCCAGCAGCGCCGTTCCCAGCAGCAGGTGCGCGGCGTCCGCCAGCGACGCATCGTCCGGCGAGGCGGCGTGGAGCGCGCGCAGCTTCGCCACCAGCTCGTGGCCGTCGTTCACTTCGAGGATCCGCTTCGTCGCCCCCTCGTCGTCCTTGCCCGAAGCCTGGCGGAGGAGCCGCTCGAGGCCAGGGCTGAGGTCGTGCTCGCCGGCCACCAGGCACGCCGGTGACGTGGTGAGGCGCGACGACACGCGCGCCTCGCGGATCGTGTCCGCGAGCGTCCGCTCCAGGAACGCGAGGAACGGGCGCAGTTCGGTCTCGCGCGCCTTGCGCGCGTCCTCGGCCGCCTTGCGCTCGGCTTCGGAGCCGGGCTCCACGCCCGCGCGCGCGACCGACACGAGCGGCTTGCCATCGAACTCGTGCACCGACTGGGCCACGAACTCGTCGATGGGGTCGACGAAGTAGAGCACCTCGGCGCCGCGGGCCCGGAACGCCTCCAGGTGCGGCGAGCGTTCGGCCACGGCACGCGACTCGCCGGTGACGTAGTAGACGCGTGCCTGGCCCTCCGGCATCCGCGCCACGTACTCGGCGAGCGACGTGGGCTCGGCCGCCTCGCGGGTCGAATGGAACAGCAGGAGCTTCAGGAGCCGGTCGCGGTGCTCGGTCTCCTGGGCGAGGCCCTCCTTGAGGACGGTGCCGAATTCGCCCCAGAACTTCAGGTACGTCTCGCGCCTGTCGGCCAGCATCGATAGCAGGTGGTCCAGCACCTTGCGGGTCAGCCAGGTGCGCATCTGCGCGATGTGGCGGTCCTGCTGGATCATCTCGCGCGACAGGTTGAGCGGCAGGTCCGCGGAATCCACCACGCCCTTGACGAAACGCAGGAACGGCGGCAGCAGGGCCCGGCAGCGGTCCATGATCAGCACGCGCCGCACGTGAAGCTGCAGGCCGTAGTCCTGGTCGCGGTAGTAGAGGTCGAAGGGAGCCGCCGCGGGGAGGAAGAGCAGCGCCTGGTACTCGAGCCGCCCCTCCGCCTTGAGCGAGAGGCGGTCGAGCGGATCGTGCCAGTCGTGCGAGAGATGCCGGTAGAACTCGGCGTAGCTCTCGTCACTCACCTCAGACGAGGCCTGCGTCCAGATTGGCTTCATCGAGTTGAGCGTCGTCCACTGCGGAACGCCGTCCTTCACCTCTTTCAGCTTGATGGGGTGGGCGACGAAGTCGGAGTGCTTCTTGACGAGCGCCTTGAGCACCTGGCCGCTCGCGTAGTCCGCGAGGCCGTTCTCGGGGTCCACCGGCTTCAGGTGCAGGACGATGTCGGTGCCGCGGCGGAACCGGCTGGCTTCGCTCACCGTGTAGGTGCCGTCGCCGGTCGACTCCCAGCGCGTGGCCGAGTCGGTGCCGGCCTTTCGGGTCACGATCTCGACGCGGTCAGCCACCATGAACGCCGAGTAGAAGCCGACGCCGAACTGGCCGATGAGCGTCGCGGCGGCCTCGCCCGTGGAGCCGGCCTTCAGCTGCTCGACGAGGTCGCGCGTGCCCGACTTGGCAATGGTCCCGATCAGCCCGACGAGCTCGTCGCGAGTCATGCCGATGCCGCTGTCGCTCACGGTCAGCGTGCGGGCCTTGCTGTCGGGCGCCAGCTCGATCTCGAGCAGCGGGTCCTCGTCCAGCAGGGCGTGACGCTCCAGCGCTTCGAGCTTCAGTTTGTCGAGCGCGTCGGACGCGTTCGAGATCAACTCGCGGAGGAAGATCTCCTTGTGCGAGTAGAGCGAGTGGATGACGATGTCGAGGAGCTGGCGGGTCTCGGCCTGGAATGACAGGGTTTCAGTGGCGGTGCCCATGTCTCCATTTTACGGAATGACCACCGCCAGCCGCTCCTTTCACGTTGCCCGGGCGTAATATGGAGCGCCATGCGGCATGTTCTGATGCGTCGCCTTCCCCTGTCCCTGCTCGCGGCCGCAATCGCGGCCACCGGTCTGGTGGCGCAGGCGCCCGCCACGCAGCCGGACTGGACGTCGGTCGAAGCCGAGGCGCTCGGCCACTACCAGGCCTTGATCCGCCACGACACCGTCGCCAGCGAGCGCCCCGCGGCCGAGTACGTCAGGCAGGTGCTCGACAAGGAGGGGATCCCCGCCCGGATCCTCTTCACCGACCCCGAGCGGCCCAATGTGGTGGCACGACTGGCGGGGAACGGCCGCAAGCGCCCCCTGCTGCTGATGGGGCATACCGACACGGTGCCGGTAGACGAATCGAAGTGGCGCTTTCCACCGTTCAGCGCCACGCGTGACGGCGGGTTCATCTACGGCCGCGGCGCCATCGACGACAAGGACAACCTCACCGCGGCGCTGATGACGCTGGTGCTGCTGAAGCGGCTGAACGTGCCGCTGGATCGCGACGTCGTCCTGCTGGCCGAGTCGGGCGAGGAGAGCGCCTCAAACCTGGGCATCGGTTTCATGATCCGCGAGCACTACCCGGAGATCGACGCGGAGTACTGCATTGCCGAAGGCGGCGACACCATCCGCGAGGGCGGCTTGGTGAAGTACGCCTCGGTGCAGGTGACTGAGAAGGTGGTGCGGGGGGTGGAGCTCGTGGCCACGGGCATCTCGGGCCACGGGTCGGTGCCGCTCAAGTCCAATGCCGTGGCGCGTCTCGGCAACGCCGTCGGGCGCTTCAGTACCTGGCAACCGGCAGTGCGGATCGACGAGACCACCGGCACCTTCTTCCGTCGGCTGGCCATGATCGCCCCGCCCGAGCGGGCGCGGCACTACCGCGACGTTCTCTCGCCGGATCCGAAGGTCGCGGCCGCCGCGGCCGATTGGCTGTTCGAGCACGAGCCGCGGTATTCGTCGATGGCGCGCTCGTCGGTGTCGCCCACGATCTTCGATGGCGGCTACCGATCGAACGTCATTCCCTCCGAGGCGCGCGCCCGGCTCGACGTGCGGATGGTGCCCGGCGAGGATCCGGACGCGCTGCTCGATCAGATCCGCACCGCCATCGACGACCCCGGCGTCCAGGTGCGGTTCACCGGCGGCGGCGCCGGGCGTCCAGCCATCCCGGCCACGCGCATGGACTCGGAGCTGTTCAGGACCGTCGAGGCCGCGGTGACCGCGGTCTACGGCGTGCCGACGCTCCCCGCGATCAGCACCTACGCCACCGACATGTGGCAGCTGCGCGCACGTGGCGTGCAGTGCATCGGCATCGGGTCGGGCGTGGACGTCGAGGACCAGGTGAAGGGCTTCGGCATGCACAGCGATCAGGAGCGCCTGCTCGAGAGCGAGTTCCAGCGCTTCGTCCGGTTGAACTGGGCCCTCGTGACGGGCCTGGCAGCGACGCGCTAGCCGGCAGCCCGCCAGGGGGCGAAGTCCTGCCAGATCTGGTCGATCACCTTGGGATCAATCGTGACGGTGTCCGCCCTCTCCGGTGCCTTCTCCGAATAGAGCGACAGCGTGACGCCGCCGCACTGGGGACCGAAGGCATCCGGGCCGAAGACGTACAGCCCCTCGCGAATCACGTCCTTGTCCGAGACGGGGTGCTCGAGCACGAACGGATGAATGGGGGTGACCTCCTCGCCGCCGCAGAACACGCGCATGCGGAGGAAGTCGGTCTTGAAGTCCTTGAAGGCCGGCAGCGCCGCGCCCTGCGTGCGTGCGGCCTCGCGCGCGAGCCGCTTCCAGAACCCCTCGACCATCTTCGGCGTGACGCGCACGACCAGGACCGGAGGACGATCGGCGAAGTAGTCGGCCCATGCGCCGAAGTCCATGAGCCGACCGATCCGCGCTTCGGCCTCCGGCGACCGCCCCCCGCCGCCACCCGTCCAACCGGATTTCTGCTGCGCGCGAGAGACCGTCGCCGGTGTGATGAATGCCACGTCGAAGTCCGATGAGGACACGACGGGAGCGGACGTCGTGCCCGTGCGGCTTCGCGTGGATGCGTCGATGGCATCCGCCGGGTAGGGCCGCAAGGGCTCGACGGGAAGTCGGGTCGGCTCCGGTGGCGCCGTGCCCGACACCGTCGACTGTGCCGCCGACACCGCCTCGCAGATGATGCCCACGCGAACGACGGTGACATCGCTCCGCCGGCGGGCCTCGGCATCGGCCGGCACGGACGTGAGTCCCACGACGACACCAGTCTCGTCGAACACCGGGCCGCCCGCACCGCCGAAGGGGAGCCGCATGTCGGTCTCGATCGCACGTGGCTGAAAGCCGGTCACTTCGCCCTGTATCAGGTCCGTTCCCGCGCGAAGCGGGGCCGCGATCGTCACGATCGCCTGGCCTTCGTCCAGTGACGGCGGCGCCGCTGGCGGACAGGGCAGGGGGAGTGGCGAGCGCGGGCTGACGACACTCGGATCCACCCACACGAGCGCGACGTCGCGGGAACCGTCCGAGAACAGCACGCGCGCGGGAACCTTCACGGTGGGCGACAGCTGCACCTCGACGGACGCCGCGTTGCCAACCGCGCTCCGGTCGGTGGCGATCAGTCCTCGCGCGTCGACCAGCAACCCCGACGCGCGTGCCGTCGGTGACCAGATGCCGACGACGCTCTCCTGCCACTTCCCGAGCAGTAACGACGGATCGCTTTCCGGTGCCGCGGCGCCTGTCGGCGAGGAGGTCGCCGACGCGGGCCCGACTTCGGCATTTGCCGCGGTGAGCTGGAGCGTGGCGTCGCGGCCCGCCACGACGTCCACCATCTGCGTCCACTGGTACGCCTTGCCGAGGAACGTCACGGGGCGATCGGACTCGACCGTATAGGACCCCGGCTTCACCTTGATCTCCACGGAGCCGTCCGCCCTCGTCTGGACCCTCCTCGGCTCGCTCGTCGCCGGGTTGTCGCTGACGAGCAGCATGTGCCTGGGCACCGGTGTCGGCACCTGCGCCGCGTCCAGCAGCGTGACGGTGACGTGCAGGACACTCGGCGCCTGGCCGGACGAGACGCCGGGGAAGGCCAGCAGCGCGGCAAGCAGCCATGCGTGACGCATCCCCGTGATCGTATTCCCACTTCCCGCGGGATTCCCGCCAATATCAGGCTCAGCGGCGAGGCACCCTTCTTGCTCCGATCACCGCCATCCGCGGCCCGGTGACGGAAATCCGTCGCCGAAGCAAGGAGGGCCCCATGCGTGCGTTTTCGACAGTGATTGTCCTCTCCGCCATGCTCACGGCTTGCGCACCGCCCAGGCCGGTCGACGTCACCCTGGGCGAAGCGTGCGAACGGTGCCGGCGGCCGATCATCGAGGAGCGGCTGGCGGCCGAGCACGTCGGCGACAACGGTTTCGCCGTGAAGTTTCGAACCATCCATTGCATGTCCACGTGGCTGGTCCAGCATCCCACCGCCCGGGAGGACTTCCTCTTCGTGGCCAACTACGCCAGAGGTGGATGGGTGCGCGCCGAACGGGCCTCCTTCGTCCGGGTGATCGTGAACCCCAACACGATGGAACGCGACTTCATCGCCTTCTCGGACCCGCAGCTGGCGGCGGCGGCCGCGCGTGAGAACAGCAGCGTCGTCGTTGGCTGGGAGGACGTGCTCGAGCTGGGCCGCACGCAGCCGATCGGCGGCAACTGACCTCGCTTACGTGGTCGTGGCGCAAAAACGGACCATGCCGGGGCCGGCCGAGCGTCGGCGCGTCCCTGAGACACGCCGGCGATGAGCTGCTGTAAAGTCAGGGCCGGATGGCCATGACCGACAGCGAGAAACGCGACCTGATTGCCCAGTGGGCGTTCGACGCACGCCCCGTGCTGCTTCGCTTTCACCTGTGGCTCGAGGATGTGGAGGTGGAACGGTCGCAGGCACAAGCGGTGTCTGCCCACGCGTTCGCGCCACGCGGCATCGCGCGGTGCCTGGCGATGACCTCCGCGGCCACGGCGCTGGGCACGCGACTGTTCGGTGGGTTTGGCGAAGGGGCGGGCCGGGACAAGGTCACCTACAACCAGGTGAAGAAGGCCGCGGACGCCATCAGCGCCTACGTGATGAGCGAAGGGCTCTGGCACCTGACGCGGAGCCTGCCCGAGAACCACGCCATCATGGTGTCGCTCGGCGAGGGGCTGATGCCGAAGGCGGGCGAAACGCCCGAGATGGGTGCCAACCCGCTCCTTA
>Ga0209706_10000274_pt1 | contig 28652 bp, 24 predicted proteins | sample PPLLaktember2015_6_FD_187263 | JGI IMG/M metagenome (GOLD analysis project Ga0209706, IMG submission 187263) | Freshwater sediment microbial communities from Prairie Pothole Lake near Jamestown, North Dakota, USA - PPLs Lake P8 Core (1) Depth... | ecosystem: Environmental > Aquatic > Freshwater...
GAATCATAGTATCCGCCAATTGTTTGATATCCTGCCGGATATTGCCCAAAGTGAGAGTACTGTGCTGATCGAAGGCCCCACCGGGTCCGGAAAGGAACTATTTGCCCGGGCCGTACACAACCTCAGCAAAATGGTGTTGCGGTGGCAGGCAGAGTCCGTTATGATAGTGCGATTACCGAAACCCAGATCAGGAAACTGTCGGTAGTGGAATACTCGAAAAATGGTGTTGCCGAAGATATTCGAAAACTCTGGCGCACTGTTCCCAGTGTTCTAAAAGAGTGAGTATGGCAATATGCGTATATGACTAATCTGAAAACCAAAACTATATGGAGAACCATGTTATGAAAATTGCTATCCCTTTAGCAACAGGACGGTTGTGTATGCACTTCGGGCATAGTGAGGAGTTCGCAATTGCCGACGTTGATGAACAAACCAAAGAGATCATCACCATTAATAACTTACAGCCACCGGTCCATGAACCGGGAGTACTGCCGGCCTGGCTGCACGAGCAGGGTGTCAATATCATTATCGCCGGCGGTATGGGGCAGCGTGCCCAGCAGTTGTTTGCCCAGAATGATATTAAAGTTGTAGTAGGTGCACCGGCACAAACACCGGACGAACTTATAATGGCCTATCTCGATGGCGCACTGCAAACAGGGGATAATATTTGCGATCACTGAGTAAATCAAAAATTATATTTCTGGAAAACCAGCATGGACAAACCAACCTCCAAATTTTATTTTAAGTCTATGGTTTTTGCCTTCAAGCTGCGCGATTTATTTTTTCCTCGCGCAAACATCTTGAAAGAGATTGGCATAAAACCCCGGTTTTATGTGCTTGATTATGGCTGCGGACCTGGAAGTTATATTAAGGCGACATCGAAACTCGTGGGAAAATCAGGTAAAATCTATGCACTGGACATCCATCCGCTTGCAATTCAGAGGGTCCGGAATATTGCTTCAAACAACCAGATAACAAATATAGAAACTATTTGCTCCAGTTGTGAAACAGGGTTACCGGATAGCACCATAGATGTGGTTTTACTATACGACATATTTCACCTCTTGAGCGATTCTGTCGGCGTATTATACGAATTACATCGCGTCTTGAAGCCAAATGGAATCCTCTCTTTTGGCGACCATCACATGAAGGAAAGTAAAATAATACCCAAAGTAACAAACAATGGATTATTTCAATTATTGAGGAAAGGTAAGAAAACATATAGCTTTTCGAAGTTATAGAAAAAACAATATCGATCGAACAGGCCACATTGAATGCGAATGTTAGCTTCAAAAACTGCGAAAGTTAAGCTTTAGCACATCAAGGTTTTTTAAGGCATGGGAAAGCTCAGAATTATCTTTTGTGATTGAGATAATGGGATGGTGGAGACAAGGCCACCACCCCCACGACAATTCGTCGCCTTCAACTGGTTATCCCTGGCAGGTTGCGTCTGGGCAGAGCCTGCTTTCGTTTGGCCAGCCGATACTATTCTTGTCGGTTGCTCAATTATTGTCAAGTTTCTTTTTCTTAGGCTCTCATCGGAAAAAGTTGGTAAAAAACTGTTCAATCGCAGCCTTTTGTGAGGCTGGAGTTTATAGCATTGTAGCAACCAGCATAATCATAACGGGTTGTCGTCAAACAAGATACCAACCCCATGCCGTATGGCACCGCCACGGTGCTCGGGTCGCACTGGTGCGTTGCCCTATCCCCCGTGACGGCGGAAGCATTATACCATACCTGCCGGAGGCCATAAAGCGTTAAACTCCAAGGTGTTGCAAGCAAAACCTTGTAAAAAGCACCAACTTTTTTATGGGAGTTGAACCAAAAATTATTGCGATTTTTCTTTTTTTCTTGACAATTCGGGGCCGGTGGGATACAATAGGCACTATTGTTGGCGGGCGGTTCGCAGGTGGGACATTTCAAATAGACTTATAACCCAGCGAGAGAAGCTGATGGGAATCGGAGCCAAAGTGGTGAGTCATTTGACTTAAGTGATAAACAAAATACAATTACTGTGACGATAACGGTAACTGAAGATGTGGATAAGTACCAGTATGGCTGCAGTGTCAACGGTCAAACATACGTGGAGATGAAAAAGCCGAAAAAGAAGGAACTGCCTATACGGATTTCGCAGTGGAACTGGTGGGGCGATAATTCCCCACCACCGATGGGTTACGCGGATCGCAGCGCGGAGATGGTGTGGGCGGAACCGATGGATACGGATTGGGACATGGCCACGGACCGCTTAAGTGACAGAATACTGCTGCCCCTGATTAATGACGGCGGGCTGCTGGCGGGGACAGCCAGCAGCGAGGAAATGAGCATCTGCCTGCACGCTGACAAAACCCGCAAAGCAGGGCTGGTGGCCAAAAAGCAGGAAGAGAAACTAAGCACGGAAGTCCATCTGTATGCCACGAAGAAGGAAGCGGAAGAAAAGATTACGCTGTCCATGCTGACGCTGACAGAAGATGGCCAGATTATCATCGGGATCGCTTCTGGGGCTAAAAAGGAAGAAGACCTGGCGCGGTACAACTTCTTCGAGGCATGGCCCAGCGGTGCGCGCGGCGGCGGGACCGCGGCCATCGGTGATAGGACATCATACGAGGGCAACTGGCCGGTGCTCATCCCGGTGTACAGTCAGCAGGCGGACGGGAGCCGATACCTAGCCGGAACGGTGACGCCGGATGGAATCTACAGCCATGTACTATATGACGCGGCAAGACAGATCCGGGCCATGACGCGGATGAACAGCGTGCTCACGGCCGAGTGTGCCAGCAAACCTGAAGGTGATGTCAATAACGACTGCATGGTAAACCTGCTGGATTTGGCGGACATGGCGGCTAACTGGCTGACATGTGGTTTGGTTCCAGCAGAGGCGTGTCACCCCTGAAGTATGGCAGACAAGGGAAATCTACTTTTGCATATAGAATAGAATTGGTTATTGGTGATTGGAAAATATTCAATTAAGAGCCATGAGCTATCTGGTAAATACTAAGATGGTGTAGGGTAAGTGCCACGGACTAAGGACAAAACCGCCAAATCCCCAAAAATATATATAAAATTTTTTTGGATAGATACTTCCATTTTCTCAAAAAAAATATGTAAATTTTTTCAGAATGGGTTCTGCAAAATCAGAAAAAATAATATGTAAATATATTCTGAGAAGTAGGGGCTGGGTGTCGAGAGGCAATAATATATAGGCTCATAGTTGTGCTATGGGCGATTGGTTAGATTGGGGGAGTGATTCGCTTGGTGTGGGTTGGCTGGGGTTTTGCTGTTTTGCTATAATATGTTATTGTTACAGGACTTACGGCTGTAAAGTTCATGTTGTCCATTAAGGCCGTAACTTGTTTTGTCACAAGGACACAGGTAACCGGTTTGCTGAAAAGCGTATAATGGCGCAGAATCCGGTGGGATTCGAAAGTAGGGTGGAAAAAAAGTTGCAATTGGAGCTATAATCTGGTAAAATAAGTTCAGGATCGTATATCTAGCCTGTGGGGGGGTGTTTGATCTGCAAAGTTGTTGAGAAATTGAGTAAGCAAGAGAAGAAAAATACCCCACCTGACGCTAATATCTATAATATCTGTCTGAAAAGTAACGCCAACACCAAAAGTATGCCAATAGCAATAATTTATAGGAGTATGACTATTATGTGTAGAACAAGGATTTTGACTATCGTAGCTGTGGCGGTGTTTGCCTCGGCCATTGGGCAGGTTCAGGCGGGTACGGTTACTGTGCCCAACAGCGGGTTTGAATTGATTTACAAACCGGGCCAGACTGTGATCACCGGGGTTATATCAAGCGGCGGCTGGACACAGGGCGTAGGACCGGATTGCCCAATAGATACCGGACAGTATAACTTTTCCGACGCAAGCAGCGGCACGGTGGCCGATATTGCCGGGTGGCTCGGGTACGACAGGGCTGGATGGATTGCCTGGGGCGGTACATACGGCCGGGACCAGACTACCGGGAATCTTCAGGGTTCTGTGTCAAATCAAGGCAATCATACCCCGGGTGGGTCAAATTGCTATCTGGCCAACGGCGGCGGCTGGAGCAATCCGGCTGGTGGGCTGATCGTCTCGAATGCCTCCCTCGGTAATGTCCAGAGTGAGGCCATCTATACGCTTTCGATGTACGCCAAGGGTAGTGCGACTCCTGTGGTGCTTAATCTATTGGCGAACGGAGTAGTAGTCACGCCGACTTCCTCAGTGTCTCCGGTTTTGACCGGTGATTGGCAGGCATACTCGCGGACATATAACGATGTGACCCTTAGCAGCTACGTTGGCCAGGCTATGACGATTGTATTGGGGGTCGGCCGCAATGCCAGCGGCACCCAATCCCACTTTGACGATGTATCGCTTAGCAGCCAAATCCTCGGTCCGCCGGGGCAGGCCACTAACCCAAACCCGGCCAACGGTGCGCCAGATGTCTGGCCGGATTCCAATCTGAGCTGGACGGCCGGTGATAGTGCGGAGTCCAGTAACGTGTATTTCGGTACGGACCCGACACCGGATAGCGGCGAATTCAAGGGCAATCGAACCGGAACCACTTACGATCCTGGTACGATGGCTGAAAATACGACCTACTACTGGCGTATTGACTCGGTCAACACATACGATACGACGACCGGCGTGGTATGGAGCTTTACCACAGGGGAATTTCCATCAGGCGACCTTGCTTCAGTAATGACTGCTCTTACAAATCATATAGCTGGGACAACGCCATTAAGCGGCCCACAAATCGAAACACTGACCGCGAGCTTTGAAGCGAATAAGGCAGGATTAGATGATACCACGGCCATTATGGCACAAGCCTTCGCTTTAGTGGACTATTATGACACAATTGTAGGGCCACTATTTATCAACGCGGAAACCAGTGGAGGATTCCCCAGAGTTCAAGGAGGAAGCGATGGGTATGAACTGGAACGGGCAATTTTCGCAGTTCAACAAGCAATCATTGATGTAATTTATACGCCCGCGAACTGCCAAACCTACCAAACCTTCCTCGATGGGAAGATGTTTGAGACATCGGACTTTTTCCCAGGCGCATGCACTCCCCCGGTAGATCCGGAGGTTTCATACGAAGTGGCCATAAATGCGAGTAATCCCACGATGTGGGGAAAACCTGTGTGCTATGGCCCAATACCTGCCAGAAGACCAACCGGGGTTTACCTGGCTCCTGGCAGTATTGGGGAAGTAACCGTTCCATCGGCAATGGTAAATCATGGTTTTAAGATTCAGGTGGGCGCTCATGCGGTGGATAAGTATGCATATTATAAAGATACTCTTCAGAGACTTGATCGAGTAACGACGAGTTTTCCCATTACCAGCACAGTTACCAGCATTGCCAACCCACTTGGAGGTGGGGTATATATTATGGTTCCCTACGAGGCGAACCTTGGTATCCAGACGGTAGAAATAGCTAATGTGGTGCAGTCTCCGTTTTTCTCGGCAACGAGTTTTCATCAGACGACACTGCAGGAATGGACCAACACTGAACGTCACCATCCCGGCCCCTGGGCGGATTTTGAATCTGACAAATTTATGATGAACGTACCTACCAGTTGGATTTACGCTTACGCTGATCCTGTATCACAGATGGCTGACTGGGATTTGGCTATGGACGCTGTTTCCGAATTAATAGGGTATGCTTCTCCTCATAATATTCGAAATACGGTCGTGTTGTATGTACAACCAGACCTGTCTATTCAACATGGCGCTTATGGGACCGGCTACCCTCAAATAAACCACGGCTACAACCCAAATGATTCCACGAACGGGAATTCCTCCCACTTCTGGCTGACGAATGTCATGGGTTGGAGTACGGAATTTCACGAGTTAAGCCATTGCCAGTTGTTTTCTAAATTTCCCGGACACGAAGAAGCCATGGTTAACCTGCCGTATGTGTACGTTGCCTCCGAAAAGTTTGGCATACCACTGGTTGACGCATTTACAGATTCTATGCAACTTGGGTATTTGGAGAATATCGATGTAGATCAGGCAGCCCTGACGTGGTTTGTTACAGAGAACTTCAGAAACGGCAGGCCAATGGACTTAACGGATAGCGAGTACAATGAAGTTCGATATCAACACCGTGGTTATGGCAGATATGTTGAGATCGGTACTCTATTCGGATGGGATAAGTTGAGTGACTTCTATTACCAGGAGCAATTAGACTATATCTCTCCACCGCCAAGTGACGGGCTTGAATACACTGATAGCCGTATTTTCCGGCTTTCCAAAGCTATCGGCTATGATATAACGCCTTTGATTCATTGTTGGGGCGTTCATCCAGAGAACCCCGGTGATCTTCACGCGGCGATGGCAGGTGAAGGGTTACAAGTGTCCCAGGCATTTCATGACCGTCTTATCCATTACAAAGACATAATCCCGGCGGACAATGCCGAATTCTGGGATCATTACCTCACTATCTATCCCTCCCAACCTGAAGGGGGAAATCCGCTTTACCAGTATGGGTGGTATAATGTGTGGAAATATATTTATGATACTGAAGAAGGAACCGCGGCTAAAGCCGCGATGCAGTATATAATTGACTTGTATTATGACCCGGATGTCACCCCGCCGACACCTGACCCGATGACCTGGTCTTCGGTTCCTGCGGCAGCCGGGGATAGTTCGATTACTATGACGGCTTCAGTTGCCACTGATGATCTCAATGATGTCGAATACTACTTTACCTGTACCGGTGGCGGCGGCCACGACAGCGGTTGGCAGGCCAACAACTCTTATACCGATATCGGCCTTTCGGCTGGGACGCAGTACACCTACACGGTGACCGCACGGGATACCAGTAATAATTATAATGCCACCGCCCCCTCTATCGCTGAATCCGCGACTACAGATGCGGATGCTGGTGCGCCGAGCCCCAATCCCGCGACGTTTGCCTCGGCTCCGACCGCGGTAAGCGATACGGAGATTACGATGACGGCGACAACAGGCGCCGATGGTACTGGCCCGGTCAAGTACTTTTTTGATGAGATTTCCGGCAATCCTGGCGGAACAGACAGCGGATGGGTAACCAACCCTGTCTATAACGATACGGGACTGGCTCCTCAGACGCAGTACACCTACACGGTACAAATGCGTGATGCCCTGTTGAATACCGGCGCCGTATCGCTGCCGTCCAGTTTTACGACCGCTTTTGCGGGTAGCATAACGGTCACCGTGCCAAACAGCGGTTTTGAAACGATTTACAAACCTGGCCAGACTGTGATCACCGCGACCTTATCAGGTTGGTCGCAGGGCGTAGGACCAGACTGCCCCATAGATGTCGGGCAGTATAACTTTTCCGATGCAACCAGCGGCACCTTGGCCGATATTCCCGGTTGGCTCGGCTACGACATGGACGGGTGGGTCGCTTTTGGCTGCACATACGACCGTGACCGGACTAATGTAAATCTTCAGGGTTCCGTATCAACCGGAAACAACACTACCCCGGGTGGAGCAAATTGCTACCTGGTCAACGGCGCCGACTGGGGCAATCCGGCTGGTGGGCTGATTACCTCGGCAGCCTCTCTCGGCAATATCCAGGGCAATGCCACCTATATACTTTCGATGTACGCCAATGGCAGCGCGACTCCTATAGTGCTTAAGCTGTTGGCAAACGGAGTAGAAGTCATGCCCACTTCGTCGGTGGATCCGGTTTTGGGCGGTGGCCATCAGGAATTCTCCAGGAGGTATGACGTTGCCGACCTTACCAGCTATGTTGGCCATGCTATAACGATTGTGTGTGGCATTGGCCGCGACGCCGAAGGTGTCCAGAGCCATATTGACGACGTATCGCTTAAATACTACGAATTGCCCGGGCGTGGAGACACTGACTTCGACGGCAGAATCAATTTGGTGGATTTCGCGTGGTTAGCTGCGAACTGGCTGGACAACAGTTGTAATGCGGGCAATAATTTCTGTAGCGGGGCGGACATTGATCGGGCAGATGGTGTTGGACTGGATGATCTGCTTATACTGACCGAGCATTGGATGGAAGGTGTTTCGGACCTGGTAGCGCGCTGGAGACTGGATGAGTCGTATGGTATGGTTGTCAGTGATAGTGTTGAGGGTAATGACGGAACGATTAAAGGTAATCCGACGTGGCGGCCGAGTGATGGGAAGATAGGTGGGGCGCTGGAATTTGATGGGGTCGGTGATTATGTGGAAGTTGAAGGTTATAAAGGTATTAGCGGGTCGAATGCTCGAACCATAACCGCATGGGTAAAGGCTGAGTCAAATGGATCGACACTGTCTATTGTGCGTTGGGGTACGATGGAAAGCAGCGGCGCACTGTGGTCTAATGTGATCAACACCGAAGGCAAACTCCGGGTTGCTGTGTGGGGCGGCAGTGTTGTCGGTGATACGATTATAAATGATAATACCTGGCATCATGTAGCGATTGTGTTGCCAGATAAAGAGGGCGTGAAAGTCGAAGATATACGGCTTTATGTAGATGGTGGTCGGGAAGATACCACCGTCAGCAATGGCGCCCAGACAATCAATACCGCTGTCGGCATAGATGTTTTGATTTCTTTGGACGATTCCGACGGCCTGCTGGATGATGTTCGGATTTATAACTATGCGGTTCCTGAATACCTGATCGCGGAGATGATTAATTTATCGTTGATTGCACATTGGCAGTTTGATGAGTCGAGTGGTACGGTTGCCAGTGATATTGTGGAGGGCCACAATGGGACGCTTAATGGCGATCCGACGTGGCAGCCTAGTGGTGGGAAGATTGGCGGTGCGCTGGAATTTGACGGGGTCGGTGATTATGTGGAAATCGAAGGTTACAAAGGTATCAGCGGGTCGAATGCTCGAACCGTAACCGCATGGGTCAGGGCTGAGTCAAATGGATCGGCACTGTCGATTGTGCGTTGGGGTACGCTGGCAATCAACGGCGGGCTATGGTCTAATGTGATCAATGCCGACGGCAAACTGCGAGCCGCTGTGTTGGGCGGCAGCATTGTCGGTGATACGGTTATAGATGATAATACATGGCATCACGTAGCGATTGTCTTGCCAGATAAAGAGAATGTGGTAGTCCGGGATATACTGCTTTATGTAGATGGCGAGCAGGAAGGTACCATTATCAGCAATGGCACCCAGATAATTGACACCGCTGTCGATATGGATGTCTTGATTTCTTTAGATGGTTCTGTTGGTCTGCTGGATGATGTTCGGATTTATAACTATGCGCTAAGCGAGGGTGAGATTGGCTCGCTGGCGGATGTGTTGTGACAGTGATTGAATGATGGAAGGCACGAGATAGCCAAAACTGTATGAGGAATAAATTTGTGGGCTGGCGGAGGTGGATGGTTGAAGGTATAATGCAGCGCAGATGAGTTTCGATAATTCGTCCGTTTGTGTTTGTTTTGGGAGAGGTGATGGTACAAGGCAAACCTGCTGCAGATAGATCAAAAGGAAGCCTGTCAACTAACGCGGCGTGGGCGGTAGCGGGTAATATTTCGTATGGTGCCGGGCGACTGCTGATTTTTGTGATTCTGGCTAAGGCGTTTGATCAGGAACAGGTTGGTCAGTTTGTTTTGTCGCTGGCGATCGTAACGCCGTTGTCTTTCCTGCTGAATATGGAGTTGCGGCTGGTTCTGGTGACGGATACTAAGGGCCTGGTTGATGTGGGCTACTGCCTGGCTGTGCGTTTGGTGAGTAACGCGGTGTTAGCATTGGTTCTGCTGGGGTTTTGTGAGGTTATGCGGAACGGTTGGGGGTGGGATGGGGATAAGATTGCCCTGATGCTGTTGGTGGGTGGGGTACGCATGGTTGAAAGTATGGCTGATCTGTACCTTGGGGTGCTGCAAAAGCATGAGCGGATGAAAAATGTGGCGATCTCACAAACGCTCAAGACATTGGCTGTGCTGTTGTGTGCGGCGTTGGCGGCGCAGTGGTCGGATGATATTTGGCCAGTAGTGGCAGGGTGGCTTTTGGCGGTGCTTCTGGTTGGCTGGTACTATGACCGACGATGTGCCTGGCGTCATCAGCCGGTGGGAATCCACTGGAGCAGCGGCGTTAGCAAAGATTTGGTAAAACTTGCGTTTCCACTGGGAATTTTCGTTACGATTACCAGTTTCAATGACGGAGTGGGGCGGTATTTTGTGGGTTATTTTATGGGCGATGCGGTGGTAGCGTACCTGGCGGCGATGCTGTTTGTGGTGACCGGAGCAGCGGCGGTGCAAAACGGAGTAAATCAGTCGGTATTGCCGCGGTTGGCGGTGTACTACGCGAGTAATATCGATGCTTTCTGGAAGCTGCTGCGCCGGGTTTTAGCCCTGTCGTGGTTGGCTATGGCAGGATTGTTGGCAGTAGTGTGGTGGCAGGGAAAGCTGATTGTAAGAATAATCTCGCGGACAGAATACGTGGATTATCTGTATGCGCCGGAACAAGTGAAGGACGTACCACTGTTTGTGCTGGTGATATTTGCAGGATGTGTTTTGCTGACAGGAATGATTGTGGGAAGTGCCCTTATGGCGTGTCACCGATTTAAGAGTAATTTGGCGGCGGTGGCGTTGGGGTTGGCAGTTAACGTAATAATCTGTTGGCTGTATGTGGGCGATTATGGTGTGAGAGCGGCGGCCTGGGCGGGAATTTTTTCGGCGGGGATAACGACATTGGTCTGCACGATAGTACTGGTTTGGGTTGTACCTAAACCGGCCAGGCAAATCGACCTCAAATAAATCCTTACAAAAAAAGTGTTTTTTTTGTTGATTTTCTTGTCGAATTGCCGTACCATCGCCGCTGTACTAGTTTCCGCTAATGGAGTGATCGGATTTGCGCCGCGAGTTGGCTGGATAAGTGGAGTTTTGTGTTTTGTCTGGTTAGACTTGAGGTCAGGTAGCTCAGTTGGTAGAGCAACGGACTGAAAATCCGTGTGTCGGTGGTTCAAATCCACTCCTGACCATTTTTGTAACCCTTTATTTTCCAAGTAGTTGGCTTGATCCGCTAATGGCGGCACACATTTTTCAAAATACTGGCAGGGTTTCATCGGCTTGTGACTTGGCAGGCATTTTTCACGTGCGGTACATGGCTAGGGTTTTTCTCCCTGGTATAGTTCGTACTTTAACAGGCGGCACTCGATATTCCCGTTGTAGAATACCATGCGGCGAGAGGCTTTTAGTCCGATCTTCGCAGATAACTGTTTGTTGCCGATGAGCAGGTATGCTGTGTGTCCGGTACATTGCTTCTTTAGGAAGTCGCCAATGCGTTTATAGTCTTTTTCGAGTTGTTCGAGTTGGCCCAGCCGTGAGCCGTATTCCGGATTCATTACCACAATTCCATTATCCCGCGGCAGGGGTGTGTCAGCGAAGTCACATACGTCAAATTCTATCAGATGGTCCACGCCTGCGGTTTTCGCGTTGTGTCTGGCCGCGTCAATTGCGTGAGGGTCTATATCCGTCGCGATAATTCGTTTTTGCAAACCGTCTTTGCGTATAGTTTTGCGAATATCATAACGCAGTTCTTTCCATATCCGCTCATCAAAACCTTTTATGTGTTTGAACCCAAAATTGCTGCGCAGCGCTCCCGGTGGCTTATTCATCGCGATAAGAGCCGCTTCGATGGCGAGTGTTCCACTGCCGCACATCGGAAGGACCATGTCCTGTGAGCCATCATATCCTGTTGCCATGATAATGGCTGCCGCCAGTGATTCGCGCAGCGGTGCTTTGTGCGGCATCTTACGATAGTTACGATCGGAAAGCTTTGCACCAGAAGTATTAAGATATATCCAAGCCTTGTCATTTTTCCAGAAAAGATTAACAACTACTCCATTTCTGTCTTTACCGCTATCGGGGCGATTGGACAATTTTCTCTGGATACGGTCAACAATCGCATCCTTAACCTTCATGTTAGGATACATACTATTGTTAACCGTATATGTGTCCACTCGTGAGAGCACACACAATCGCTCCTGCGGTGAGATGATCTTCTCCCATGGAACCGTACTGATTTGTTTGTACAAGGCCTCGGTACTGCCGCAGCGAAATTCGCGCAAGAGATAAAGCACACTAAAAGCCGTCCGCAAACAGTAATTCAATTTCATACAATCGATAAATGATCCGCGAGTAACGACACTTCCAGGATGACTGCTTACGATCTCAAAGGCGAGCGTCTCAATTTCTGCGGCAAGGTAATCTTTCAATCCCGGGCCACAAGTAACCAATATATTTCTGCGCTCTTTGATGTCCATGAATATTATTTATGCCCGGTGGCTTCTTTTGTCAACTTCAAAGCCCTCAGCAGGCTATTAATATGGCGATCTCAATTGAATTTTCTCGTTTGTCCGCGGGTAACCGCGGCGTATAGGAATTTGTATTTAAGTTACGCTGTCTCAACGAGTTAACATAACACCATCAGTTGACCACAGTACCCTTAAGGGTATAGGGAGCCTGTAGATTTAATTTGTATTTCCTTTATGAGGGCATTTGTGTATAATGCGGAAGTGGTCACCGTAACGATTTGAAATTCGATTTGGAAAGAAGGCAATCGCCTATTATATGAAATTTGCCGAACTAGACTTAAAACCCCAGATATTAAAAGCCCTCGATCAGCTCGGACACACACAACTAACCCCGATACAGCAAGAAACATTCTCGCATATTATCGCAGGCAGGGATATAATCGCACTGGCTGAGACCGGCTCCGGAAAAACTTCCGCCTGCTCAATCCCAATCCTTCAGGCCGTCGATCCCGAGGAAAATATGATACAGGCGTTAGTAATGGTTCCAACCCGTGAGCTTGCGCTTCAATACGTTTCTGCCATCTCAGATGTGGCTAAATTCACTCACATCGCTCCGTTTGCTGTCTATGGCGGTTTTTCAATCGCGATCCAAAAGGCAAAGCTCGCACACGGTGTCCATGTTCTGGTCGCAACTCCCGGCCGTCTTATCGACCTCATATATAACAGCCCAATAAACCTCTCGAAAGTCCGGACACTAATACTGGATGAAGCAGACGAAATGCTGAAAATGGGTTTCATTACTGACATCGAGTTCATCATAGATTGCCTGGTCCATGAACACCAGACCCTGCTCTTTGCCGCGACAATGCCGAGCCAGATAAAACACCTGGCAAAAAAATACTTGAAGAATCCTGTTACTATTGAGTTGAATGTCGATCAGGTTGCGCCGCAGAGCCTGTGCCACCATTTTCGACAGGTCAAAGGACTCGAAAAATTTCCCACATTATTAAAATACATCAGGGATACAAAACCCGCCCAGGCAATAATTTTTTGCAATTCCCGAAGAAATTGCATAAACCTGTACGACCGTTTAAAAAATGAAATCGATTCTGTCGATTTTCTACACGGGGGCATAGAGCAATCCAGGCGGACGTCTATTTTTCGTCAATTCAAAAAGAAGCAGATCAAAACAATCGTCGCAACCGACATTGCCAGCAGAGGCCTGGATTTCAGCCATGTCACGGATGTTATAAATTACGATTTTCCGCTTAACCCGCAGGCATACACCCATCGGTCCGGCCGAACCGCGAGGATGGGAAGAAAAGGAACCGCTGTCACTTTCTTCAGTAATCACGATTTGCATGCATTGAAAGAAGTCATAGAAACTAACAATATCAAACCCGTCTGGCTGAATGCCGAGCCCCAACTGGACAAAATCAAAAGACCAAGAAACACTTACCGCAAGTTCCATGCCGGGCGGTCGAATACATCCAGACGCAGATCGTAATTTTTCTGAGCAGACAAATGCAGGTTGCGGAAAGGATATATTACCATTTCTTAAAAATAATAAAAACGGCGCCTATAATCAGCATAAAGCCAACGAGATAATTCCACTTCAATTCTTCTTTTAGATAGACGACAGAGAAAATGGAAAAAACAACTAAGGTTATGACCTCTTGTATCGTTTTTAACTGGGCGGCTGTAAAGTGATAATGCCCGAAGCGATTAGCGGGGACCTGAAAACAATATTCGACAAACGCAATAAGCCAACTGATAAAAATTACCTGCCATAAAGGGCTATCCTTAAACTTCAAATGCCCATACCATGCTATAGTCATAAAGATGTTTGAAATCGTCAAAAGAATAATAGTCTTCACAGTACCTAATCTCCTGAATGTAAACGTCGGTTGAAAAATTGTGGCGGCGGGCAATCGGGAGCCGCGGCACCCAGCACAAACAACAGACAGATTGTGACTTCGAGATGTAAGCCTGTTTTTATTTTCATGATCAACTCCAATAATAACGGGAAAACTCAATCGTTATGAGTACATAAACCATGAAGGGCAAAAACGTTTGCTTTAACTGCTTCTATTGTTTTGGTTATTATGGGTATTACCGTGTTTTTCTGCTGAGCGCTTACAACGTATTCTCTGTCTCGCAGGCCGCCGGGCCAGTCAGTGCTGGCAAGCATAACGCCGCCGATGCCGAGATTCAGATCATACTCATCAATTTGGCCGCAGAGAATGCCCCAGGCAAGCGCCCATGCCCTTGCCGTATTGTCAACGTTGTACCCGCCGCCGCCGGTCGCAAGGATGGGTTTGTTAAAACTCAACAGGTGTTTGATGATTTCGGCATAGACGTTATTCGTCAAACACAGATCCGCAAGAGGATCGCCGGCGAGGGCGTCAGCGCCTAACTCAAAAACAAATACGTCGGGATTATAAGCCCCTATCAAGGGCAGAGCTATACTCTCAAAAGCTTTCATATACATTTCGTCGTAAGTGCCAATGGGAAGAGGGACATTCACGCAATATCCCTTTCCCCGGCCTGTTCCAATTTCATTTTCGAAACCTGTTCCTGGGAACAACACCGCCGGGTCTTCGTGAAATGATATGGTCAGCACATCAGAGCGGTCGTAAAACGCGTTGGCGACTCCGTCGCCGTGGTGAACGTCCACGTCAAGATACAAAACTCGTTTTCCGGCCTCGGCCAGTATGATACAGGCGATGGCGACATCGTTTATATAGCAAAAACCAGATGCGCGTTCGGGACCCGCGTGATGATAACCGCCTGACGGATTAAACGCGACCTCTGCAGAGCCGTCGAGGATCATTTTTGCAGCGATGAGTGTGCCTCCACAAGCCAAAACCGCATAGTCATATAATCCCTCGAAGATGGGACAATCGGCAGTTCCTATTCCCATAGATATTTCTTCGTCGGTCCGATCTCCGGCAACTGCATTTTTTAAGGCACGGAGATAACGTGCCGAATGAAACTTCTCCATGAGAGATTGCTCGGCCGGGATGGGAGCTATCTCGGTTTTCGCGTCACCTTTGAGCAATCCCATAGAGTATAAAATCTCCCTGGTTTTCTGCGCTCGAATCGTATTAAAAGGATGGCCACAGGGGTAATGATACTTTTCGATCTCCGGTGAATGAATAAATACAGCTTTTTTCGTTGTCAAAGGTTATTCTCTTTTGCCGTAAGTGTCTATCTAAAAAGATGTTATGTTACGTCCCAAAATCCAAAGGTGCATATACGACAATGGTCTCAACGGTACGCGCCTCGCGTATTATATCGCAGAAATTTTTTTCTGCCGCTAAAAAGTTTATGGGCGATTAAGGCATTCTTGACAGAAATATAACTCCTTTTGTCGGCGGGGGTTACGTTTGTTTCCCATAAGGGACGGCTCCGCAATCTGCGGATTATATATATTATTAACTTCCATTTCGTATAATAATCATAAGCTAAGATATTTCAGGTCGTTATGATTACCGACTTTGTTTGCTTGTTGGAGAATAACAACCGTTACTACAACTAATTCGGGATTACAGGAGGCCGTTGTTGATCGACCAAAAAGGATGGCTCGAAGTGAGATTCATGAGGATTGATCGTTGCTTGCCTGGGTCACTTGCCAATGGACTGCTTTTCGCGCAGGGCGTTTCGTGCCAGACGATCCAAGTCTGCGTCCGTTACTGTGGGAAGAAAACGTTTTCGATAAAGCTCATCGTGCAAGATACCCACAATAGCAACCAGGGGGGCCGCTACCAAAACACCCAGCACACCGAAGGCGGCCACACATAAAAGCATGGAAAATAGGACCGCCACCGGATGCAATTTCATGCTGCGTGCCATGATGAGGGGAGTGGTCACATTGTTCTCCAAAGCCTGGACCGCGATATAGGCGAGCAAGACCCAGAGCGGGGTCATGCCGCCTTTGCCGACGGCGAGCAGCAGTGCCGGTACCGCGCTGAGGATCGGGCCCAGATAGGGAACAGCTTCCAGGACGCCCGCGATCAGCCCCAGCACCAGCGCGTCCATAAATCCGAAGATCGGCCACATGAGCAGGAAAACCAGCAGGCCAATCGTCACCATCCCCAGCAGCGTCGCCAAAGCCCAGCGGGGCACAAATTTTCCAATGCGTTGCACGATGGTCAGCATTTGATCGTGGTGGCGCTCGGGTACCAGGGAAAACATTGCCCCGATGATCGGGCGGGGATTCATTAGCATAAGGGCCACGCCGAAGAAGACCGTCACCAACACGACCAGTATCTGAGCTGCATTGAACGCCACCGCCGTGAAACTGCCGGCCACGCTGTTCAGCATGTTGCTCAAACTCGAACGAATAGATCCCGATTCTTTCGTAGCTTTGGACGGAGCAGGTTGAGTGGTTTGTGGCAAGGGTTGGGGCTTGCCCGCCTCCTTTGCGGTCTGGGCAATTTCAGTGATAACTTCCGCCTGAAGTTTTTCCTCGGAAATTACGGCTTGTTGCTCCATTTTGATCAGAGGCTTTTGAAGACGTTCCCAGTAACCGGGCAACTGTTTCGAGAGGTTTGTGAACGAGGCCTTCATCGGAGCGAGGGAAGCCCAGCCCGTCAAGACAATGACCACGACCAATGCCGCCACAACCAGCCCCGTCGCGCCTTTTCTTCCACCCGTCACAGCCCGTATCCGGGAGATTACTGGATTGACTGCGAGCGAAATCAGCAGAATGAGCAGAAACGACAACAGAATGGGAGACAGCAGCGAAAATGTTTGGATGAAGGCAAACGACGCAGTGGCCAGGATCACATAGAAAGAAATCGAACGTGGCTTCACCTCTGGCTTGGGGTTGTTTGACATGTTATTTCTCCCGTTGTTATCTTGCCGTCAGACGACCAGGCGGCGCTGTCGGGAGACCACATCCTTCAGAGGCACTGCCCTTGCGCCCAGCATATTGTTTTTGATTCTTCGGTTTTGAATCGTTCTATTCAGTTCCTGACGCTGTTTCAGAATCGTCTCTTTGCGTCCGAAGTAGACATCCAATAGGTTACAAAAAAACGGCATCTGCTTGCCTACTAAAAATGAAAGCAAAAACAAGCTGCAAATAATTAAAGTTTTTTCATATCCACACCGGTTAATTACATGTTCTCCTCGCCAAAGGCAAATCGCAACAACAGAATTTTAACCAGCGGTTCGATTCAAGTCAACCTGTTGTGAATAGATGCCTGACGGGAAAGTCAACAACGGGGTTTATTTGATTGAATTTTTGATCGCACCGAGAACGGTAATGGCGGCCAAACTAACTATCAGGCCGACAATTAGAGCTGCAAATCCTGGATTGATGGCCGATGCCAGCAGAGAGTAAACACCCCACATAATGAATCCAACGCCGCCCGCCAACAGCGCAATGCAAAATACCAGCATCCCCCCAAAGAAACACAACTGCTTCACACAGCTATGTAAAGATCTTGCGCCGTCTTCAAATTTGGCAACCAGATATTTTGCCTCTGCCTGGATTTTTAGACGCAACAAATCCGCCACGGTACGAAGGATATCCGTCGAGAGACTCATAGCTACCTCCTCCTAATCAATCTGTCTAATAGTATTCCGGCAGCAAATGCGATGAAAACGGCGGTGAGCGGCCGATCTTCAATCTGCTTTCTGCTCTTTTTTACAGCATCCTGACTGTGTTCGCGGAGGCCGTCGTAAACCTCATCGAATTTCTTCACTGCCTGGCCCTGCAGACTTTTAATCGCAGCCTCCAGTTTTTGTTTGCTTTCCAAAAGTTTCTCCTTACTCTGTTCCCCTACCGAATGAAACATATCCTTGAGGTCATTCTGCAGTTTTTGAATGTCCTCGCGGATTACATCTATCTCAGTAGAGGTGCTTGTCTTCTTATTCGTTTCGGCTGTCATAAATTAGTCTCCTTTTGAAGTTTATATTGCCTCTAAACTTTCCTTTTGATTGGTATTTTCCATATTTATCCGCCTCTGGCGGATTAAACGCTTGGCTACGCAACCAAGCATTCCAAAACGAGTCGCAGGAACTGGTAAAGAACTGCCGTGAAACTTCTGCACTCGAGCGGCACCCTCGTGGTTTTCCATCATCCGAAAACCAATGGTGGTCTTGCGACCGCTCAACGGCGAACCAAGAGCACAATCACCACGATGAGAATAATGAGCCCCAGCCCACCGCCGCCCCAGTAGATGTACGGGCCATCGGCGAGAACAGGTGTAAGAACATTTGCGAGAGCGGTAAACATGATAAGACTCCTAAATCAGGGACTTCCCATATAACATTGTATATCCTTGCTCAGCTATGCCGCTGAACTCCATTTCCAATAGAATTTGTCATTAAAAATCACAACCCTTAATTTGCTTTTTCAAGGGTTCTCGGCATCATTCCACTTCCGAAGGTATAATCCAAGTCCTATCGCTTCCAAGCAGATACCGATACCGATTGTCAAACATACTCGCATTCTAACAAAAAAATGGGATTACGGAGAGACAACCTTTACATTAAATTCCGTCGAGGCTGGTTCACCGGTCTTTGGTGTTCCCATTACAGAGATGCGGTATTCACTGATAGCAGCGTCTTTGGCTGCTGAAACCTGGATTTGCACATTCGGTTTGTCACTGGCCTTGACGAGAACTTTGGCTGGGTCGAAGGTGATGCCTTTGCCATTAACCAATTTGATTTCCAGCGTCACGTCCTGCTTGAAAGACTCGCCTCTCTCCAGAGAGATGGTGACACTTTCAAATTCACCCTGTTTTATCTTCGTGTCGAAGGTTGAGACATCGATCTTGAATCCTTCGCCCTTGCCAACACTGCCGCCTTCAGGTTTGTCCTTGCAGCCAGGGACAGCCGCCAGAACCAGCGTTAGTACAATCGTAATCGCAAGTACCTTTTTCATTTTTTATTCCTTTCTTACAAGATTCCAATAAAAACAGCAGACCACATATATGTGTCTACCTCCCTTATTCTTATCCCATAATAACAACAAAGACACATCTGTAAATCAGTGCAGAGTCTGATTTTAGCATAAGTCAAATGGACGATGTGTTTGTCGGCAAAATTCCCCACACTGTAGCAAATTAATATGGAATGACGGAAATATGAGTAGTCTAATCGGCTAAAAATTCAATATTCTCGGACAACTTGAGCAACCGTTATTGAAGAAAGTACCGTCTATGAGCTAACTTTATCCCTTTTTTTAGGAACCAAAACCTTGATCGCTCCAGGAATGATCTTGACATGAAGAGGAATTTTTTCTAATACCTCACCATCACATTGAACTGCTTGTTTGGGGCTTGAGGAAACGCTGATATCTTTGCCTTGCCAGTGCTCCACTAATTCCAAATTGTCCGGAAGTTCCCGTTTAAGCCAGGTGACAACTATAAGCTTAAACAGACGGAGATTCGCTTTTCGCACGACAACAACATCCAAGAACCCATCGCTGACATCTATATGCTTAACCCCCCAAGCCCCGCCCGTCTTGAATATCATAATCTGCCAAGAAATGTATATCATTTTTTTGAATTGTGGATGTGTTGAGTCTGCTTAAATAGGGTACGGGGGAGGGGTTTGTCTACGGGGCTGTGATTCGGGGAGAAAAATCCATACAACCAAAGTACCACCCAAAGGTCAAATAGCGTGCAAAATCTCAAAAATTGCATATCCATAAGATTTGTATTATCAAGGACTTAAAAAATTCTTAGAGAACGCAACCATTTTATATATCCAAAGGGTAACGCTGACATCAACGGTCTTTTGTGGACAAAACAACAATAACGTTCGTCCCAGCCGCCGCTTTCCCCGGGTTCGACTGGTAAGCCAGGCCCGGATGGTTGACAATCGTAAAACAGGAGGTTATGATACCAGTTGAATGAAGCTTGGGCAAAAAAAATTGTGAAAGCTAAGCTGCCAGGATGGCAAAGAAAAAACAATAGATAGGAGAATTGGCCCCCCTATATAATCAGAAAGGAAGTGTTGTTATGAGATCAGCGGGTTTTTACAGAAGTGTCATGTTTGTTATTTGTGGTGTGCTTTCCGCGACCGGCCTGACTTCATGCTCATCTGGAGGAGGAGACAGACTTGCTCTTACTCCGCCGATGGGATGGAACAGTTGGAATTTTTTTCAAGCTGGCATAAATGAGCAGATAATTAGAGATATAGCCGACGCAATGGTCGAATCGGGGATGAGGGATGCCGGTTATGAGTACCTCGTTCTGGATGACGGCTGGATGGCGAAAGAACGTGACAGCAATGGCAAGTTAGTTGCCGATCCTGAAAAATTTCCCAGCGGTATGAAAGCTCTCGGCGATTATATCCATAGTAAGGGATTGAAGTATGGGATTTATGCAGACCGTGGGCATTCGACCTGTCAGAGGCTTCCAGGCAGTTTCGAACATGAGCAAGCGGACATCGATGCGTTTGCCTCATGGGGTGTCGATTATATCAAGCTGGATAGTTGCTATGCGGAAATAAACGGCCGTAAGAGTTCGGATGATTTCACTGTGTACAGAGAATGTATAAAAAATACAGGTCGCCCCATGATACTGAGCATGGCCAACTATACCGATCCGTCATGGGCATGGGCCGATCAGGCAATCGGACATTTATGGCGGACCTCCTTTGATATAGGTCCAAATATGGGTTCTGTATATTATTGTGCCGACACATCGGCCGGCGACATCGTTATTCATCCTGCTTTTAACGGTTTGTGGCAGTTTGCCGGTCCCGGACACTGGAACGATCCTGATATGTTACAGGTCGGCAATCTGAAAAATGATATTGAAAACAAGACCCACTTTGGCCTATGGTGTATCCTGACGGCCCCGTTAATGGCAGGTAATGATTTGCGTAACATGTCTGAAATAGTCAGAAACATCCTCACCACTGAGGAGCTTATCAAAGTCAACCAGGACCCAAGGGGCGTCCAGGGGTATAAGGTCTATGACAACGGCGATCATGAGATATATAACAAGCCTTTATGTGATGGTACAACGGCGGTTTTGTTGCTCAACAAAGGGGCTCAGAAAGCTGACATTACGGTAACGTGGGACAAAATCGGTTTAAAAGGCCGACAGAAGGTCAGAGACTTGTGGCAGAGGAAAGACCTGGGTTATTATTCGGGATCATTTACCGCCAAGGATCTTCCGCAACATGGTCATGTGTTTTTAATAGTCGGCTCAAAGGGCAAAGAGCTTCCAACGCCGGATCCGGTGCCATTGGAAAAATACGCGGTTACTCGAAAAGGGGGAACCTACCTTTCAGACCTCTATTACGTCTGGCGAGCCGGCGATGCACCTCAGTATGATAAAAACTTTCAGGGCAATCCAATCGTACTCGACGGGACACTCTACGAGAGGGGATTTGGCTGTAAATTAGGTTCCAACACCAAATTCATGTTTAAGTTGAATGGTAATGCCGAACGCTTTAAGGCCATTGTTGGTTTGGACTCTTCTTACCATGGTGATGAAGCTGTCAATTTCATGGTCCGCAATGAGGATCCTATCGGCCCTTACTCACTTCTTTATGACAGTGGAAAAATGACGAAAGAGACCCCTGCAAAAGTTATTGATATTGATGTTAGAGGTATCGATTGTCTGATATTGGCGATTGAAGGCCAGCGAGGCTTTAAAGGCCAGCCAGCCTTGGGCAATTGGGCTGACGCCCGGGTTGTTGCGACAGAATAAAAAATATAACGGCAGATGCTATTACCGGTTGGTATGCTCATAACGATTGAGTTTCAACGTTTTCTTGTTGTGTATATACGCCAATTGGGTATATTAGGGCTTATCGGTTTTGGGTTTTGGAATAGAGTGTTATCACAGGAGTAATTTATGCGGGGATTAGCGAAGAAAAGGGTCCTTGTCACTGGAGGAGCAAGTGGTATCGGAGCGGCGACAGTAGAACGTTTTCTGGAGGAAGGATCTCATGTTGTCGTATTAGATCATGATGAACAAGGGTGCCGGCGAATTAAACAGGAATTGCCAAAAATAACGGGAACGATAATTTGTGATGTTTCCAAGGCCGAAGCGGTTAAGCAGGCATTTGTTCGATTGGACGAGCTTTTAGGCGGCCTGGACGTGTTAATCAATAATGCGGGCATAAGCATTCGTCATAATTTTATGGAAATTACAGCCGAAGATTGGCAAAGGGTTATAAATGTCAATCTTAATGGAGTGTTTTATGTTGCCCAGCAGGCGGCTCGGAGAATGAAAGATACGGGCGGGGTCATTATAAATATGGGATCGACTAATGCCTTGGTGGGCTACCGTTTTTATGCCGACTATAATGCTTCCAAGGCGGGTGTGCTCGAGTTGACAAGGTCAATGGCATTGGAATTAGCTCCAAAGGTTCGCGTGCTGGCAGTTTGTCCGGGCTATGTTATGACGCCTATGCAGGAAGCTGAATATACTGCGGAAATGATAGAAGAAGTTAACAGTAAAATTCCACTTAAGCGTCACGCCAGGCCGGAAGAGATCGCAGGTTTGTTCGCTTTTCTGGCGTCGGATGAAGCAGGCTATATCACCGGCCAGCATTATGTTATTGATGGAGGTGAAACTGCCGGAGGGTTGGCCAGCCGCTGATTATACTCATAACGAGCACACATCTCTCTCGAATTGGACAAAGGTGAAGCGCTGGCCCTGGTGGGCGAAAATGGCGCAGGAAAAAGTACGTTGATAAAGGTGTTGGGAGGCGTGCATCTTCCGGAGGCCGGTGATATCCTGATCGATGGAAACGATCCGCAGATAATGATGAATAAAGTATCAACCATCGTATCCATAGTTCTTTCAGTCGCATTAATAACGCTTGGCTCATCCTGCTCATCAAAACAGGAACAGGAGCGGGAGCGGGAGCAGGAAGAAAACAAGGGCAAGATAGGCGTAACATGTATGGACCTTACAAACCCATTCTTCAAGTTCCACCCAGGACCAAAGCCGCATCGACGAACAATGGTAAAATGTGACGCCAACATCAAATGTAAGGGTAAAATGGCATTGTAACTGCCGATTTGTGGAGATGTGAATATGGACTTCAGACAGAAAATTTCCCATACATCAATCAATCATTATAAAGTTATTACCTTGGTTATGGTAGTAATTACCCTGGCGTTGGGCGCTATGATCCCAATGATACGGGTGGATACCGATCCGGAGAATATGCTTTCGGAAGAAGAATCAGTTCGGGTTTTTCATCATCTCACCAAAGAGACATTTTCGCTGAGCGATATCGTGGTACTGGGCATTGTCAACAACGAAGATGAAAATGGAGTATTTAATCCTGCTTCACTTAAGAGAGTTTATGAGTTAACCCAATTTTCTTTGGAAGAGTTGCAGTGGGAAGATACGGATAATCCCGGTAAGTATATTGGTGTTAAAGAAGTCGATTTGTTGGCGCCATCGAGGGTGGATCATATTGAACAGAGCGGACCCGGCGAGATAAAATTCGAATGGTTGATGGCCCAACCGCCGTCAAGCAGGGAAGAAGCACTGGTGATTCGCGATAAGGCCCTGTCTAATCCGCTATTGAAGGGCACTCTGGTCAGCGAAGACGGTAGGGCGATCTGCCTGTATCTGCCGCTGACAAGCAAGGATTTGAGCTATCGGGTCTATAGTGCTCTAAAGCAAAAAATAGCGGAATTTTCCGGCGATGAGCAATACTTCATAACCGGCCTTCCGGTAGCTGAGGACACCTTTGGGGTGGAGATGTTCGTTCAGATGGCGGTTTCGGCGCCGCTGGCAATGACGGTGATATTCTTGCTGATGCTGCTGTTCTTTCGCAAACTGGTATTGGTTGTTTCACCGTTGATTGTCGCGATGGTGTCGGTAATCTCGACGATGGGGTTGTTGATCGGACTGGGGTATCCCGTTCACATAATGAGTTCGATGATCCCGATCTTTTTGATGCCTATCGCGGTGGTGGATTCAGTTCATATATTATCGGAATTTTTTGATCGTTACAGCTCGTCCCGTGGCAGAAAAGAAACCATTATTGAGGTAATGAACGACCTGTTCATGCCGATGCTTTACACTTCGCTTACTTCGGCAGCAGGCTTTGCCTCGCTGTCTCTGACACCCATCCCGCCGGTACAGGTCTTTGGCATATTTGTAGCGATTGGGATACTGATGGCATGGGTCTGGACGGTTTTATTTGTCCCGGCCTACATCATGATGATAAGCGAGAAGTCATTGGCTGATTTTGGCGCCGCGGGCAGGCATACCGGCGGTCATGCCGCAAAAAAGGAAAAGAAAACATGGTTAACCAGTTTGCTTGGCGGGGCCGGGCGATTCACCTTCAACAGTGCCAAGGCAATATTGATCGGAATACTGATAATAACCGCCATCGCTGTTTATGGCATTACCCGGATACAGATAAATGACAACCCGGTAAAGTGGTTCTCGAAGAGTCATCCCATTCGGCAGGCGGATATTGAACTAAACAGCCACTTCGGCGGTACTTACATGGCATATCTGGTGCTGGATAACGCGGATCCCGGTGAAGTAACCGAAGAATATATTAAGCAATTGCTGAGCCGACTTGAGGAGAAGTTTCAGGAGATAAAGAAGGAATTGCCTGATGCGGACAAAATTATCGGCCCGGTTACGAATTTGGTGAATCAACAGGCCCAAAAACATAAATCAAAGGAGGAACTTCTGGCAGTATTAAGCCAAATGGCACAAGCCAAAGTAGATATCGCAGAAAATAACGATGAAGCTGACACCTGGTATGAGTTGTCTGCTTTCTTCGACCTGGAAAATGAATCACTCAAGATATTCAAACAGCCGGACGTATTGGAATATGTCGTCAGATTGCAGCAGCATCTTGGAGACATCAAGGGTAGTGAAAACCGAAAACTGGTGGGCAAATCGAACTCGATAGCAAATGTCGTTAAGAAGGTTTATCAGGAACTGATCGACGGCAAACCGGAAAGTGCCATCATTCCTGACACTTCACCAAAGATCGCTCAGACACTGCTGCAATACCAGAGCAGCCATAAGCCGGACGACCTGTGGCATTTAGTAACTCCGGACTATATGCACGCGAATATCTGGTGCCAGTTGACCAGTGGGGACAATAAAGATATGGAGGCGGTGGTTGAGTCGGTCGATCGATATCTAAAGGACAATCCGCCGCCCGTGCCATTGAAGCACAATTGGGCAGGCTTGACATACATCAACACCGTTTGGCAGGACAAAATGGTCTCAGGTATGCTGCAATCATTCATGGGCAGTTTTTTGGTGGTCTTTATAATGATGTCGATTCTTTTCCGCTCACCTTTGTGGGGCATACTTTGTATGATTCCTTTAACGGTAACGATTGCCCTGATCTATGGTATTATTGGATTGGTGGGCAAAGATTATGATATGCCGGTAGCGGTGCTAGGCTCGCTGACACTGGGCATGGCGGTCGATTTCGCCATCCATTTTCTCGAACGGGCTCGTGAAACTCATCGGAAAAGCGGATCATGGAAAGTAAGTGTTACGGAAATGTTTGGCGAACCGGCCCATGCTATCAGCCGAAATGTCATCGTTATCGCTATCGGATTTTTGCCACTGCTGGCCGCGCCTTTGGTGCCGTACAAAACAGTGGGTATTTTCCTGTGCGGCATAATGGCCCTGTCTGGTATGATAACTCTGCTGGTGCTGCCTGCGGTATTGAAACTGGGCGAAAAGTCATTTTTCAAGCCCATAGAGAAGATGATGAAACCAAGCTGTGCCTGTGGTTCCTGTCTTGTCATATCTACAGCGGCCGTATTGTTGATTGCCCTTAGCATAAATCAATATACCACATCGCTCTGGACCAGCCTGGTCTGGGTAAGCGTAATTGCTATTCCGGTAATAGCGGTTATTTGCAATCTTATCTCACGCCGTAAGGCATGCAAAGCGATTGAGAAGCAAGAGGACAAATAATATAATGGTCAATGTTATTTTGAAAGGGTATGAACATGTATAGAGTAAGCACACTATTATTGACGGTCTTTTTGTTGTGCCCCTCTGCCGTCGAAGTGCTGGGCCAAGAGGCGGAAAAAGAAAAAACGCAGACTGCTCAACAGGAAGAAAATAAAGAAATCACGGATGTCAAAGTCATCGTTAGCAAGGCCAATTTGATGGCCTATTATCAGGGTGACAACGGGAAAAGTCATGCCAAAATGACTATTACCACTTATAGCGACATGAAAGAAAAAAAAGTTAAAAGTACTCGGTTGCGTGAGTTTAACATTTTGCGCAGTGATGTGGCCGACGGCGGCGATCAAAAGTATTATGTATATTTCCAAAAACCCGCTGATGTACGCAAGATGGTTTTTATGGTACACAAACATGTCGATACCAAAAAGGACGATGATCGCTGGCTGTATTTACCAAGCCTCGATCTGGTTAAGCGAATTGCCGCCAGCGACAAACGCACCAGCTTTGTCGGTTCTGACTTTTTGTACGAGGATGTTTCAGGCAGAAGCCTTGAAGAAGACAGGCATGAAATTGCCGAAATCACCGATAAATATTTTATTATCAAGAACGTACCCGAAAATCCCGAAACCGTGGAATTCGGTTACTACAATGTCTGGATTGACCGCAAAAGCTATATGCCGGTTAAAATGGAATTCTTTGACGGGAAAGACAAGCTCTACCGACGTATCGAAGCCACGGAAATCAAAACCATTGGGAAATTCCCCACTGTCGTAAAATCCATGGTTACCGATCTCAACAAAGAGAGCACTACATTAATGGAATTCAGTGAGGTCGAATATGATATAAAGCTCGAAGATATTTTCACCGAACGATACCTGCGAAAACCACCACGGGAGGCCATCAGATGAAAGATATTATTAATCGGGCGATACTGCTGCTGTTTTGTGCTGTAGTTTTTCTCCTTACCGGCTCCTCATTGGCACAACAAGACCGGAATGATACGGATCAGCCGGTTCAGCTTAGAGACAAGGTGGAATCATTCCTGGAAGAACATTCGCTGGAGCTTAACGGTTTTTGGGAGGCTCGGACAGGTTATCGCGTTCTTAATGATCGTTACGAGAAAGATATTTCGGTAATGGAAACCCGCCTGCAGCTTGACATATCCACTTATACAGACTGGGCCGAGTTCAAATTCAAGGGCGATACTTTCGGTTGTTTGGTGACAGAGGGCGGACATTTCGATATGCGGGAAGCGTATATGTCATTGACCCCACTGGATTTCCTGGATACCAAAGTTGGCAGACAAATACTCACCTGGGGTACCGGCGATCTGCTGTTTATTAACGATATGTTTCCCAAGGACTGGCAGTCATTCTTTATCGGCAGGGATACCGAATACCTCAAGGCCCCATCCGATGCCGCCAAAATCAGCTTGTTTGGCGATTGGGCTAATCTTGACCTCGTTTATACTCCTAAATTCGATCACGATCGTTTTATCAGCGGACGGCGGCTTTCCTTTTTCAACAGCACATTGAACCGTCTGTCCGGCCAGGATGCGATAATCAATACAGACAAACCCAATCGGTGGTTCAGGGACGATGAAATTTCTGTGCGATTGTACAGAAACATCAACAATTATGAATTGGCATTTTATGGTTATCATGGTTTCTGGAAAAGCCCTGCCGGCATGAATAACCGTGGCGAAGCGATATTCCCAGATTTGAATGTCTATGGCTCCAGTATCCGCGGTTCGATCGGCAAGGGGATCGGAAATATGGAATTCGGTTATTATCAATCAGCCGACAACGAAAGCGGCAACGACCCCATGATAAACAACTCGGAACTGCGTTTTTTGGCTGGCTACTCACAGGAAATTGCAAAAGAATTCACCGCAGGCCTGCAGTATTATATCGAGCGTATGATGAACTATGAAAACTATCGTGATAATTTACCGACGGGTTTTTCAGCACGCGATATAAATCGCCATCTGATAACATTGAGACTTACTAAACTATTGTTGAACCAGAATCTTCGCTGTGGTCTGTTCACCTATTTTTCGCCGACGGACAAAGACGTTTACATACGCCCCAATGTTCTTTATAAGATCAGCGATAATCTAATGGTCGAAGGTGGCGCTAATATCTTTTTCGGCGATTACCAGCACACATTTTTCGGCCAGTTTCATCGAAATTCCAATATATATACTGCTATTCGTTACAGCTTTTAAGTCCCACGAAGTCCATCCAAACCCGCATTTCTCAGGCCCGGCGACCCGGCTGCCAAGCGGGAAATGAAAATGATTTGTTAATGCCTTGTCGCCAAAGGGGAAGAAAAAATAATATGGAGAGTAAAGAAGCGGGGCGGCCGTTGTGGCCGCCCCGCTTGGGAACCTTTCTAATCAGGTCAATGGTCGCCTGATATTTTTAAATGGCTCCTCATAAGAATCTGTACATGGATATGCCAAAAAATGACTGGTTTCTTCATGGGGGCTTTGCGCCCAAACTCCCAGGATTTTGCGCTTTAATGTCAATCCCGGAGTTTTTAGTTTGACTGTTT
>Ga0209706_10000275_pt1 | contig 28590 bp, 20 predicted proteins | sample PPLLaktember2015_6_FD_187263 | JGI IMG/M metagenome (GOLD analysis project Ga0209706, IMG submission 187263) | Freshwater sediment microbial communities from Prairie Pothole Lake near Jamestown, North Dakota, USA - PPLs Lake P8 Core (1) Depth... | ecosystem: Environmental > Aquatic > Freshwater...
CCGCGAGATCGACCTGGCCAACGCCGGTTTCTTCATGGCTTCGGCCAACGTCCTCTCTCTCGCCGAGGAGATGGGCTACTGGTCGAAGGCGGGCGGCCAGCCCTTCGATTTCACCTACGCCTACAATCCCGATTCGAGGACGAGCCTCGGCTGCCGGCGTCGCGAGTGGCGGGTCCTGAGCCTGCTCGCCCCGTCGCTGAAGCTTCACCCCGAGTCCGAGAACTACCCCTTCTCGGTCAAGCCCGACAAGAAGGTCAGCGTCGCCGACGTCCTGGCCATCTTCCGCGACACTTATGGCGGGACCGAGTACGACATGACCCGGACCCTGACGGCGGTCAACCGGAAAGGCGAGACCGTCAAGAGCCCGGTGGCGACGCCCTTCATGAACGCCGACACGCTGGCCCTGTTCCGCCTGAGGCGGGAGCGGGCGATCTGCTCGCCCGCGGCGACCTATCTCCAGATCACCCAGTCGCGCGACTGGCTGCCCGGACCTATCGGCGGCGTCGTCTGGCTCGGCTACGACAATCCGGCCACCACGCCGCACGTGCCGATCTACATCGGCATCTCGCAGATGCCGTCATCTTATATGGTCGACGGCCGCTGGGAGTTCAGCCGCGAGTGCGCCTGGTGGGCGTTCCGGACGGTCAGCCGGCTGGCCAATTTCCGCTTCCAGGAGATGTCGCAGGACATCGCCAAGGTCTGGAAGGAGATCGAGGACAAGGCCTTCGCCGGCCAGGCCAAGCTCGAGGAGGAGGCTCTGGCGCTCTACAAAAAAGACCCGCAGAAAGCCCGGCAGCTCCTGACGAAGCACTCCCACGACCTGGCCGACCAGGCCGTGGCCGCCTACTGGAAGCTCGGCGAGGACCTCTGGCTCAAGTACTCCGGCACTTTCTAAATGTAAATGGGGGACACAATACTATTTTCCGAATTACACAAAGCCTTTTATGACGATTCAGAGATGAGACGTGAAATAAATTCGGAAATGAGTATTGTGTCCCCAAATTGAAATGACAATCTTTGGCCTGCACGTTCTCGATTTCGCGATCGTCCTCGTTTTCATCCTCATCGTGCTCTATCTCGGCTGGCGGGCCTCGCGCCGGACGAAGACGACCGAGGACTTCTACGTCGCCGGCCGCCGCCTCGGCAAGTTCTATCAGTTCTTCCTCAACCTCGGAACTTCGACCAACGCCGACCAGGCCATCGTCGTCTCCCGCGAGGTCTACCGCCAGGGCGTGGGCGGGATGTGGATCCAGTACCTCGTCCTCTTCCTGACGCCTTTCTACTGGTTCACGACGGCCTTCTTCCGCCGAGTCCGGCTGGTGACGATCGGCGACTTCTTCACCGAGCGCTTCAAGAGCCGTTTCCTGGGCGGGGCCTTCGCCGTCTTCACCCTGTTCATGGCCCTGCTCGGCAACGGCGCCGGCTACATGGTCGCGGCCAAGACCATGATGGCCCTGACGCCCAAGCCCGTCGAGAAGTACACAGTTCAGGAGAGGCAACGCGTCGATCTCTTCAACGAGTACCGGGCGCTCCAGGTCAAGGCGGACAAGGTCGACCTTGGGCCGATCGAAGCCGCGCGCCTGGCCGAGCTCGGGGAGCGGCAGAAGAAGGGCGAGCTCAAGGCCTTCATCTCGTACACGGATTCCGTCTCGATCTACCTCATCTACACGGTCATCGTCGCGATCTACACGATGATGGGCGGATTCCTGGCCGCGGCCATCACCGACGTCATCCAGGGGTTCCTCCTGACCACCTTCTCGCTCATGCTCATCCCCATCGGCCTTCAGCGTGTGGGCGGTTTCGCCGGCCTTCACGCCTCGGTCCCGGACTACATGTTCCGACTCTTCGGCTCGTCGGCGACGAGCGAGTACGCCTGGTACACGATCCTGGCCATGGTCCTGGCCAACCTCGTCTCGATCATCGCCGTGGCCACGGGCATGCAGACGGCCGGGTCGGCCAAGAACGAGACGACCGCGCGGGTCGGCATGATCGGGGGCATGTTCTTCAAGCGCTTCATCATGATCTTCTGGGCCCTGACAGGGCTGCTGGCCATCGCACTCTACTCGGGGCAGCTCCACGACCCGGACCTCATCTGGGGCCACATGACCATGGACCTGCTCTTCCCCGGGGCGATCGGGCTGATGATGGCCGGGGTTCTGTCGGCAAAGATGTCGAGCCTGGCCGGATCGAGCGTCTCCTACTCGGCCCTGTTCATCCGCAACCTCTACCAGCCCTTCGTCAAGCCCAAATCGGACCGCCACCTCATCAACGTGGGGCGTGTCGCGATCGGCGTGACCCTGCTCGGCGGCGTGGGCGTGGCCCTCTTCATCGGCAACCTGCTCGACATGTTCAAGTACTTCATCTCGCTCCCGGCCATCTTCGGCGGGGCCATCTGGCTGGGCTTCCTGTGGAGGCGCGTGACCAAGACCGCGGTCATCGCCCAGGTCTTCATCTGCTTCGCTATCTACGCCCTCATCCCCAACGTCTTCCAGTCGCTCGAGTGGGCCCGGACGAGGCCCGGATTCCTCGCCGAGACCCGGGCCCGGACCGTGACCATCACGACCGAGGCGGTGCGCGAGGACGTCGACGCCGGGCGCGCGGCCGCGGTGGGCGAGGTCATCCGCAAGGACCACACCAGTCCGCCCGCGGGCATCTTCTTCGAAAAGGTCGCCCTGAGTGACCCGAAGGACCCCGCGTCGCCCAAGGTCGGCATCGGCCGCTTCCACGCGGAGGTCTGGGTCCTGAGCTGGCTGGGGATCGATTTCGCGGGCTTCTCCAAGGCCCAGCTAAGCGCGGTCCGCTTCGGCTTCGACGCGCTCTTCCCGTTCGTCCTGCTCTTCCTGCTCAGCGCCTTCACGAAACCCGTGCCCAAGGCCGACCTGGACCGCTTCTTCGCCAAGGTCCACACCCCCGTCCAACCGACGCCCGAGGCGGAAGCGCTCGCCCTGCGCCGGGCGGTCGAGCATTACGAGGAGGTCGAGGCGCGCAAGCTCAAGCCCGGCTCGAACTGGGAGATCATGAAGCCCAAGCTCGTCGATATCCTCGGCTTCGGCGGCTGCTGGGCCCTCGTCGGCGTCATCGTCTTCCTGCTCTGGCTCATGGTGAACATCCGTTAAAATCGGGGACACAATACTATTTTCCGAATTTCCAGATCAGTTCGAGTTCGCAGAATCCGGGCCAGCCGATGTATAATGAAATTCGGAAAATAGTATTGTGTCCCCAAATTAAAACTGACATCCGCGACCTGACGCTCGACGAGCTTCGGGCCGAGCTCGTGGCGATGGGAGAGCGGCCGTTCCGGGCGGTCCAAGTCTTCGATTGGCTCTATAAAAAGAGGGCCGTTCAGTTCAACGACATCACCACGCTCCCGAAGGCGCTCCGTGAGCAGCTGGCCGCCCGGTTCGCGTTCGTCCCGCTCGAGCTCGCCGACAAGCGCGCCGCGGACGACGGCACGACGAAATACCTCTTTCGGCTTCCCGACGGCGAGCACATCGAGTCGGTCCTCATCCCGTCCGGCCCCCGGCTGACGGTCTGCCTCTCGACGCAGGTCGGCTGCAAGTTCGCCTGCGCCTTCTGCGCCAGCGGCCGTCACGGCTTCAAGCGCCACCTCGCCCCTTCCGAGATCATCGGCCAGGTCCTTTTCCTCGAGCGCGAACTCGGCCGCAACCTGTCCAACTATGTCTTCATGGGCATGGGCGAGCCGCTCGACAATTGGGCGAGCGTCGAGAAGGCCATCCGCATCATGAACGCGCCCGAAGGGCTGGCCGTCGCCGCCCGGCGGATCACGGTCTCGACGGCCGGGTTCGTCGACGCCTTCGCCCGTCTCGAAGCTCTCGACCTGCAGATCAATCTTTCGATCTCTCTCCACGCCGTCACCGACAGGCTCCGCGACCGGCTCATGCCCATCAACCGCCGCTTTCCGCTCGAGGACTTGGTCGCCGCGGCCGAAAAGTACATCCGGTCCGGCGGCCGGATGATCACCCTCGAATACATCGTCATCCGCGGGCTCAACGACTCCCTCGACGACGCCGACGGCCTGGCCGGGATCGCCCGCCGCCTTCGGGCCAAGGTCAACCTGATCGCCTACAGCCCCGTCGATGGCGCGGCCTTCGAGACCCCGTCCGAAGCCGACCTCGCCCGCTTCAAGCGCTGGCTCGAGGAGCGCAAGGTCAACACGCTCGTGCGCCTGTCCAAGGGCGCCGACATCGCCGCCGCCTGCGGCCAGCTCGCCGGACGTTTCCTGGAGAAGGACGGGCCGGCCGCCGCGCTCAAGGGGAAAGAATGAAAAAAAGCTCGCGCATCCGTTTCGCCGTCGCACCGATCGTCATCATAGCCGCGGGCCTCGCCGTGCTCTTGGCCATCGCCCCCGCGGCGATGCGCCCGGAATCACCCTCGCCCTCGGCCAAAGACCAGATCCCCGCCGCCCAGCGCTTCTTCCCCAAGTCGGACCTGATGACGATCGGCGCCTACTATTACCCCGAGCAATGGCCCGAATCGCAATGGGGCCGCGATCTGCGAAAGATGGCGTCGCTCGGCTTCGAGTTCACCCACTTCGGCGAGTTCGCGTGGGCCTTCTTCGAGCCCTCGGACGGCACGTTCGATTTCGCCTGGCTCGACCGGGCCGTCGATCTCGCCGCGCGCGCCGGGCTCAAGGTCATCCTGTGCACGCCGACGCCGTGCCCGCCCGCCTGGCTCGGGGAGAAGTACCCGGAGATCTACCTCGTCCGGGGCGACGGGCGCCGCATGGAGCACGGCGCTCGGGCCAACGGGTCGGTCGCGAACGACGTCTTCGTCCGATACACGAAGAGGATCGTCGCCGAGCTCGGCCGCCGCTACGGGCAGGACCCGCGCGTCTGGGGCTGGCAGCTCGACAACGAGCCCTATGGCGTGCCCGATTACAGCCCCTCGGCCCGCCTCAAGTTCCAGTCCTGGCTCGAGCGCCGCTACGGCACGATCGAGGCGATGAACGCGGCCTGGGGCGGCAATTTCTGGAGCACGAAGTACGACTCCTTCGCCCAGGTCCTCATCCCCAACGAGGGCCTCTTCGGCGAGGACGCCCTGAGCCCCCACGCCGTGCTCGATTTCCGCCGCTTCACCGCCGATGCGATGGCCGACTACCTCCACCTCCAGTACGACATTCTGCGCGGCTTCGCCCGCCCCGAGCAGTGGATCACGACCAACTACATGAACGTCACGGAGATGGGGGACCCGCGGCGCACGGACCGGCTGGACTTCATCACCTTCACCATGTACCCCGTGCGCGGCAGCCGCAACCTCGGCGAGCTCGGCTTCCGGCTGGGCGACCCGCACCGCCTGGCCATGGCCGTCGATTATTTCCGCTCGTTCAAGGGCGTCACCGGGGTCATGGAGCTCCAGCCGGGCCAGGTCAATTGGGCCCGGATCAACCCGCAGCCCGAGCCGGGCGCGGTCCGCATGTGGCTGTGGCACGCCTTCGGCGGCGGGCTGTCCTTCGCCTGCACCTACCGCTTTCGCCAGCCGCTCTACGGCAGCGAGCTCTACCACGCCGGCATCGTCGGCCCGGACGGCGTCACGCCCTCGCGCGGCGGTCTCGAATTCGCCCGCGTGATCGGAGAGATGAGGGAGCTGCGCAAGCTCTACGACCCGGCCGCGAAGAGGCCGGACCGGATCGCCGCGCGGCGGACGGCCCTCCTCTGGAGCCACGACGTCATGTGGGACCTCCAGATCCACAAGCAGACCGCCCTCTGGGACACCTGGGACCACCGCAATAAGCTCATGGCGGCGATCAAGGCGTCGGGGGCGCCGCTCGATTACGTCGGCGAAGAGGATGATTTCTCCGGGTATCCCTTCCTCGTCGCGCCGGCCTATCAGCTCGTCGACGAAGCCCTGGTGGCGAAATGGACTCGCTATGTCGAGGGCGGCGGCCATCTCGTCCTGACCTGCCGCACGGGCCAGAAGATCAAGAGCGGACAGCTCCCGGAGGCGCCCTGGGCCGGCCTCATCGCGCCGCTCATCGGAGCCGAGGTCGAGCTCATCGACTGTCTCCTCGACGACGACAGGGGAGTCGTGCGGATGGGCGGGAAGGGCCATGCCTGGAACCGTTGGGCCGACGTCCTCAAGCCCCTCGACGGCGGCACGGAGACGCTCGCCGTCTTCGCCGACCAGTTCTACGCGGGGAAGCCCGCCGTCGTGACCCGCAAGCACGGCCGCGGCACGGTGACCTATATCGGCGCCGACACGATCGATGGGACGCTCGAGCGCGATGTGCTCCGGCTCGTCTACGAGAGGGCCGGGGTCTCGCCCGAGTCCTATCCGCCGGGCTTCTACGTCGAGTGGCGCGACGGCTTCTTCGTCGCCGTCAACTACTCGTCGCGGCCGTATGCCGTCCCCCTCGGCCCCGGCGCGAAGATCGTCCTCGGGTCAAACCCCGTCCGGCCCGCCGACGTCCTCATCTGGCGCTAAATCGGGGACACAATACTATTTTCCGATTTCTTTCTGCCCCGCCTTTTGGGTGCAAGCACTCGTCCTGTAAGCGCTTCGAGGTCTTTGACAAAATCCGGACTTCCCAACGGACGCCCGGTATGTTCATGCTCGACGAGCTTCTTGATCTCCTCCTCGTCGTCCTCCTCTCCCAGGTAAGCCGGCCAGTCCAGGATCTGTTTTTCGAGCGGGCATGGCGTTAAGAGCGGATGTGGTTCCCCATGGGTATGGGCATAGGCGCTCGACCAAGGATAATCCTCCGCCCTCTTGACGATCCCGGCCCGAACGGGATTCCGTTCAATATACCGGACTGCGGAATAGAGATAGGCCGCATCGAGCGGGTAGGTTATGAAGCGACCTTGCCAGAGATAGCCCTTCCAATCCTCTCGCGTGTTGATGACGTGCGTGTACTTCATGTGCGCTCCCCCGAATCCCCGGGCAAAACTCTCTTTGTTTGAAGGGACTGCGGCATAGTGAACATGGTTGTCCATCAGACAGAAGGCCCAGATGGATATGTCGTGCTTTTCGATCTGGCGCCTGATCAGGGTGAGGTAGAAAGCCTTGTCATCATCTGAAAAGAATACTTTGAGTCTCCGGTTCCCCCTCTGGATCACATGATGGGGACAGTTAGGAATCACGACCCGGGCGATTCTCGGCATCGATCATCTCCGCCGATAGTAAGGACGCAAAAAGCAAATGGTTATTCTCAACGGGGGGGAAATTCGGAAAATAGTATTGTGTCCCCGAATTAGAGAGGGACGGGCTTGCGCTGGTTGAGGACGGCGAGCGTCTCGATGTGGGGGGTGTGCGGGAAGAAGTCGTAGACGCGCACGCCGGCGATGTCGTACGCGCCGGTCAGCCCCTTGAGATCGCGGGCCAGCGTCGTCGGATTGCACGACAGGTAGAGCAGCCGCGGCACGGGGTCCTCGACGAGCCCGCGGACGATCTCCGGGCTGACGCCCCGCCGCGGCGGATCGAGGATGATGACCCCCGGCCCCCGCTCCAGGATCTCCGGCAGCCACTCCTCGGACTTCCCTTCGCAGACGGCGAAATTCCCGATGCCGTTGAGAGCCAGGTTCTTTTTGAGGAGGTCGACGTTCGCCATCTCCGATTCGACCCCGAAGACCTCGCGGGCCCTTTTCGCCATGAACATGCCGAACGTCCCCACCCCGCAATAGAGGTCGGCGACGACGGCCTCGGCCATCAGCCCCGCGCTCGCGACCAGGTCCTCCAGCACGCCTTCGAGGATGCCCACGTTCGTCTGGAAGAAGGACCGCGCCCCGATGCGGAAGGTCAGCCCGCCCACACGCTCCTCGATGAAGTCCCGCCCGAAGAGCTTCTCGTCCCGGAAATTCTTCCCGTCATAGATCGAGGCCACCGCGCCCGCCAGCCCGAATTCCCGCTTGAGGTCCTTCAGCTCCCCGGCCACCTTCGCCGTCTCCGCCTCCGCCGCCAGAACGCACAGGACGAGCGATTCCCCGGTCGCCCGGCTCGTCCGGATCTCGACGCCGTCGACGGTCGCCAAAGGCGCGCCGTTGATCGCCCCGATGAGGGCCCCCAGCAGATCGTTCATCCGGTCCGGGACGAGATGGCACTTGTCGACGGCGACGAACGACGCCTGCTCCCCGGGCTCGTGGTAGACGAACGCGGCCCGGCCGTCCTCCCTCAGCACCCTCAGCCCGATCTTGTTCCGGTAGCCCCAGATCTCGGGCGACGGCGCCATCGGCAGGTCCCCGAACGGCCGCCTGAGCTCGCGCGACAGGATCTCCGCGACCTGGGCCCTCTTCACTTCGGCCTCGAGCCCGTAATTCATGTCCTGGTAGGGCGAACAGGCGAGATAGTGGCCGCAGCGCGGCTCGACCCGCGCCGCCGACGGCTCGACGATCCGGATCGTCCGCGCCTCGGCGTAGCTTGGCCGGTCCTTGAAGATCTCGGCCTCGACGGTCTCGCCCGGCAGCCCGCGGTCCGTGAAGACCACTTTGCCTTCGATGAGGCCCAGACGCCGGCCCGGGTAGACGATCTTCTCGATGCGGATCAGCATGACTTCCTATCCCAACCCGCGCCCCTAGCGCGATGGAAATGACGTGTACTCCCTGAGATCGACCTTCGTTCCCTTGGCGCTCCAGGGGAGGCCCATCTCCGACGGCAGCTTCCCGGCCTCGTAGCACGCGGCGAACGCTTCGTCCAGCCCTTCCACGACCAGCCGCCGCGCTCCCGGCGTTTCGACGGCGAGCCGCCGCGCCCCCGCCGCCTCGACGACGCGGATGAGCCCGGCCGGAAAATCACGGATCTCCGGCATCGAGTCCTGGATGCCGTTCATGCTCAGCGTTTGGCTCGCCGCCGCCTCGAGCCCGCAGAGCGGCCGCGCGCCCTCCTCGCGTACCCCCGCGATCGACTGCCAGAGCTTGTTCATGGCCTCGTCGTCGGGAACGCCGTAGTCCTTGCGCGTCCCGTCCGGGAATTCGGCCCACAGGCCCGAGGCCCGGCTATCGCACCGCACAACGCCCTTTTCGAACTCGTAGCGCACGATCGGTCCCCGGTCCTCGTCCGAGGCGTGGCTCACGAAGAAGAGGAGCTCGACGCCCTCCTCCGTCCGGATCCGCGCGGCCGCGGTGTCGAAGTTCTCGATGGCGTTGGCCCGGTAGAGCTCGGCCTCGACCCCGGCAGGCCGGGCGCTCGTCTCCTTCTCCCGGCCCAGGACATAGAACATGTTGTGGAGGTCGTGGGCCATGGCGTTCTGGACCGGGCTGTCCAGGACCCAGGCCCCCTCGGCGTCGCGCCGCTTCCCGGCCCAGTCGTTCCTCGCGTAGTAGCCCTCGTCGCGGGGCCAGAGGTACAGGCACTTGAGCCTCCGCGCCGCCCCGAAGAGCCCCGACCGGATGTCCGCTTTGAGGGCCTGCACGGCCGGGCTGAACGACCACTGGAAGCCGATCGCCACCCATCTTCCGGCGGCCCGCTCCGCCTCGATCGCCGCCCGGACCTCCTGGATCGTCCCGGCCGCGGGTTTCTCGCAAAGGACGTGGCTGCCCTTGCCCAGCGCGGACAACGTCTGGGGCACATGCATCTGGATCGGGGTGGACAGGATGGCCAGGTCGGCCTTCCTGTTCCTGTAGAAATCCGGAAGGCTGACGAAGCACGGCACGCCCATGGCCCGCATCTCGACATACTGCTTGCAGCGGTTGGGCTGGGGATCGACGGCGCCCGAGATCCGGAACAGGCCCTCGTCCTTCCGATCGAGAAGCGCCTGCAGATAGACCGCGCCCATTCCGCCGACGCCGACCATGACCAGCGAAACGGGCTCCGCCATCCTCATGTCCTCCCGGCTAATACTGACACAGTTTGGAATGCTCGTCCAGCAGGGCCATGAAGTTGTCGTACTTCGTCCCGACCGCGACGCTGTGGCTCGAGCCGAGGATGAACCGGCCGCCCGGCTTGGCGCAGGCCATGGCCCGGCGGACATCGGCCCGGACGTCCTCCGGCGTTCCGCCGACCAGGTGCTCGACCGCGACCCCGCCCCAGAGCGTGATCCGGTCGCCGTAGTCTTTCTTGAGCCGGCAGATGTCCATGCCGGCGGTCGGCTGGATCGACTGGTAGGCGTCGAAGCCGATCTCGATGAAGAAGTCCAGGAGCAGGTTGATGTTGCCGCAGCAGTGCTTGAGGATCTTCTTGCCGTATCTCGTCTTGACGTTCCGGGCCCTCTCCTTGTTGGCCTCGAGGAAGAAGTCACGGAACATGGCCGGCCCGATGAGGGGCCCGGTCTTGTAGCCGAGGTCCTCGGCCCACATCACGGCGTCGGAGTCGGGGTGGATAAGGACCGCGTCGGCCTCGTTCTGCCGGCGGACGAGCGACTTCGTGGCCGCCCGGACGGCCTCGGGATTCGCGGCGAGCTCGAGAAGGCCCCGCTCCATGCCGCCGAGGAGGACGATGCCGACCGATCCCCCCGAAGGCCCGCAGACGAACTTCTCGCCCTTGAATCGCTGGATGACCGCGTCGAGGATCTGCCAGGACCGCTCGTCGCGCCGGATCGGCTCGGCATCGTTCTCGAACTCGGCCGCCGTGAAGACCCTGGCGTCCCGGACCGGATCGTGGACGCAGGTGATGTCCTGCGTCGCCTCGGACAGCTTGTAGACGCGGCCCTCGCGGTCCTCCCACGTCGTGGCGTCGATCCGCCGCGGCGGCGGTCCCGCCGTCTCCGCCGGCGGCATCTCCCAGGTCGCCATGGGGAAGGTCACGATGTCGAGCGGGAGCATCTTCTGGAGGGCGATGTGGTCCTCGAGCCAGCTCTGGGCGACCTCGTCGTGGCGGCCTTCCCAGAAGGCGATCTGGGACTTGGCCTTGGCCCGGAAGAAGGTCTCGTGCCCGAGCAGGCGCTCGACCGTGTCGAAGTCGACAGCGAACTCCGCGTAGGGGACGCGGTCGGGGATCCTCCCCTCGAGCGCGGCGGCGACCCGCTCTTTCGAAGTCATCCCCCGGACCTCTTTCTTTCCATGAGATCCGTTTCGACGAAGGCTCTCTTCCGCCGGTCGAAGCGCAGGGTCTTGATCTCGAAGCCCCCGAGCCGGACCGCCGTCCGTGCGCCCAGGGACGGGAGCTTGACCACGGCCCGCCGCGCCTTCCCCGTCGGCTCGAACAGCCGGATGATGACGTCCCGTCCGTCCTCGGATCTCTTGAAAGCCGTGACCATAACGGCCGCCCCCTCGACCACGATCCCCGCGTCGGTCTTTTTTGCGCCGCCGGGCGGGAAGCATGCGAGGACGTAGGGCGTCTCATTGTGAACGAGGGCCTCGCGGTCGATCGCCTCCATCCGCTCCCCGAGCGGGCCGCCGTTCAGCCAGAAGCGGAAGCTCCGCTCTCCCATGTCCTGCCGCGGAATGAACCTGTCCTGAGCCACGGCGAGCTTGTCCTCCCACGTGTCCGCGGCGTAAGCGGGCGACCGCAGCAGCGACAGGCGGAGCCCGGTCCCGTCCCAGTCCGAGCCGTAAACGCCGTCGTTCACGACGGTCAACGCCGCGCCGTCCTTTTCCGAGACGAGGGCCAGCCATTTCTGGGCCACGGCCTCGTCGCCGTTGGACGGCAGCTCGTCCGCGCCGTAGGCGACCTGGCCCATGAACCGGGCCTCCCGGAGCCTGGGAGTTAGGCCGAGCTTGAGCATCGTGTCGCGCTCGGCCCAAAAAACACGGACCCCGATCTCGATCTCGGTTCCGCGCTTCGGGATCTTGTAATGAAGAACGAGGCGCGAGCCGCTGTGCGCGAGAACGGCTTCGACGACCGTCCGGACCGGGCCGTCCTCGATGACGCGAACGGGGGCCAGCCCGCCTTCGCGGAGGCCGCAGAAGCGGGCCGCCTCTTCGGGTGTCGCCCGCGCGAAGCCCGCCTCCACGTTCCGGAAGCTGCGGACCTTCATGCCCCACGGATCGGCGTTGTCGCGGATCGCGAGGGGCAGGAACGCGCCGGGCTCGAGGAGATCCGTCCCTCCCGCCTTGAAGATGTCGAGAAGCCCGGTCCGGGTGTTGACCGCGGCCGTGAGGTCCGGCGTCGTCACGGTGATGCCGCCGCCCTTCGGGACCGCTCCCGCCGCCGGCTTCTCCGCCGCCCGCTCGAGCCGGCAGGAGAAGCGGTTCAGCCGGCCCGGGGCGAGATCGGCTTCGAAGACGACGCGCTTGCGCCACTCGACGCTGAGATTGCTGTCCTCCTTTTCGGTCTGCGAGGGCAGGGCCTTGCCGCGGGCGTAAACGCGCGGGTCCCAGCGGGTCTTTTCGTAGTTCTGCTCCCAGGGCTCGAATTCGCATTCGACGAGCGTCCGGACGGCATGGGGGTGAGGGTTGAAGACGAAGATGGGGATCTCGCCCGGGGCGGCCTTGGGCTCGCCCGCGGTCAGGGCGAAAAAGGCCTTGGCCTTGAGCCGCGCGAGCGTCTCGAGCCCGTGGTCGATCATCCGCACGGCGCCCTCCTCGCCGGCCGGGATGGCCGAGCCCGGGAGGATGTCGTGGAATTCGACGAAGGCGAGGTCGCGCATGACCTCCGCGAACGCCGCCTGCGGATAGGGCATGAGCCCCTGGAGCCAGGCCGTCGTCACCATCTTCTCGGCCGAGAAGAGCTCGTTCTCGAGGCGCCGGTGGCCCTGCTTGACCCTGGCCATCGAGGTGTAGCAGCCGACGGCCCAGGGATTGAGGTCCTTTGTCCGGCGCGGCAGCTCGGCCCTGCGTCTCTCGAGCTCCTCGAAGTACGCATCGGGCGTCGAGTGGACGAGCTCGAGATCGGGGCGCTCCTCGGCCAGAGCGGCTAGGTCGTCGAGATCTTTTCGCGACGGCCCGCCGCCATGGTTCCCGATGCCCCAGAGATGGATGACGAGGTTGCCCCCGGGGTTTTCCGCGAGCCACTTCTCCAGCCGCTCGCGCTCCCGGCCGCCGGCCGAGCAGTAATGCGCCGAGGCCCGGTTGGCCAGCACCTCGGAGCCGTCGTAGCCGACCCAAACGAACTCGTCGCGGGGGAGGGGGCACTCGCGATTGCCGGGCCGGCAGCAGAGATAGGCGCTGTAGCCGCTCTTGGCCAGGATCTGGACGAGGCCCCGGGTGTGGCCGAAGGGATCCAGATTGACCGCGGTCCGCGGCTCGACGCCGAATTTCTCCGCGAAGTAGCGCCGGCCGAGCAAGGCCTGGCGGACGAACGATTCGCCGCTCGGCATATTGCAGTCCGGCTGGACGTACCAGCCGCCCATGATGTGCCATTTCTTCCCGCGGACGAGTCTGCGGATCCTGCGGAAGAGCGCCGGCTCGTGCTCCTCGACCCATTCGTAGAGGACGGCCTCGTTGTGGCAGAAGACATAGCCCTTGCGCGTCTCGCAGAACTCGGCCGCCTGGCGGAACGTCGACAGGGTCTCGCCGGCCCCTTCCTGCCATTCCCAGAGCCAGACGGGATCGAGGTGCGCGTTCGAGATGAGGTGGACTTTCATGGGGACGATTATAGGGACTCGGAGGGCCGGAAAGCAAACTGCGAGGCGATATCCATCGCCGCCTCGAGAGGGAAATAACGGTAACGGTAAAAGCGAGCTACGCGCGTGTAGGTCCGCGGAGGAGGCGGGCCGGGAGCGTGATGATGGCCTTGAAGAGGTCGAAGACGGCGCTCACCGTGATGCCCAGCAGGCGCAAGGGCAGGAGCAGGAGCCAGACGATCGGAAACAGGAACAGGGCCAGAAGGGCCAAGGGCCAACAAACCACAAAAAGGATGAGCCACAAAAGGAACTTGGTCATCTCGTCGTCTCCTCGCATGTGTATACGGCGCGCGGGGAGGAATGGTTCACTCGGGAGCCGGTTGGCATCGCGGCCGCACTCGGCTACAATAGGCCGGACCGGGGACGCCCGACGGAAAGGAGATGTCGATCATGGCTTCGAAGAAAACGCTCAACCGCAGGGATTTCATGGCCGCGGCCCTCGCCGGCGCCGGAGCCGCGACCTTCATGGGCTGCTCCGACAAGACTCCCCCGGTCCCGGCCGCGCCCGCCGCGACGCCCGCCGCCGCGGCGGCCAAGCCCCTCCTGACCCGGACGCTCGGCAAGACGGGGATCGTCCTCCCGATCGTCAACATGGGGGTCATGAACGCCGACAACCCCGACCTCGTCCGGCGCGCCTACGACCTGGGCATGCGCCATTTCGACACGGCGGCCGGATACTGGCGCGGCAAGAACGAGGAGATGGTCGGCAAGGTCGTCCGCGAGCTCGGGGCCCGCGCCCAGACGATCATCGCCACCAAGGTCAACATCCCTCCCGCCCAGAGGGAGTCCCTCTCGGCCGCGGCCCTCAAGGACGCCTTCATCAAGGTCTTCGAGGGCAGCCTCCGCCGGCTCGATACCGACTATGTCGACATCCTTTACATCCACGATGTCAGCCGCGTCGAGGACGTGGCCCGCCCCGGCTTCCTGGAGGCCCTGGCCGTCCTCAAGGAGCAGAAGAAGATCCGCTGGGCCGGCTTCTCCTGCCATCAGAACATGGCCGCCTGCCTCGATGCCGCAACGGCGTCCGGGTCCCATGATGTCCTCCTCATCGCCTACAATTATGCGATGCAGGATGATGACCGCCTGAAAAAGTCCCTCGAGGCGGCGGCGGCCAAGGGCATCGGGCTCGTGGCCATGAAGACCCAGTGCATGCAATCCTGGTATAAGGATGAGCTCCCGGCCGGACAGCAGGCCCTTTACGGCGGCGCGATCGTCCAGACGGCCGTGCTCAAATGGGCCCTCCGCAACGAGGCTTTCGCCTGCGCCGTGCCCGGCTTCACGGCCTTCAACCAGCTCGAAGAGGACGCTTCCGTCGCCAGGGACCTCACGCTGACGGACGAAGAAAAGGCCTTTCTCTCGGACCGGGGGATCCGGCTGGCCATGGCCCACTGCGTCCAGTGCGGCGGCTGCCGCGGCACCTGTCCCGCGGGGGTCGACACGCCCACCCTGATGCGGGCGCACATGTACCTTCGCTATCCCAACGTGGCCCAGGCCCGCGACACCCTCGCCGGCTTGCCGGCGGGACGGGGCCTCGATGGCTGCACCTCCTGCAGGACTTGTGTCGCCCGGTGCCGCGGCCGCATCGACATCGGCCGGAGGATCGGCCAGCTCAAGGTCCATTTCGCCTAGAAGCGGAAAGGAGGCCGCCGTGGTCCTGGTCAGCGGGATCGCCGTCGTCGACATGATCGCGAGCGGGCTCGGGCGGGTGGCCCGGCCGGGCGAGCTCGTCTTCTGTTCCGTGCGGCCGTCGCTCGGCGGCCACGCGTGCAACGTCTCTGCCGGCCTCGTCCGGCTGGGCTTGCCCAAGTCCGGGCTTCGCGCCATCTACCCGGCCGGCCGCGATGTGTTCGGCGAGTTCCTGGCCGGGCGGCTGGCCGGGCAGGGTGTCCGCGCCACGCCCGTTCTCGCCCGCCGGGCGCCGACCTCGCTCGACCTCATCCTCGTCGCCCGCGGCGAGGACCGCCGCTATCACGCCGACCCGGGCGCGAACATCGAAATGACCGCGGCCCCGGTCCTGGCCCTCCTCGAGCGCCTGCGGCCGCTCGTCTATTATGCCGGCGGTGTCGGCCTCCTCGGGCGTTTCGACACGGAGCTCGCCCCGGTCCTGCGCCGGGCCAGGAGCTTGGGGGCCGTGACCTTCGTCGATGTCGTCAGCCCCTACGGCAAGTCCTGGGCGTTTCTCCGCCGGGCCCTGTCTTCGACGGATATCTTCCACTGCAACGCCGACGAAGCCGCCTCGTTCGCGGGTGAGAGCGATCCGGTCCGGGCGGCGGCCGCGATCCGCCGGCTCGGCGCGAAGATCGTCCTCGTGACCCTCGGAGGAGACGGGTGCGTTGCCGCCGCGGCCGGGGCGATCCTGAGATTGCCCGCCTTCAAGGTCCGCATCGTCGATCCCACGGGGGCCGGGGACGCTTTTTCGGCCGGGGTCATCCTGAAGGTCCGGGGCTTCCTCAAGAAGGGCCGGGCCGCGACCGCCTTATCCGCAGAGGACTGGAAAGATATTCTTCTCTACGCGTCCGCCTGCGGCGCGGTCTGCACGACCGGCGTCGGGACGACGACCGCCGTCGATTCCCGCAAAGTCGAAGCCCTCATCAGAAGGCAGGGCGCCCGCGTGGCCGGCGCGACGGGCGTCTCGGCGGCCGGCTAGGCCGCGGCAAGCTCGTCGCGGGCCTCCCGAAGGGCGAGGACGTTCCGCGGATCGCAATCGTAGGCGACGACGCCGCACCCGAAGAGCAGCCCCGGCCGGCCCGCGAGGGCTTGGAGCATGCGCCGGGCTTCCGCCCGGATCCCGTCCGGGCTCCCCGTGTGGACGAGCCTCGCGTCGACACTGGCCCTGAGGGCCCGCCTCTCCTCTCCGCACCTCTTCACGAAGAGCCCCAGGTCGGCTCCCGCGTCGCACAGGAGCTGGCCGGCGCCGGTCTCGAGAAGGTCCTCGAGGATAAGCGTCGTGTCGCCGCCGATGATGAGCGGGAGCATTCGCGCCCCGGCCCCGCGCAGCTCCGGAATGACCGAGTCGCGATAGGCGGGCAGGACGAACTCGCGGAAGACGCGGGGCGAGGCCGCGCCGGGCGAGGCCTTGGAGTCGAAGAGGACGGGCTCGACGCCCTTCGCCAGGAAGGCCTTGCCGAAATCGGCCGTCACCCGGGCCGAGAAATCCAGCAGATCGCGGACGAAGCGCGGCTCCTCCACGGTCGCGACGAGGACTTCCTCGGTCCCCGCCAGGGCGCAGGCGAGCGAAAAGGGGCCGGTCACGGCGCCCCGGACGACGACCTCGCCGCCCTTCGCCCGCGCGAGCCGGGCCGCCGCTTCGACCAGGAGCGGCATCCGGCCGTCGCGGCCCGGGTCGGGGCGGCGGAGCCGGCCGATTCCGCCGGGCCCGTCGAGGATGGGCGCCGCGACCGCCGGGACGTCGGGCGACCGGCCGAAGTAGCGGACCTCGCAGCCCACGGCCTCGGCTTCGACGTTGTACACATCGACGCCGACCGTGAGCGCGTCGGGGCCGTAGATCTCGAGCTCCTTCTCCAGGGCCTCGAGGAGGAGGTCGAGGCTGCGGCACACCTCCGAAGGCGAGCGGCCGATGAGCCTGGCCTTGTGCTCGTAGACGGCCGGAACGAAGGGGATCCTGTCGACGGGCTCGAACGCGCAGGCTCTTTCGACCCGCTCACGCTTGGTCATGGGAGGTCAGATAAATATGCTGCCCAAGGTGTAGATGGCGAATCCGGCCAGGGCCAGACCGATATAATAGAGGATCCGGCGAAAGGTCGACTGATTGATGCGGTTCTGGTGGTAGCAGATGAAACGGACCAGGCCGAGGTACCAGCCGAACGAGCTCAGCCCGACGACGAGGGCGAAGCCGACCGCGGTCCAGGTCCCGTACCGGACGAGGTTTTGGCCGAGAAGGTTGTGGCCGGTCACGGTCCCGGCGACGAAGATCCAATACATATAGAGGGTCGGATTCGTGACATAGAGGAGAACGACGCCGAGGACCGGCTTGGGCGAGGGGGCCGGGACATTTTCGCGGTACTGCGGGATCTCGAACGTCCGGGAATCCCGGATGAGCTTGCGGGCGAGCATCAAGATGATGACGGCCGCGACCGCCTTGAGCACCGACATGGAATAGGGAGGCAGGTTCAGCTTGATCTTGAAGAACCCCGCCAGCGCGATGAAGCAGAAGGTCGCGTCGAGCAAGGCCGCCGTCAGGCCGGCCAGGAGCCCGTGGGCGAGGTCGCGCTTGAGCGCTTGCGAGGCGACGAAGAAGTTGACCGGCCCGACGGGCACGGACGCGAGCAGCCCGAAGAAGATCCCGAGGAGAGCGAACATATCCAGGCGAATTTATAACAGAACCCCGCGGGCAGTCAAACGGCGGCGGGGCGGGGAGGGACGCGGGAGGGAGGGAGCCTGCGGGCGAAGCGGGTAAGGGCGGGACGGCCTCTCACATCTTGGCGATGGAGGCGGTCTCGTCCCCGGCTTCCTCCTCGGACTCGAGCTCGATGCCGAGGAGCTTGGCCGTGCCCTCGTAGACCATCTTGAGGGACTTCTTGGAATCCTGGAGCTCGGCCAGGCGCTTCCGGACCTTCTGGAGCTCCTTCTCGACTTCCTCGTCGATGTGCTCCAGCTGGTGCTTCACCTCGGCCATCGTCTTCTTGTAGAGCTCCTCTTGTTCCTTGCTGAGACCCATGTGCGGCTCCTTTTATTCTGGCGTGTTGGCCGGGTTTTCGACGGCCTTGAATACGATGACGAACGGCTTCCAGACCTTGACGGCGACGCCGTTCTTGCGGGCCGGCTCGAACTTCCATTTTTTCACGGCCGTCTCGGCGGCCCGGCCGAGACCCGGGTCGTTCAGGATGCCCTTGAGAATGCCCGTGTCGATGACCCGGCCCCGCTCGTCGATCAGGGCGTTGACCGTGATCGATCCGCCGACGCCAAGCCTCTGGGCTGACGACGGGTAGACGGGCTCGATCTTCTTGATGAGCCGGGGCTGCTCGGTGACCGTGCCGAGCTCGACGAGGTCGCCCTCGCGGACCGGCGGGGCGGCGATCGCCGGGGCGGCGGTCGAGGTTCCGGGATTCGCGGCAACCCCGGCATCGGCGGCCGCGGCTTGGGGAGGATCCACTTTCGGTTCGACCGCCGGCGGGGCAGCCTGTTCGGTCCCGGCCGGTTGCGTGACGGGCTGGTTCGCCGTCGTGCCTGCCGCCGTTTGGCCGCCGGCCGTCCCGGGGTCGGGCTGGAGCTTGGGCGGAGGCGGGATGGCCGCGAGAGATCCGGCCGGGAGAATGGCCTCGGCGCCGGCCGCTCCGTTATCGTCGGCAGCGGCCTTCGGCTGCGGCTTCGGTTTGACGGGAGCGGGCTTGGAAACAGGCGGAGAGGCCTCCTCGGTCTCTATGACGGGAGCGCTGGTTTGGCTGGCGGCCTGGGACGCCTCTCGAGAGTTCTCCGCGACCGGCTTCGGGCGCAGGAGGATGAATCCGACGACGGCGAGAGCGGCGATCCCGATCCCGATGATGGCCATCTTCGGGAAGCCCTTCTTTTCCTTGGATTCGACGAGACCCGGGAAGATGGCGGCGGACACCGGTTTTTCGGCTTCCGGGGCTTTCGGCTCCGGATGGAGCGGCTTGAGGACGACCGGCTCGGGGAGGGCTTTTTCCTGGCGCCCGGGCTCCGGGCGAACGGTGGCGGGTCTTTTCTCCGTCCTTTCGACGGGCTTGAAGGGCTTCAGCTTGGCGGGGGTGAAGAACGGCGAGACGTCCGACCCGGGGTCTCCCGGTGTCAGTCTGTTCTTCATGTCCGATCCCGCGGGAGCGGCGACGGAGAGAGGAGGCGCGGGCGAAGTGGGCGGAGCCGGTTTCGGTTCGGCGGCCTTGACGGGCTCAGCCGTAACCTCGGGCTTCTCCGGGATGGATGGCGGAGGCGGAGGCAGGGGCGCCGTCTTGGGAACCTTGACCTTTTCCTGGCCGAAATCCAGATCGGCGAGCGCGGATTTCAGGAATTTGTCGATATCGGCGCCGCCGTTGCCGTTTCCGTTACCGGCTCCCGGCTTCGGCTTGAACGCCTTGGGCGCGGCCGTTTCGACGAGGACCGACTTCAGAAGCTCGTCGGCTACGAGTTCGGACTTCGGCTCGAGATCCGCATCCTGACGGGACGCGACCGGCTTGCGGGATTTGGGCATCTCCCGGCTCAGGCGGTCGAGGTCGTCCGGGAGCGCGAAGATGCTGTCGTCGCTCTGCGGTTTCTCGTGTTTCCGGGGTGCGGCCGGCGTGGGCTCGGGTCTGATCTCCCGGGCCGGCTTGGCCGCCACGGGCGCCGCATGCGCCACATCGAGCCTGGCCTCGGCCGGCGGAGGAACGGGCCTGGCTTCGGGCTTGCCGATCACGGCTTCGATCGAGGCCAGGACCTCGGCCATCTTGATGGGCTTCTCGTAATATTCCGAGGCGCCGTAGGTCCTCAGGGCCTCGGTCCGATAGACCCGGTCCTTGTAGACCCCGGTCATGATGAAGACCTTCGTCCTCGAATTCTTCTCCGATGTGATCCTCTGGCAGAGCTCGAAGCCGTGGACCTTGGGCAGCATGGCTTCCATCAGGACGAGGTCCGGCGATTCCTTGATGTACCTGTCCCAGCCCGCCTGGCCGTCCGACGCGGTGATGACATCGAAGCCTTCCTTGACCAGGGCGGCCCGGACGGAGGTCAGGGAGTTCTGGTCGAAATCGACGACGAGGATCTTTTTTGTCGCCATGCTCTTCTAAGGCTTCCTGCCGCCGGGGCGCCCCTCCCGGCTCGAAGGCCGCCGGTCGGAAACACGTCCACACGGCGATGTCGTTCGCATGCCCTATTTTTTTCTCACCCCTCGACAGGGTCAATCACCCCTTTAGATGATTCCGGGGATGATTTCCCCCCCGCCCCAGGCGGACCGCCCCGAGGGACTGTCCCCGGAGGGGACTGCCCCTCTTGGGCTGAACCGCACGGGGCGGTTTGCGTAATCGACTACTAAGGATCGCAGAGAGAGGAGGGGACAGGTGAACGAAACACAAACGCGCGGGATGGGATGGATCCCGGACCTGCCCGATTTCCGGGATTATACGGAAGAAACGCAAGACGTCCACGAGATCCTCGGGCCGACCGGCGTGACGGCCGCCGGGGCGGACGGCAAGCGGAAGCTCCGGCTTCCGGCCTCCGTCGATCTGCGTCCCTGGGCCTCGCCGGTCGAGGACCAGGGCGGCCTCGGCTCCTGCACGGCGCAGGCCGGGGCCGGCCTCATCGAGTATTACGAGCGCAAATCGTTCGGGCACCATGTCGAGTCCTCGCGGCTGTTCCTCTACAAGGCGACCCGCGGCCTCATGAAGTCCAAGGGCGATTCGGGGGCCTACATTCGCATGACCATGGGGGCCATGGTGGTGTTCGGCGTCCCCCCCGAAACGTACTGGCCCTACACCGACGACGCCGAGAAGTTCGACAAGGAGCCGCCCGCCTTCTGCTACGCCTTCGCCCAGAACTACAAGACGCTCCTTTACTATCGCCACGACCCGGCCGGGGCGGCGCGCGCGGCCGTCCTCGAAAAGCTCAAGACCTATCTCGCGGCCGGCCATCCGGCCATGTTCGGATTCACCGTCTACAGCTCGATCGCCCAGGCCGATTCGACGGGCCGCATCCCGGTCCCTTACGGCCGGGAGCGGATCGAGGGCGGGCACGCCATCGTCGCCATGGGCTATGACGAGGCCATGACCATCGCCAACGCGTCCGGCGGCCAGCCCTCCCGCGGCGCCCTCCTTATCCGCAATTCGTGGGGCAAGGGCTGGGGCGAAAAAGGCTACGGCTGGCTGCCCTACGCCTACGTCGAAAGGGGCCTGGCCGAGGATTTCTGGTCCGTGCTGAAGAAGGACTGGATCGATACGGGGGAGTTCAAAATCTGAGCGGATTCCGCTATAATTCCTTCTTGTCTCATTACCTGACGAGGAGGATCTTGATGAAGCGCCATCGATATTTAACGATCGCGATCGCGATCGTCGCCGCCGCGGCCGTTCCCGTTCTGGCCCAGGAGACCGAGAGCGCCATTCCCGAGCTCTCCGGCTTCCACGAAGTCATCTACCCCATCTGGCACACGGCCTACCCGGACAAGGACATCGCCATGCTGAAAAGCCTGGTCCCCCAGGTGAACGAGCTGGCGGAGAAGCTCTTCGCGGCCAAGCTGCCCGGCATCCTGCGCGACAAGCAGGCGAAATACGAAGCCGGCCTGGCCGAGTTCCGCGCGTCCGTCGAAGCCTACAACGCCGCCGCCAAGGGCACCGACGATAAGGCCATGCTCGACGCCGCCGAGGCGTTGCACGCCAAGTACGAAATGCTCGTCCGCATCATCCGGCCCGTCCTCAAGGAGATGGACGAGTTCCACAAGGTCCTCTACGTTGTTTTTCACACCCATCTGCCGGCCCAGGATTGGGCCGCCATCCGGGCCGCCGCGCCCGACCTCAAGGTCAAAGCCGAAGCCATCGGGCCGGCCAAGCTCTCGGTGCGCCTTCAGCCCAAGGCCGAGGCGTTCGCAACGGCGTCGGGCGACTTGACCGCGGCCGCCACGGCTCTGGCCGGGCTGGGCTCCGATGCCGGCGGCGCGGCCGTCGAGCAGGCGGTCATCAAGCTCCACAGCTGTTATCAGGCGCTCGAAAAGATCTTCGACTGACGCCGGGGCTTATTTCGCGGCCCGGTCCTCGATCAGGATCTGCAGCGTCTCGAGCTCGTCCGCGTCGAACCAGATCTTTCCGCAGGACAGGCACTTGTCGACGGGCACGAAATACTGATAGTTGTACGGCCGGGCGGCCAGACGATAGCCGCAGCTCGGACAGGGCACATCCGCGGCCAGGGCCGATTCGATCTTCTGGCGCCGAAGCGGATTGCGGACGACCGCTTCCTTGAACCGCCGGGCCTTCTCCCGGAGCGGTTCGGAGAAATCCATTTCCCGGCGGGCGACGATCCGGTCGACCGAGGCCGCGTCCACCAGCCGTCCCCGGCAGCGGCCGCAGAGGCGGATCGCGACGCCTTCATAGAACGTCTCGGCCAGCGGGATCCGGCAGCGGGGACAAAGGTTCTGCCGCCCCGGCGCCAGGGGCTTCTTGCGGGCCAGATTATGAAGGGCGATCCGGACCTGGGGAAATTCCCGAGCCCGGGCTTCGACGCCCTCCTGCGTGTTCTTGACCTTCATGACGGCCGAGAAGCGCGGCCGGCAGAGCAGTTCCGCGACCGTGAACGGCCCCTCCCAAGTCTTTTCGCTCGCGCCCGCGAGCATCCAGACCCGATTCTCGTCCCCGGGGACGGGGGAGCCGGCCGCATTCTCGAGGCCGGGGAAGAGCTCGAGCTGCTCCTTGCGTAGCTCTTCGTAGGAGTGGAGGACGCCGCGGGCCGCCTCTCGCTCCCGCTCTTCGGCCCACACGGCCTCGATGATGGACTCGGGCTTCTTGTGGACCATGGCCGCGAGCGCGCCGAGCCTGCGCATGAGGGGAGGGTGGGAGCTGAAGATGCGTCCGAGGAGCCCCTCCGGCGCGTCCCGCGCGTCCGGCCGGACGATGAAGAGCGGTGCGTAGCTCAGCGTGAAATCGCCGACGAAGGCGTTCTTGACGTGGGCCTTGTAGACGGCCCGGCCCAGCGCCTCGGGCGAGCGGCAAAGCTCGACGGCAGCGGCGTCGGCGAGGAGCTCCCGCTCCCGGCTGACGAGCATGCTCAGGAGGCGCATGACCAGCGCGGACACCGCCACCGCGAAATAGAACAGGACCGGCGGGAAGCTACTGCTCCGGGTCTTGCCGATGCCGCAGTCCGGCTCGTTTTCGGCTTCGGCCCCGAGGGCATCCTTAAACGTCTCGAAGAGGTTGGCCAGGGAGCAGACGAGCGTCAGGTAGAACGCGTCCCCGCGGGCGATGTGGGCCAGCTCGTGGGCGGCCACGGCCTGGAGCTCGTCCCGCGTGCCCTCGGCCAGGAGCCCCTCGGTGACGGCGACGGCGGGCGTCCCGTCCTCCTCGATGAGGGCGAGCGAATTGACGGCAAACGACGGCAGGACGTAAGCGTTCACGCGCGGCAGGCCGGCGGCGATGCGGATCTCGTCGAGCGTGTGGAGGAATTGGACGTGATAGTGGTCGGAGATATCGGGCGTCGCGGCCTGGAGGCGGCGCAGGATGACGCGCGGGCCGTTCTTGCGGGCATCCTGAAAATGGAGGACGGCGACGATCGCCGCGACGGCCAGGTCGATGAGCAGGAAGCGGGGCCAGAAGCCCGGCGAAGACAGGAGCCCGGGCATCAGGAAAAGACCGAACGTGGCCAGGATGGACAGGCCGATGAGCCCGAGGCCGAAGAAGTGGAAGGCGAGCACGGCGGCGAAAAGGGGAAGGCTCTTGCGGCGCTGGAGCTCCTGGATCTCATAAAAGTCGCGCGTCGGTGTCGCCATGGCTCGCAGACATCATAAACGAACCGCCGCGCCGCGGTCAACGCGCCTGATTAATTATCGTCGTTGACCTTTCGATTGAAGAAACGTGAAGTCCTCAGCCGGATTTTCTCCATATTTGAGTTCGAGTATCTGACGTTTCCTGCCATCAGGCAATACGACCTCTTTCAGGATCTCTGCCTTCAGGACGCCGATGTTCTCGGCGATCCTCTTATTGCATAAATCGACTTCGAATCTCACTCCAGGGACGCCGCTCGCTTTCATGATCTTATGCCAAATTTCAAGGACCTTGATCGAACTCGCCGGATCCTTGAGAGAGGGAAGCCAAGCCCAGTATTCTCCCCGAGGTCCTTCTGTGACACGATATGAAGAATCCAGTGCCCCCAAAGAGCGGAATCTCCGGATCGTCTCTTTCGTTAATCTTGGGCACTTGAGAATTGGGGGGACTAGAGTTATCGCCAGCCTGCACTTGTTCTTGAGTATCGCCTGACGATGCTCCTCGGCTCTAGACGTCCCAGAATGAAATCCATATGCCGTCCCATCATTCTCAGCCAATACCACAAGGCTGTATTTTTCGCTTAATAGGATTTTGTAGTACTTGACCAGAAAGGCCAGCCCCAGTTTGTGCATGAATCCGCCTGGCTGGCTTCGAGCACATTCGAGATGGATCCTGGCCAGAGTGCGCGCATCACTCTTCTTGGCGATCCGATAAACCACCGTAACCCCTTTAATATGAGCACGTTCGGACGGCGAAACAAAATACTAGCACACTATCGGCCGGGTTACAAGTGAAAAGTCGCGCCCGCCGGGAAGGATTACTCCATGCTGCTTAAGGACGGCGCGGAAGTTGCAATAGGACCGAAATAGTGCACAATATCCACAGCCTTCTTAATTTCCTCTTTAAGGAGTGTCAAGTTGAGCAAACACGTCCGGCCCCTTCTTTTCATGGTCGTCACGCTCTTGTCAGTGAACCTGTCGCTCCCGGCTACGGATACGGCCGACACGAAGATGCTGACCCGTCCGGCCGTCTCGGCCGAGCGGATCGCCTTCGTTTACGCCAACGATCTCTGGACGGCCGACCTCGAGGGCCGGAACGTCCGGCGTCTGACCTCGGACATCGGGGGGGAATCCAATCCCGCCTTCTCGCCCGACGGGACGCTCGTTGCATTCAGCGGCCAGTACGACGGCAACGTCGACGTCTTTGTCGTTCCGGCCGGGGGCGGCGTTCCCAAGCGCCTGACCTGGCATCCGGGGTCCGATCTCGTCCTCGGCTTCACGCCCGACGGCAAGTCCGTCCTCTTCGCCTCGAGCCGGTTCTCGGCCAACCGCGCCTATTCCCAGCTCTTCACCGTGCCCGTGGCCGGCGGCGAAGCCGGCATGCTCAAGGTCCCCTACGCCGCGGACGCCGAGATCTCGCCCGACGGGCGCTTCATCGCCTACAGCCCCTTTCCCGAAGCCCATACCCAGTGGAAGAACTACCGCGGCGGCCGCTTCTCGCGGATCTGGATCTTCAATGCTCAGACCGACGGCATCGAGAAGGTCCCCCAGCCCGAAGGGCGCTGCAACGACGCCGACGCGATGTGGGTCGGCGGCAAGGTCTTCTTCCGCTCCGACCGCAACGGCGAATTCAACCTCTTCTCGTACGACCCCGCCTCGAAAGAGGTCAAGCAGCTGACCGAGTTCAAGGACTTCCCGGTCCTTGCGGCCTCGGCCGGCGCCGGCCGGATCGTCTTCGAGCAAGCCGGCTCGCTCCACCTCTATGATGTGGCCCAGGGCCGCAGCCGGCGCGTCATGATCGGCATCGCCACCGACCTCGCCGAGCTCCGCGAGCGCTTCGCCAAGGGCTCTCAGTGGGTCCGGGGCGGCTCGGTCTCCCCGACCGGGGCCCGGGCCGTCGTCGGGTTCCGCGGCGATATCGTCACCGTCCCGGCCGAGAAGGGCGATCCGCGCAACCTCACCCAGACCCCGGGCGTCCACGAGCGCTATCCGGTCTGGTCCCCCGACGGCAAGTCCATCGCCTACTTCTCCGACGCCTCCGGCGAATACGAGCTCCACGTTGCCGCCCAGGACCGCAAGGGCCCCGTTAAGACATTCAAGCTGGCCGGCTCCGGCTTCTTCGGCTCGCCGTCGTGGTCGCCGGACAGCCGCAAGATCGCTTTCGCCGACAACGCCCTGACCCTCTACTGGATCGATCTCGGCACGGGCGCCGTGAAAAAGGTCGCCTCGGAATACCTCTACCAGCCCGGCGGACAGGCCCAGATGAGGACGAGCTGGAGCCCCGACTCCAAGTGGATCGCCTATACCCTGGGCACGCCGACCTTCTTCCGCCGCGTCCACGTCTATTCGCTCGACCAGGACAGATCCTACCCTGTCACCGACGGTTTGAGCAGCGTCGATGAGCCGACCTTCGACGCCGAGGGCAAGTACCTCTGGTTCCTGGCTTCGACCGACGCCGGCCCGGCCGCCCAGTGGTTCGACATGTCGAACGCCGATATCCAGCCGACCTCCTCTCTCTACCTGGCCGTGCTTCGCAAAGACCTGCCAAATCCGCTGGCCAAGGAAAGCGACGAGGAGAAACCCAAGGAAGAAAAGAAGGAAGCCGATAAGCCGGCGGCCAAGCCCGGAGCGCCGGCGGCCAAGGAAACCGCCAAGGCGCCCGAAGCCGTCCGCATCGACCTCGAAGGGCTCGAGAACCGCATCGTGGCCGTGCCCATCCAGGCCGGGGTCTACGACAGCCTCCAAGCCGGCGAGGGCGGCAAGCTCTTCTACCGCAAGGTCGCTCCGCCGCCGAACCCCACCGCGGACGGGCCGGCGGATTCGTCCATCCGCGTCTATGACCTCGCGACCCGCAAGGACGAGGCTTTCGGACCGGCCTGCGACGGGTTCGAGCTCACGGCCGACCGGAAGAAGATGCTGGTCGTTTCCCGCGGCTCGTGGAGCATCATCCCGGCGGCCGGCAAGCCCGAGCCGGGCAAGGGCAAGCTCGATCTCGATGCCGTGAGCGTCCGCGTCGTCCCCGCCCTCGAATGGAAGCAGATCTTCGACGAGGCCTGGCGCATCAACCGGGATTTCTTCTACGATCCGAATTTCCACGGCGCCGACTGGGCGGCCATGAAGGTCAAATACGCCGCGTTCCTGCCGCACCTGTCGTGCCGGGCCGACCTCAATCGGCTCATCCAATGGATGTGCTCCGAGCTCGGCGTCGGCCACCACCGCGTCGGCGGCGGCGATTTTCTGGCCCAGCCGGCCCGGGTCGCTGGAGGTCTCCTCGGCGCGGATTACGCGGTCGAGAACGGCCGCTACCGCTTCAAGAAGATCTACGGCGGTCTCAACTGGTCGCCCGAGCTGAGGGCGCCTCTGGCCGAGCCCGGCTCCGAAGTCAAGGCCGGGGAGTATCTCCTGGCCGTCGAAGGCCGCGACCTCGTTCCCCCCGACAACCTCTTTGCCCGGTTCGAGGCGACGGCCGGCAGGATCGTCGAGATCACGGTCGGGCCCAACGCCGGCGGCACCGGCTCGCGGGCGATCAAGGTCGTGCCCATCGCCGACGAAGGCGCGCTCCGCAACAGGGACTGGGTCGAGGGCAATATCCGCAAGGTCCACGCGGCGACGAACGGCCGCGTCGCCTACGTCTACGTCCCGAACACTTCGACCATGGGCCACATCTACTTCAAGCGCTATTTCTTTCCGCAGGCGGACAAGGACGCCATCATCGTCGACGAGCGCTTCAATGGGGGAGGGTCCGTCGCCGATTATTACCTCGATTGGCTGCGCAAGCCCGCCTCGGCCTACTGGGCCATGCGTTACGGCGCGGACCTGAAGACGCCGAGCGCCTCGATCCAGGGCCCCAAGGTCATGATCGTCAACGAGGTCGCCGGCTCGGGCGGCGATCTTCTGCCCTACATGTGGCGGAAGTTCGGCATGGGCAAGCTCGTCGGCACGCGGACATGGGGCGGCCTGGTCGGTACCCTGGGCTTCCCGCCGCTGATGGACGGCGGCATGGTCACGGCGCCCAACCTGGCTTTCTGGGACGAGGGCGAGGGCTTCGGGGTCGAGAATGTCGGCATCCCGCCCGACATCGAGGTCGAGCAGACGCCGAAGGACGTCATCGCCGGCCGCGACCCGCAGCTCGAGCGGGCCATCCAGGTCGTGATGGAGGAGCTCAAGGCCAATCCCCCGGCGAAGCCGAAGCGCCCGGCTTATCCTATCAGGGTACGGAAATAAGGCGGGATCTTCGAGGCAACATCCCTCGCAGCCTCGAGAGGATTCCCGGAAAATTTAGTTTTTAATTGCGTTCTTGATGGTTTCGACGAGCTTCTTGACGATCGTTTCGTCCGTCTTCTGGCCTTCGGGCGCCGTGACCTTGAAGGTCATCGTGCCGTTCGCGGCATCGTACTTCTGCTCGACGAGCCTGTAGCCCTCGGGCAGCTCCTTCTTCAGTGTGACGATAGCCTGCTCGAAGGCCGCCTGGCCGGCTTCGCCGTCCCGGCCGGTGAAAACGAGATTGATCGAGCTTCCGTCCTTGTCGTCGAACGCGATCATGGCCTGAGCCTTCGCCGCCCGGCCGGGCTTGCTCTTCTCGATAGTCCAAACGTCCGCCTTGCCCTCGGCTTCGTCGCCGGCGATACTCTTGACGATCGCGACCTCGCCCGGGGCCCTATCGACCTTGAACTTGAGCTCCCTGAGCCTCTCTTCTCTGGCCTTGAGCTCGGCCTCGAGCTTCTTCAAT
>Ga0209706_10000281_pt1 | contig 28348 bp, 26 predicted proteins | sample PPLLaktember2015_6_FD_187263 | JGI IMG/M metagenome (GOLD analysis project Ga0209706, IMG submission 187263) | Freshwater sediment microbial communities from Prairie Pothole Lake near Jamestown, North Dakota, USA - PPLs Lake P8 Core (1) Depth... | ecosystem: Environmental > Aquatic > Freshwater...
CGTTCCTCATGGCTCCGGGTCGCTCGTAAACCGGCCGATCACGTCTGGCGCGGATCGAGCCGCTTCCGCATGCACATGGCCGTGGAGGGGCAAAGGGATCGAAACTCGGCGGTACTGCGGATGGCCTCCGGCGCCTCTGCGCGGTCGACCACGTCGAAATGGCGTGCGTCGAAGAATGCCTGCGCGGTGGTGGTCAGCAGGTAGAGCGCGCCGATGCCACGCGCCGCCGCGCGTCGTTCCATCTCGTCGCAGAGCCGCCCTCCCAGGCCCGTGCCACGCGCCGCCTCGGCCACGCACACCGAGCGCAGCAGCGCCGCGTTCCCGTGCACTTCCATCCCCGCCACCCCGAGGAGCCCCTCGTCGTCACGCGCGACGATGAAGTGCGCGAAGTGGTCCGCCACGTCGGCACTCGGCAGACCGTTGGCATCGAGCAGTGCCTGAACGGGGCCCAGGTCAGCCTCCGAGGCCGCCATCACCTCGACAGCGTGACGCGCGTGCTTCGTCTCAGTGCTTCTCACTTCTCACTTCTCACTTCTCACTTCCCGGATGGTACTCCCGCTCCGTGTGCCCCTTCAGGTCCTCGCGGTAGAAGTACACGTCGCGCAGGTTGCCCGTGGCATAGCGCTCGGCCTGGTCGTTGAAGTGCTTCGACGCGGGCACCGAGTTCAACCCGCCGGCGGTGACGGCCTTCGCGCGCACGCGGTCGCCGAACTCCACCGCGGCCACGAAGCTGTTGCCGCTGGTGCCATACCACCGCTTCGTGCCTGGATAGGCCCGGGCGCCGAACGACGCCAGCGACCCGTACCGCGCCGAGGTGAACGCGACCGGCGTGCTGGGCCCCTTGTCGTCGAACTTCTGCACGATGTCGCCGGTGAGCCGCTGGAAGCGGTTCACCTCGCCCCACGGCGTGTCCCACTTGCCGAAGTCGGCGGCCAGCTTCTCCGACGCCGCGGCGAGCGCCTCGAGGCGGGCGGCGGGGGTGGTCCGGTTCCGCAGGAACTCGTAGACCGACACACCGGCCTTCTGCGCCTCCGGCTGCGAGCGGCGCCACAGCTCGTCGCCCCAGAATGTCGCCACCGTGTTGGCCACCGAGTCCACGCCCCAGCGGTAGTCCCACTTGCGGAGCAGATCCACCTGCGCCTTCAACGACGCCTTCATGGGGCTGGACGCCGGCAGCTGGTCGTACGCCCTCACGAGGCCGGGGATGAGGTTCTCGAACTCCGGCTGCAGGCTGTCGAACGCCGCGTCGCGCAGCGTGTCGAGCGTGAAGCCCTTCTTGCCCTGGAACACTCGCACCGCGTGCACGCCACGCGGGTTCTCGCCCACCCGGTCGAAATACGGAGCGAAGTCCTTCTGCTTCGGGCTGTCGGGGCCCGCGGCCGAGTAGGGCCAGTTGTTGGTGTTCTGAATCCAGCCGCCGGGAGGGTTCACCACGTTCGGGCTCTCGTCGAACGAGTGCACGCCATCCCACTCGGTGGCCGGCGTGCTGCCGTCCACGGGCTTCGACCAGTCGAGCTTCGGATCGCGCTTCGGGACGAAGTTCGAGTGGAAGTAGGCGATGTTGCCCTCGGCGTCCGCGAACACCGTGTTGTTCGACGAGTTGGTGTAGAGCGCCATCGACTCGCGGTACTCCTTCAGGTTCTTCGCCTTGGTCCTCGAGTACGACTGGATGAGCGCCTTCAGCGGCTCTTCCATCAGCCGCACGGCCACCCACTTGCCGTCCACCTCGCGGACGATGGGGCCGTGGTGCGTGCGATAGACGGTGAACTCGCGCTGGGCCATGCCGGTGGCGGTCTTGTACGGCACCGTCACCTTCTTCATCGTCATCGGCCGCTCCTCGTTGCCGTAGCGGTAGAAGACGCCGTTTTCCTTCTTCACCACGGTCTCGAGGTACTCGTCGATGTTGTCCACGCCGCTCGAGGTGTGCATCCAGCCCGCGCCCTCGTTGAAGCCCTGGTAGATGAAGAACTGGCCCCAGGTGAGCGCGCCGTAGGCGTTCAGGCCTTCCTCGCTCACCATCTGCGCCTCTTCGCGGAAGAAGAACGAGGTATGCGGATTGATAAAGAGCAGCGCCTTGCCGCTGGCCGAGTTCGCGGGCGCGACGGCGAAGCCGTTGGAGCCGGTGGGCTCTTCGGGGTACTCGAGACCGGAAGCGATCTCTGCCCGCCGGGGCTGCAGCCCCGACGCTCCGTACCCGGCATCCGCGACCTTCTGCGCCGCCGAGCCGCCGTAGAACGCCTCGAGCTGCGAGAGCGATACGCTCTCGATGTCGCCGCCGATGCTGCCCTCGCTGAAGCTGAGCGCCATCCACGGCTCGAACTGCTTGATCACGCGCGGCGTCACCTCCGGGTGCGTGTGCAGGTAGAAGTTGAGGCCGTCGGCCCACGCGTCCATCAGCTTCTTCAGCCAGTCGGGGCTCTCCTGGTACTTCGCCTTCATCTCCTCGGGGTCGATGAAGAGCTTCATGCGCAGGTCGCGCCAGATCTCGGCCTCGCCCTCGGCCTCGGCCAGCCGGCCCTGGCTGTTGATGAAGTTGGTCTCGACCCGGTTGAAGTCGTCTTCGGCCTGCGCGTACATGAGGCCGAACACCACGTCGGCGTCGGTCTTGCCGTAGATGTGGGGCACGCCCCAGTCGTCGCGGACGATGGTGATGCCCTGGGCGCGATCGCGCCAGCCGGCAACGCGCGGATCTTCCGGAGGCGCCGCTGGCTGCGACGAGCAGGAGACGATGACGACCAGGGACAGGAGGGCGACGAGCTTCTTCATGCGGGCTCCAGGAGGATGAATGACGCCGGCCACCGACGCCGGCCGCGTGGATTGTGACACAGGTTGACACCGGGCCGACCCGGCCGCAGACTCCCGGGCCATGCTCGAGCTCGTGATCCTGGCGTGCCGCCACCGAGCGTAGAATGGGCTCATGAGGATCGACGATCTCGAGGCCGAAGCGCTCAAGCTGGACCCGAAGGGCCGAGCGCGCCTCGCCGAACGTCTGCTGAAGAGTCTCGACAATCTTGCACCGGACGAGATTGACCACATCTGGGCAGAAGAGGCAGAGAGAAGGGCTGACGCCCAGGATGCCGGTAGGCTCTCGTCTCGGCCCGCCGAGGATGTGTTCCGGGACGCTCGCGCGCGGATCTAACCGTGCGCGTCACGTTCAACGAGTTGGCTGAACGCGAACTCAACGACGCGGCGCAGTACTACGAAGTCGAGCAGCCGGGGCTCGGCGGCGCCTTCATCACGGATGTCCAGAAGTGCACCGAGGCGATTCTGGCGTACCCGCTCGCCGGCTCGATTGTCCGAGGCAGCATCCGGCGCCGGCTCTGCCAACGTTTCCCGTACGGACTCCTCTATACCCTGAGCCAGGACGAACTTCGCATTCTCGCGGTCATGCATCTCAGTCGGCGGCCCAGCTACTGGGTGGGCCGGACGTGATAGCGCGCAAGCACTGGGATGGCGCCGGGCCGCTCGGTGCGGACTACAACCTGCGGCCGTAAGAGACGCCGATCGCGTTGCGCGGCACCGGCAACCGGGCCGGCCGCGTGGCTTGTGAACACAGGTTGACACCGGGCCAGCGCGACCGCAGACTCTCGGGCCATGCTCCAGCTCGTGATCCCGGCACGGCGGCGGCGGCGTGGCGCCATGCTCATCGCGGCAGCGCTCGTGGCCGTTGGCATCCCCGGCGTGAGCGGACAGTCGTCGAAGCCGGCGTCCGGCGCCTGGTTCGGGCTGCCCCTGCCGCCCCCGATGGGCGCCACCCCCGCGGTGATCGTGGGCCCGCGCGGGCCGCGGCCCGTGGCCGTCCCTCCGGGAGATCCCACCGGTCCCGAGCTGGCCGCCGTCACCATCCGCGCGGACCTCGACACCATCGTCGGCTTCTCGAAGGAGAGCCGCACGACGAAGGAGATCGGCAGCGGCCAGCAGTGGGGCCGGATCGCGGGCTTCCCTTCCAGTGCGAAGACCGTGGCGTGGACGGTCGAGCAGTTCCGGAGGGCCGGCATCGCGGACGTGAAAACGCAACCGTTTTCGCAGGACCCGAAGTCCTCCTTCTGGCTGCCGCTGTCGTGGGAGCTGCGCCTGCTGGCCGACCCGGCCTTCGGCCCGGGCTCCGCCGACGTGGTCCTCGACTCAGCGATGCCGCTGTCTCCGTCGAACCTCGCCTCGGGACCGCTCACCGCGCCGCTGGTCTTCGTCGGCTCGGCGAGCCCGGCGCTGCTACAGCACATCGACGTCCGCGGGAAGATCGCGGTGCAGCTGGTCGTCCCGCAGGCGCACATGGTGTTCGAGCGCGACCCGGTGGTGCCGCGCGCGCAGGAGCTCTTCAAGCGCGGCGCCGTGGGCGTGATCAACGTCATGCGCCAGCCAAGCAACGAGCGCGCGAAGGACTTCAGCAACTGCGGCTGGCCGTGCTTCAACGTGGGTGGGCGCGACGGCTTCTTCCTGGAGCGCGTGATCGACCGCGCCGCCCAGATGTGGTGGCTCCAGTAGACTCGGCCGTCCCCGACACACCGTCTTCCCTCGCTTGTGGTGTGGCGAATCCGATAGGCGCCTTTTCTCGAGGCTGTTGTGCTCCACCGCGATGTCGCGCCACCCGGGGCGGATCAGGACGTCATCCCGCAGACCCTCACTCGCAAGCCGCACGGCAGGGGAGGACGTCGCACAGGTCGCGTGTCCACCCCACGAACTCACCGCCGCGGGTGAACGGCCCACCTCGAGCGTCGAGCGAATCACTGCCGGGAGCGAGAGCGACAAGTGCCGGCATGCGGTCGACCTTGGTGGAGCAGCCGCGTCACCGGCGTCAGCTCCAGACCAACCATGTGCAAGCAGGGGCCGAACCTGCCCGCAGCAACCAGCGGACGTACCTCACCACCCTCCGGACTTTCCGGAGCAGTGGCTCGCACCTGCTAGTGATTGAGCCGCAGGCACTTACGTGCCGTTTCGAAACGCCTGCCGCGGAACAATCAAGTGATGCCGGGGGTCCGCTTCAGAGATGCCGCCGTCCGTGACCGCTGATCCGGCCACCAGCTTCGGCGACCCGGCCGGCGACCGCGTCAGGTCCGGACATCGGTCAGGTGAGTCCGCATCACCACGAGGGGAGTGCCTGGTGACGGCTCGACGAATTCCGCCGTCTGCTGCGGCAGGTCCACCTGTCGGTCAGCGTGGTCACCGGACGTGCTCTCATGACGCTGCGACACTGGTTCGGCAAGTCCGATCTCCGCTGCGGTGATGCCGGCCAGGTGCTCCGGCAGGTCCGGCTGAGCACGCGGGTGAGTCGGCGCCACGCGCGTGTTCGTCGCGAGCGCGGGCGACCATGGTCCCGCGCTGAACGGACCGTGGGCTGCCGTGGACTCACGCCTTCCTCGCGATAGTCGCGTGCCGCACGCCAAGCGAGGTCAGCTCGGCGATCGAGCGCCCGAGGCCGTCCACACCCGGGAAGAGCGCCGCCGCCGTGATGTTCATCCGGCGCAGCTCCGCCAGGAAATCCGGCTTGGCCGCGTGAGGAATCACGATCTTCCTGACGTGGGTCAGGGGAATCTTCGTCGCGATGATCGTGTGGTCCTGGTGGACGCGCAGGCACATGGTGAAGCGCCCCTGCTGCTCGGCCATCCGCGGGCTGGAGAAGAACGGGAACGCCAGCGGCACGACGCTCGGGCGCGCGCGGGGGCTGCCGAGCGCGGCGTGCAGCCGCTTCACCCGCGGATCTTCCTCCGCCGTCCGGACGAGCGCCGGAAGCTCGGCGCCGTACTCCCGCTTGAACGCCGCCTCCAGGCGCCGATGGCAGAAGCACCAGACCGCGCCGTCGCGGTCCGAGCCGTCCTGCTGGGTGGCGAAGTACGCCGCCACGTAGGGCGAGGCCGACCAGTCCAGCAGACGCGTCGGCGCGCCGTGATGCTGCATCAGCGCCCACCAGCAGGGGATGGTCTTGACCTTGGCCATGCTGCCGGGGTCGATGAAGAGGTGTGCCCTGGACATGAACTCCAGGCGCGCCGCGCCCTCGAGCTGCAGCGCCGCCACGTTCGGCCGCGCCAGGTGGCGCGTCATGCGGAGGAACGAGGTCTCGAGGCCCCACGCGGCGCTGGTCTGGCCGCGATACCAGTACTGCCCGCTGACCGGCGCGCCCGAGTCCGGCGCCAGCGGCTTCACGAGGGCGACGAACTCGCTCAGCGAGCTGGCCGTGGCCGCCTGCGCGCTCCAGAGCTCGAATGCGCCGCGGCCGCAGTGCGGGCAGGCGCCGGCCCCGGGACATTTCGGACAACGCGTCTTCATGTCGGCAGTCATCCTAGGCCGACCGGGGCCGAAGATCGAGGTGCATTTGCGCTCTCGGACCATACGGGGACCGAGACTCGACGAGCTCATCCGTATGCACGAACGCCGCGCAGGTACGCAACCCGTTCAGCGACCGTGGAACGAGGCGGATACGACGTGCGCTTCCGGTCGAAGGTCGATGCAGGGCTCGAGCTTGAACGAATTACAGGCTCAGGACGAGCCTCAGGCCGAGCGGACCACTACCAACTACCGCAATCGTGTCTGCCAGTAGCCGGGCCGCCGGCGATCGTGCGCGACCGCCAGGATCCTCAACTCCGCGGCGGTCTCGAGGTAGACGACATGATATGGAAATCGCCTGACCGCGAGGCGGCGCACGGGTAAGTCGCGATGAACGAGTGGAACCGCGGCACCGATGTGAGGAAACGCGAGGACTTGGCGAATGGTCGCGTCGACCTCATCGAGAACTCCAGGCCGAGCCCTTCGCGCCGGCTCTCGTACCACACACCGGCCTGCCGATACTCGGTCTCGGCCTCGGGTTCGAAGTTAACGCGGAGGCTCACTGCTTGCGGAGATCCGACTCGGCTCGCGTGCGAACGTCCTGCCAAGAGGCCCCGGCCGGCCCCCCAGAGAGTACACGACGCGCCCGCCGCTCAATCTCGGCCGCCCACGCGGCTTCCACTTCGACCGGGTCCTCGCTGCCGTCGTCAAGGCTGGCGAGCAGTTCGGCAGCGACATCCGCGCGCTCGTCGACCGGGAGAGCCAGGGCTTCCCGAAGCAGTTCTCGAGCCCGAGAGGTCATGGCGCCATTCTAGACCTCGAAACGGCAGCCAACAAGCGGTTGCAGCCGACAGCGGCTGCTGCCATCATGAGCCGCCGCTGCTGAGCCGCGGTTGTCAGGCGGCCCTGTGGCGGTCGGTACACTTACGTGATGCGACCCCTTCGGTATTCGATCAACATCACATTGGACGGGTGCTGCGATCATCGCGCAATGATCGCGGACGAAGACGTGCATCGTCACGCAATCGAGAACCTCGTCCAAGCCGATGCCCTCCTCTTTGGCAGGGCGACCTACGAAATGATGGAGGCAGGGTGGCGTCGGCCGGCGCCGGCGGGAGCGAGGCCTGAATGGATGGAACCCTTCGCTCGGACGATCGACGCTGCAAAGAAGTACGTCGTCTCGAGCACCCTGGACCAGGTCGACTGGAACGCGGAGCTCGTGCGCGGGGATCTGGGGACGGCCGTTCAGCAGCTCAAGCGGGAGCCGGGCAAGGGACTGCTCGTCGGAGGCGTGCAGCTCCCGCTGGCGTTGGCGGAGCTGGGATTGATCGACGAGTACGAGTTCGTGGTGCACCCCAGGGTGGCGGGCCATGGGCCGACGTTGTTCGCGGGGCTATCGAAGTGGGTCGACTTGAAGATCGTGAGCCGGCTGGAGTTCGGCTCGGGGGCGGTGGCGATGCGGTATGAACCGAGAAGGTAGCAACTCGGCGTAGTCCTTCCATTGGCAGGCGCCAACCGAGACCATGTGCGCCCCGGAGGGGACATGGACCACGCGACCGCGATGCGGCGCTTCTACGACCTCGTAAACGCCGGAGATATCGACGGCTTCGGCCACGAGCTCGCCGACGATTTCGTCGAGCGCGAAGAGTTGCCCGGCTTCCCGCCGACCAAGGCCGGCGTCCTCGAGTACTTCCGCATGCTCCTCGCCGCGTTCCCGGACCTGCGCATGGTGCCGGAAGACGTGATGGGGTGCGGCGACAAGGTCGTGGCGCGCGTGGTCGTGACCGGGACGCACAAGGGCCCGTTCATGGGAATGGCCCCGACCAGCAGGCGGATCGAGGTGAAGCTCATCGACATCATCCGGTTCGGCGAGGACGGGCGGGCGCGCGAGCACTGGGGACTGACCGACCAGCTCGCGATGATGCAGCAGCTCGTTGTAGAACCGCTTGTTCAGCGATTCGAAGAACGCCGCGTTCGCCTCGTGTAGGGCGTTGTAGCGGGCGATGTAGGTTTCCTCGTCCACCTCGGATTCGGCGATGTCGCCGTTGCTGCTGAAGTCGAGGCGAACCAGATCCGTGTCGATGACCGACAGTAGGTTGAACTGGTCGACCGAGCGCGGGCGGTTGCGCTGCGGCAGGGCGGTCAGCTCGTAGGCCTGCGCCTTCATCCGCTAAGAAGGTGAGGATGTCGGCCGGAGGCTTGTTCGCCTACGAGATCGCCACGCGTCACGTAAGCCTCATGATGAGCCCTTCATGACCTCGAAGGCGAACCTCTTGGCGGCAACACTCGTCGTCCCTGTCCAGGGAGGTTGACAGCAGGACACGAGCGTCTGAGCCGAGCTCGCGGAACGTGAACAGTTGATCGCCGCCGGACATGTTGAGCACCACCAGACAGCGGTCCTGGAGCTCCCGACGAAAGAAGAGCAGTTCGCCTCGACGCTGGAGCTGTGTCTGAAGCCCCTCGCGGAGCGCCGGCTCGGCTCTTCGAAGCGTGATCAGTCGACGATGCAGGATGAGGAGCGACCGCGGGTCTCGTTCCTGCGAGGCCACGTTGATCCGACGGTAGTCGTCAGCTACAGGGAAGTAGGGGGTTCCGTTCGTGAAACCGGCCTGTGAGCGGTCGTTCCACTGCATCGGCGTTCTGGCCGAGTCTCGGTTTCTGCTGGGCTGCGTTCTTCCCTGGGGATCTTCGACCAACTCCGGCGGCACCCAGACGTCACGCATGCCGAGTTCTTCGCCGTAGTAGATGAACGGTGTGCCGCGTAGTGTCAGGAGCAGCATCGCCGCTACTCGGAGCTCATCGGGCGTGGCCCGACTCCCGAGCCGATGGAAATCATGATTGGTCCAGGCCCAGCTGGGCCACCCGTGCGACGAGACGACGTCCAGGTATCGTGCAATAGTCCGAGCAACCTCCTCGGCGTTCCACTGCTGCCTCAAGAGCAGCTCTGGATTGAGCGGGAGATGCAATTCCGGCCGTGCCGACGTGCCGTAGTATGAAACCAGGTTGTCGAGGCTTGTATACACTTCACCGATCAACACGCGGTCGCCAAACTCGTCGCAGATGCGGCGCAGTGCGGCAATGTGCTCATGAAGACCGGGCTGACTGCGGTTGTGGGCCTGGAAGACGGCGGCATCGGGTGGGCCACCTGGTTCGAAGCGAGGATTGGGCGGGTTGTCCGGCAGGTCGGGGTTTTCGAGCAGCATGTCGACGGCATCCACACGAAAGCCGTCCACGCCGCGCGCCAGCCAGAAGCGCATGGCGTCGTGCATCGCCGTACGGACGGCGGGGTTGCGCCAGTTCAGATCCGGTTGCTGGGGAAGAAACGCGTGGAAATAGTACTGCCCGGTCTCCTCATCGAGCGTCCAGGCGCTGCCCCCGAACACGCTCAGCCAGTTGTTGGGCGGAGCTCCGTCGGGTTTCGGATCGGCCCAGACGTACCAGTCTCGATAGCGCGCGTCGCGACCCGAGCGAGCCTCTTCAAACCAGCGGTGCTGATCCGACGTGTGATTGATGGGCCAATCGAGGACGATTCGAATGCCTCGTCGATGGGCCTCCTCCACGAGGCGGTCAAAGTGCTCCAGCGTACCAAGTCGTGGATCGACACCACGAAAGTCGCTGATGTCATAGCCAGCGTCGGCCCAGGGCGACGGAAAGATGGGGGATAGCCAGACAGCCTCGGCCCCGAGTGTGTCCACGTGATCGAGCTTGGTGAGGAGTCCTTGAAGGTCCCCGACGCCATCACCGTTCGAATCGAAGAACGAGCGCACCCAGACCTCGTAGAAGACGGCCTGCTGCCACCACGGCCGCTCCGAGATCATGGTGCCACTCCGCGCTCAGCACTCGTCCTCCGCCGTGCCCGGGGACGTGCCCTGCCAAGCTGGTAGACGCGCGCTTCGTACGGCTGCAACCTGAACAGGCGTGGATCCGCCCGCGGGTCCGTTGGGTAATTGCCGACGATCAGCTCGTGTTGCGAAAATCTGATGGTGGAGGGAAGGGCGAACACCGGCACGTCCGCCGTGAAGTTCAGGATCACCAGCCATCGCTCATCGTGCAGGCGCCTCAGGAAGGCGTAGATCTGCTCGTGAGCCTCCAGGAGCAACTCGTACGAGCCATACACCATGATGGGATACTGCCGCCGGAGATCAATCAGCCGACGGTAGTAGTGGAAGATCGAGTTCGGATCAGCCTGCGCCTGCTCGACGTTGATGTGGTCGTAGTTCGGATTGACCTTGATCCATGGCGTACCCGTGGTGAAACCGGCATGGGCGCGCGTATCCCACTGCATCGGCGTCCGGGCGTTGTCACGCCCCTTGGCGTGGATCGCGGCCATGACGTCGCGGGGATCGGACCTCCGCTGGCCGACCCACTCATGGTAGAGGTGGAGGGTTTCGATGTCACGATACTCGTCGATCGACTCGAAGCGCACGTTCGTCATGCCGATCTCCTCTCCCTGGTACACGTACGGCGTGCCGTGCAGCATGTGGAGGAAGGTCGCGAGCATCTTGGCGGACTCGATTCGGTATCGCCCCTCGTCGCCAAACCGAGAGACCGACCGCGGCTGGTCATGATTGGACAGGTAGAAGCTGTTCCAACTCTTTCCTTCCAGGTCCTTTTGCCAGCGAGTCATGACCTGTTTGAGCTCCAGGAGGTCCCAGGGGCCGACATGCCACTTGCCGACTTTCGCCAGCGTGTCCCGTGGCGCCAGGTCCATGTGCTCGAACTGAAAGAGCATGTCCAGTGAGCCGGTTTCCTCGTGGGCCAGATCGACGGCATGCTCGGTGGTCACGCCGGGCATCTCACCAACCGTGAAGACGTCGTACTTCGAGAGGACCTTCTCTTTCATCTCGCGCAGGTACTCTCCAAGCCGCGGCCCGTGGAGATAATACTGTCCGGCCCATTGATAGCGCTCGTCCGAGGCAACTGGGGCGTCGGGAAAACCTGGCACCTTCGAAATCATGTTGATCACGTCCAGTCGGAATCCGTCGACGCCTTTCTCCAGCCACCACGTCATGATTCGGTAGATTTCGTTTCGAACGCGCGGGTTTTCCCAGTTCAGGTCGGGCTGCTTCTTGGAAAAGAGATGGAGGTAGTACTCGGTGGTGACCGGGTCATACTCCCAGGCCGAGCCGCCGAAGTGCGACGCCCAGTTGTTGGGCTCGCGTCCATCTTTGCCGGATTGCCAGATGTAGTAGTCGCGGTACGGATCCTCGCGCGACATCCGCGAGGCGCTGAACCAGGGATGCTCGTCAGAGGTGTGGTTGACGACCAGGTCCATCAGCAGACGAATGCCGCGCGTGTGCATCTGCTGCAGCAGTTCTTCCCAGTCGGTCATGGTGCCAAACGCTGCGTCAATCGTGTAGTAATCGCTGACGTCGTAACCCCCGTCGTCGCCGGCGGACGGGTAGACGGGAGACAGCCAGACGACGTCGACGCCCAACTGCTTCAAGTAGTCGAGCTTGGCGATGATCCCTCGCAGGTCGCCGACGCCGTCACCATTGCTGTCCAAGAAGCTGCGTGGGTAGATCTGATAGACGACGGCTTCTTTCCACCAGCGGCGCTTCATGAGGGGATTTCCCACGACGTAATCAAGATGCACGGCGAGGGCATTGTCAAGTTGGCCTTGAACGGCCTGATCCGACACCGATTGCAGCGATGCCGTAGCCGTGGTGTCCCACGACCGAGCCGAGTTCTGAACTCCGGATGTTCTACGCTTGTGGGTCTCCGACGCGTTTCTCGATGCGCCGAAGTTCGAACACGGCATTCGATCGATGGAAGCCCTCGTCAAATTGTCGCGGCCGGTTTCAGGGGAGCTTGTGTCGGCATCACTTCCGGCGATGGCGCTGTTGGAGATTCACGCCCGGGGATTCTTAATGGGCGACAAGCCCGCGCGATAGGGGCCGGCGGCTCTGGGGAATCGACGCGAGCGCCGGAGACCCCTTGGCAGTGTCCGCATTCTCCTGAGTAACGCCGATCTGGCGTTCCAGCTACGGCCGGGCCAGTTGGTCGACATATCGGCGTTTCTTGCGGCGTCGCCTGCGGGCTGGCGGTGATAGGCTGCCTCCGGTCGAAGGGCGCTCGAATTCGCGACTCGGAATCGACGAGTGTCAGTCACTGAGGTGTTGCATGAGGTCCGCGGTGGCCACGCTGCTGGCGGTCGTGCTCGGAATGGCACTCGCGCTGGCGCTCGTCGTCGGCGTCGAGCTGTTCAGTCGCGGTCGTCTATCCGATCCCCGCCGATCTTGAGGGGAACATACCCGCGCATGTACGCAGGTACCCGCATTGGATCCTGGGCGTTGTCGTGCTGGCGTGGGGTGCGACGTCCACGGCCGCCACGTGGGTCGCATCACGAGTCGGCAATCGACTCGCCGGAATCGTCGTCGCGCTGCTGCTCGCGTGGGCGCTCATCTTCAACCTGACCGCATTGCCGTACACGATGTGGTTCAAGATCGTCATGTTCGGGGTGTTCCCGATCGCCTGCCTGCTTGGAATCACGTCCGGCGCTCGACGTCCGCCACCGCTGGCGCAACCGGACGCAGAGGCCAACTCGCCTTGGCATCGAGCCTGATGCGGCGTCACCCAGACTTGGCCGACACTGAGCGGGAGGCAGCGTGGCGCTTCTAGTCGGAGCAACGTTAGCGATATCAGTCGGGTTATTGGCCACGGGCTCCGGTTTGGACCGTGATCGCGCTTTCTATCCGACGGTCACGATCGTGATCGCGTCGTCCTATGCCCTGTTCGCGGTCATCGGCGGTTCCACGCCGGTGCTGCTGGTTGAGTCACTGGTTGCGCCAGCGTTCACCGCAGCCTCATCTGGGGATTCAAATCGTCGCTATGGATGGTCGTGCTTGCGCTCATCGCACACGGACTCCTCGATCTCGTCCACGGCAAATTCATTGCCAATCCAGGCGTTCCCAGTTGGTGGCCGCAGTTCTGCCTCACCTACGACATCGCCGCTGCTGCGTACCTGGCGTGCCTGCTCAAGCGAGAGCGGCCTTGCGTGCACTCTGACGAGGCGCTCGACCCGGCTTGGCCAGATAGCCAGCGCCCTGTCCAACAGCGTCGGGATCAGCGTCCCGCCGAAGGACGCCGCGCGCCGCCCAGGTAGCGATTCGGCACGTTCGCCATCGGCGGCACTGCCCGCCCGGCCGCCTGGAGCAGCGCGCGCACGTTATCGTACACGTCCCGCTCGTCGCGATGCATCTGGGGCAGCAGCCCGGCCTGCGCGTAGGAGACCGGCGTCACGTCGAAGAGCGTCGTCTCCCACTCGAAGCCCCGTCCCCAGGTGAGGCCCGCGAGGCGAACATCGGCCGACGCGCCGGCGGCCAGCAGCAGCCGCATGACGGGCGCGGAGCGGTTCGCGTGCGAGTTCACCGTGTGGAAGATGGGCGTGTGACCGCCCAGCCCATGGTCGTCCACCGCGGCCCGCGCGTTCACGTCCGCGCCCTCCGCGACGAGCACCCGCGCGGCGTTCACGTGGCCATACTCCGCCGCCACGTGCAGGAGCGTCGCGCCCACGAGCGGCGTGAAGGCCGAGATGAGCGACACGCGATGCTCGAGAACCGACCGGTCAGCCCGAATCGCCGCCTCCAGCGCCTGGCCATCGTCCAGCAGCACCGGCGCCACCGTCGCATCGTCAAGCACGGCGCCGCGGTCCTGCAGGAGGCGCACGCAACCGGACAGTCGGTCCGAGCGCGTGTACATCTCGAGCAGCCAGTCCACGGGACGCTTCCCGCGGATCGGGGCGCTCGGATCCAGGCCCGCATCGAGCACGGCCCGCAGGCGCTCGACCGAGTGAAGCTCGCAGGCGACCAGGAACTCGTCTATCACCTACTTGAGCTCCAGGATCACCGGCCGCCAGGTCTCCGGATCGTTCCTCATCCCCAGCGCCTCGCTCACCACCTCGAGGCGCGTGGGCGCGATGCGGATGAGCACGTAGTCGTCGCCCTTGTTCCTGTCCTTGTAGAACGCCGCCCACTCCTCCTTCCACCGCTTCGCCTTCTCCGCCGCGTCGCGCACGAGGGTCGCGGTCCCGATCACCGTCACGTAGCTCTGGCTCGCCGGGTCGAAGTACAGCAGCGTGGCCTTCGAGCTGGCCGCCACCTGCCCCACCTTACGGGACCGCGCGGTGGTGGCCACCCAGATGGCGAGGTCGCCCTCCGGCTCGAACGGATCGACGATGCGCGCCTGCGGGTGGCCACTGGCGTCCAGCGTCACGAACGTGGCGTAGCGCGCCTTGCCGATGATGGCCCGCGCCGCGGACACGACCTGCTCGCGCGTGGGCGCCTGGCTCGGCGCGGCCTGGCCGGCCGCCGTCGGCGCCGCCAGGGTCAGGCAGAGCAGAAGAATGGCAGTGTATCTGGAGGTCATGACGGGCTCCCTGGCGCCTGCGCGGCCCCCCACAGGTTACTCCCGCGTCACCGCCGTCAGGTTCATGGTCAGCCGGATGCCCGGCTTCGGCAGCTCGTTCACGCCGATCACGGTCCGTGCCGGCAGGTGGCTGCCCATCTTCTCCACGTACGCGCGGTTCATCTCGTCGAAGTCGCGCATGTCCTTCAGGAACACGTTCACGTGCAGCACGTGGGCGAGGTCCGATCCGACCGATGCCAGCATGACGGCGAACGAGTCCAGGATCCGGGCCGCCTGCGCGTAGGCGCTGTCTCCGGCCAGCTGGCCGGTGGCCGGGTCCACCCCGGCCGTGCCGCCGATGCTGAGGAACGGCCCCACCTTCGCGATGTGGTTGTAGGGCCCGATCGGTGTTGGCGTGCGGGGCGGAGTGGACGTCTCGACCGTATAGCCCATCGTGAGCCTCCAGGTTGAACGCGCGGAGGAAGCTTACACGCGCGCCGCGAACTCGCGAACCGTTGCGTCGAACGCCGCCGGCTGGTGGAGACTGCAGGCGTGCCCCGCGCCCGGCAGCACCACGATACGCGCATCGCGGCAGGCGGCGGCGAACGCCTGCTCCCCCTTTCGCGCGACCGAGTCCTTCTCGCCGTTGAGGATGAGCACCGGGCCGGCAAAGCGCGCGAGCCTGCCGCTGAAGTCGCGGCCGGCCATCTCTCCAAAGGCAGCCCCGAGCGGCCCCGGATACACGCCCGCGGCGAGCTGCGCATCGGCCACGTCGGCCAGCTCCGGCGGAAAGAGCCGTCGCGTCTTCGCCTCGGCGGTCGCGCGGCTCTGGGTCAACCAGCCCCGGCGCATCAGCGCGCTGATGCCCTTGAGGTAGACACCCAGGGCGCCGCGGAAGTTGCGGCTGCATCCCGAGAGCACGAGGCCGCTCACCAGCTCGGGCCGCCGGCCCACGAACTCGATGGCCGCGTAGCCGCCCAGGGACAAGCCGACGACCACCGCCTTGCCACGGACCTCGCGTTCGATGAGCGCGGCCAGCTCGCGCGCCGAGGCCTCGAACGAGAACGGCATGTCCGCCAAGGCGCCGTGTCCCGGGAGGTCCGGCGCAATCACCCGGTAGGCATCCGACAGCCCGCGCAACTGCGGGAGCCACATCTTCCGCGTGACCACGGAGCCGTGGACCAGCACGATGGCGGGGCCATCCACAAGGCCGGCAGCGTCGAAGGTTGAGGAGTCCACCGATGTGTCCGCGCGGGATTGGGCCACGTGTGTCGCTCAGACCAGGCGGCGCATCACCTCGGCGACGAGCGCTTTGAGACCAAGGACCTCCGCCGCGCTTGGCTGGGACGGCGTCGATTGGAGCTCGGGCTCGGCGTCTCCATCCTCTGGAGCGACACCGACGCTGGTCCATCTCGTGCCTCGGAACGTACCGTCCGATTCGAGGCGGCCGCCGATGTTCTCGTGGCGGATGTCCTTGCCAGCGCAGTACACGACGGTGTCACCCGCGCTGATCGGGAGACCGGACGCGTCCAGCGTGACCATCACGTGGCGCAGCCCGGCGACACCGGCCGACATCTCCACCGTGAGGCTCTCCCAACCCGCGATCGCCGCGCCCTCCGGAGAGGCCAGCAGCTCGGGAGTGCCGACTGGCCTTCGCTGCACGGCCGCGTCCGCGGGCAGGGGCGCCAGCAGCACGTGCCACGGCGCGGCCGGCGCGGGTTCGCGGGGAGCGTCGCTCATGGGCTCGGCCACCCTACCGCTGCAGCAGGTAGGTCATCTTCACCACGAACTGCCGATCCTTCCGGCCGAAGATGTCCGCCGGCAGGCCCGTCTGCGACAGGTCGTTGTAGACGATGTAGATGTCGCTGCCGGGGCGGTAGATGAAGTTGAAGCGGATGTTGTTCGAGAGCTCGTGCGTGCTGGTGTTGTACTGCGTGAGGCTGCGGACCGTCATCCGCGGCGAGAATGTGTAGTCCACGCGCAGCGAGGACAGGTTCACCAGGAAGTTCCCCCACGGCATCTTCACGTCGTTTCGGTTGTACTGCGCCTCGGCCGACAGGCGGCTCGAGACACGCACGCCAGCCGCCGCCGACAGGCTCAGGCGCGTGCCGTCGTAGAACTCCACCGGCGAGACCGTGAACCGCTCGTAGAGGCGCCGGCCCGGGCTGGTGTTGTAGGTGAACATCCACTCGTTCATCTGGTAGCTGCCCGCAGGGATGGTCACGTTGGGCCGGATGCGGAACGGCGCATCCAGCACGTCCAGCGTCTGATTGAAGACGACGTTGATGAACGAGTCGTCTCGGAGCGTGGTGCCCAGCATGTAGTGGTGCTGCCGGCCCACCATGCGGTTGGTCTGGTCGGTGATGTACGTGAGCACGTACATCGGCTCCATCATCTTGATGTTGCCCCACTTGGGCCGCGGCGTCGGGCCGAAGTACGCCTTGGTCGTGCGAACGCCGGTGCGCTGCACGAAGCCGGCTTCGGCGTTGAAGTTGTCCTGGACGTCGAGGTAGTTGAGCCACAGGTTCCACTTCGGGTCGCGGTACGCGATGCGCCCGTAGAAGGACATGTCCTTGCCATCCATCCCAGGCGTCTCGGTCTTGGCCAGGAACGACGAGATCTGCATGCTGCGCCCGATCGCCAGGTTGGCGTCCACGCCCATCGTCCGGTTGAAGTGCGTGCTGCCGTCCATCGACTGCTTGTTGACGAACAGCGCTCCCACGCGCGAGCGGCGGAGGATGTCTCGGCTGTAGCGGCCGACGAAGAAGTTGTCGCCGGGGCGGCTGAAGGCCGAGTCGGTCTGGATGTCGAGCACGCCGACGTTGTTCTTCCCCGACTTCCCCGCCAGGCGCGCGCCGCCGATGATGGGCACGGGCTGCCCGGTCTCGGAGAGGCCGATGCGCCGGCTGAAGAACAGATCGGTCTGCACCTGTGTCGAGGTGAACGAGCTGCCCGTCCCCATGGTGAAGAAGTTGGCGTTCTCGAGGAAGAAATCGCGCTTCTCGGGGAAGAACAACCCGAAGCGTGTGAGATTCACCTGCTGCTCGTCCACCTCGACCTGCGCGAAGTCGGTGTTGAGCGTGACGTCGAGATTGAGCCCGGCGGTGACGCCGTAACGCGCGTCGAGGCCGACGTCGCGCACCGCATTCGTGCTGCGGTCGGTCCGCGAGTTCTCGAGGTTGCGCACGCCGCCCACGAGGAACGGCTTCAATCGGAGGTCGAGACCGCGGCTGATGCCCGTCAGCCCCCGCAGCTCACCCGCCAGGCTGACGCGCGTGAGGCTGTACGCCCTGGGAATGGGCGACCAGTAGAGGATTTCATTCTTGCGCCGGACGTGCCGCTGGAAGTTCACGCCCCACACCTGCTCGTCGGTGGGCGTGAAGCGCACAGTGGTGAACGGAATGGAAATCTCGGTGATCCATCCCTGGTCGTCGATGCGCGACGCCGCGTCCCAGACGCCGTCCCAGTTGCGGTTGACGTTGGACGTGGTGCCGCGGCCGCCGCCCTCGCCCTCGTCGAAGAGCTGCTGCTCGAGCTTCGCGCCAAGCGGCGTGGTGAGGAACATGTAGCCGTTTCGCGAGTCGTGGAAGGTGTCCACGACCACCTGGAAGTTGTCCTCGTCGAACAGCCGGTCCGCGTCGCGTCGCATCTCGGTGGCGACGACGGGCTCGGACGCAAAGGCGCGGACGCCGATGTAGAGATGCCCCTTGTCGTAGAGCACGCGCACCTCGGTGCGGTCCGTAGCGGGCTGCCCCTCGCGCGGCTCCTGCTGCACGAAGGTGTCCACCACGTCGGCCGTCTGCCACGCGGCCTCGTCGAGGACGCCGTCGATGCTGGGCGGTTCACTGGTCGCGACGGCCCGGATCGACGGGCGCTCGCGGCTGGACTGGGCGGCGGACACGGCGGGCAGCGCGAAGAGGCAGGCCGCGAAAAAGATCCACGCACGAACTCGACGATTCATCGATCTCACGGGTTGGTGATGAGCCGCCGGGGGGACTTCTGGCGGCGCTATCCCGCGAATCGTAACACGAGCTCAGCCGTGGGATCCGACGCCATCGCCGGACCTCGCGCTCCAGCTCATTGGTTCTCGCCCGCGGTGACACGGCCGGGGTCAGAGCCCCGGCACCAGCACCGCGGCGCCCTGCACGCGCCCGGCGCGGAGGTCCGCAAGGGCCGTGTTCGCGTCCTCGAGGCGATAAGGCACCGCGTCCACGCGCAGGGGCGTGCGCGCCGCGTGCGCGAGAAAGGCCTCGCCATCCTCGCGCGTGAGGTTCGCCACCGATCGCACCACGCGCTCCTGCCAGAGCAGCGAATACGGGAAGGCCGGGATGTCGCTCATGTGGATGCCCGCGCACACCACGACACCTCCCGGCCGGACCACGCGGAGCGCCGCGGGCACGAGCGCGCCGACGGGCGCGAAGAGGATGGCGGCGTCCAGCGGCTCGGGGGGCAGATGGTCCGACCCACCTGCCCACACGGCGCCAAGCCCTCGGGCGTGCGCCTGCGCCGGCGCATCGTTCGGGCGCGTGAAGGCATACACGCTCCGGCCCTCGCTCACGGCCACCTGCGCCAGCAGGTGCGCCGCCGCGCCGAAGCCGTAGAGCCCGAGCCGCATCACACCGCCCCCGAAGGCATGCTCGGTGGCCATCCGATACGCGCGGTGGCCGATGAGGCCCGCGCACAGCAGCGGCGCCGCATGCACGTCGTCATACGAGGAGGGCAGCGCGAAGCAGAAGCGCTCGTCCGCCACGGTGAACTCGGCGTAGCCGCCGTGCCTGGTGTATCCAGTGAAGCGCGCGGCCGCGCACAGGTTCTCGGCTCCCGCGCGGCAGAACCTGCACGTGCCGCAGGTCCACCCGAGCCACGGCACGCCCACGCGCGTCCCGGGCGCGAAGCGCGTGGCACCGGGGCCAGCCTCGATGACGACGCCGACGATCTCGTGGCCTGGGACGAGCGGCAGCAGGGGATCGGGCAGCTCGCCGTCGACGACGTGCAGGTCGGTGCGGCAGACGGCACACGCCTTCACCTGCAGGAGCACCTCGCCCGGGCCCGGCACAGGTCGCGGGATGTCGGTCAGCCGCAGCGGGCTGCCCGGACGGTCCAGCAGCATCACCCTCACGACGGCGCCCTACTTGATGCCGATCACCATCGAGTCGGGCCCGATCAGCGGCTCGACACGAGTGGATGAGAACCCCGCCTCCGTCATCCAGCCCGCGCAGTCCGCGCCGGTGTAATCGAATCCGCCGGGCGTCTCGATGAGCATGTTGAGGCTCATCATCAGTCCAAAGGCGTTCTTCGACCGGTCGTCGTCGATGATGGCCTCGTACACGATGAAGGCGCCACCGGCGGGAAGGGCGTCGAACGCCTTTCCGATCAGCAACTTCTTGGTCGGCAGGTCCCAGTCGTGCAGGATGTGCCCCATCATCACCACGTCGGCCTTCGGCAGGTCGTGCTCGAAGAAGCTGCCCGCCACGAACGAGAGCCGCTCTGCCACGCCTGCCCCGGCGACGTATTCCTCGAAGATTGGCGCCACTTCCGGCAGGTCGAACCCATATCCGCTCAGGTGCGGGTTGGCCAGTGCGACCTGGGTGGCCAGATCTCCCTGGGCGGTGCCCACGTCCACGAAGGTACGGTAGTCCTTCCAGGGGAACTGGCGGGCGATGGCCATGTTGGCGCCGTGACTGATCCCGGTCATCGCCGCCAGGAACTCCTTCAGCCGGGCCGGGTCGGCATAGAGCGTCTCGAAGAGACCGGGGCCTCCGCCCTTGACCTCGTTCTGGGGAAGGCCCGTGCGAAGCGCTTCCGTCAGGTGGCCCCAGAAGGGATAGAGGCGATGGTTTGCCATCTCGAGGATGCCGCCCACGTACGAGGGCTTCTTTCGGTCGAGAAAGAGGTCCGTCTCGGGGGTGTTGCCGTAGGTATCGCCCGTGCGCTGGAGGAACCCGAGCGCGGTGAGCGTGTCGAGGAAGTCGCGTGCCGAACGCGGGTGGAGGCCGAGGCGTCCGCTGAGGGCGTCGAACCGTTCGGGGCCGTGCGCCAATTCGGTGAACACGCCCATCTCAATGGCGCTCAACAGCGCCTTCGAGGCCCAGAAGGCCAGGCCGGTCTGCAGGATTCGTTCGGGGGAAGGATTCTGGCTCATCCGTGCATCATCTACCAGATCGCCATTTCCCGGTGCCAGCACCGCGGTCGCATCGGTCTGGTCACAGCACCTTCAGGCGGGTGCTGGACCTCGCCTGCGGCACTGGCATCGTCGCGCGCCTGGCGACAGAGCGCCTCGGCGACGGCGCTGGGATGAATCGCTGCCGGCGTCAGTCGTCCAGCAGCGCCGCCAGATCGAAGGCCGGCGGGGACGCCGGCGCGGCGAGATCCGGGCAGTACACCTTCGCGATGGTGGACTTGAGCTCGTCCTCCGCGATCTCCGCGAACTGGTGCTTCCACCACGTGTGCCGCACGATCTCCCCGCAGGGCGTGTTGAGGACCGCGGTCCTGCACACGTAGAAGGCCTCGCGGTGGCCCTGGACGAACTGGCTGGCGGAGTGCTGCTCATGCGGCCAGTCGAATCGGTACTGCGGGCGCTCCACCACGTCGTTCCAGACCGATTCCAGGAACCGCCGCGAGAAGTCCGTGTTCCTGAGGATCATGCAGCCGGTGTTGATGAAGGTGTTCTTCGGCATGAGCGGGTCGCGGGAGAGCGCGCCGTGCCGGCCGGGCGCGGCCCTCAGCGCGTCGGCCAGCGCGAGGAACGCGACCTCGTCGCGGATGAACGCATCCGAGTCGAGGAAGGCCACCACCTCGGCCTCGGGGTGCGCGCGCATGAAGTCCAGCAGCACGCGGATCTTGCCCCACGTCACGTGGCGGTCCTGGTGATCCTCGGGCCGGATGGGGATGACGTGGTGCGCGCACCCGAGGATGGAACACTTCAGCCGATTGACGATGGCCGACACCGCCCAGTAGTCCCAGGCTCGTCCCAGCGACCCGCCGTTGAGCGTCCGCATGGTTTCTTCGGTGTCGTCGTGGGCGTTGAACGCGAGCCGCCGGGACTGCGCGTGGACGATGAACGACCTCGTGTCGGCCTGCACGACGTGCAGCCGTGCCATGGCCAGGCGTGCGGATTGGGTGAGCATCACTCGCGCTCCACGAGGGAGATGACGAACTCGGGCCCGGGCTGTGTCGGGCGGTCGAGGTTGATCGGCAGGAAGAACGCGTCCCACGGCTCCAGCAGATGACGTCCTGGCGGCAGCGGGCGCCCGATCCGTTCGGTGCCCAGGATACGGCCCCGGGTCCACTCGGCGAGCGTCCCGGGATCGGTGACCACGGTGGGAGACGGATACGCCGCCTGGACGACACCGATGAGACGAGCCGACACGTCCTGGGGTCGCGGGTTGCGGAACACCTCGTAGGCGTGTGGATCGCCCGCCGTGGGAGCGCGCATCGCGAGCAGGTAGACGCGGTCGATGACCCTGGCGGCCACTGGACCGTACGTCCGGTCGACGTACTCGACGCGGCGCTGGATCGACGCCGGCGTCTCGCGGATCTGCGGCTCGCTTTCGGGCATGCCGAGCCACACGATGGGCACCGATGCCGGCACGTTGGCGCGAATCCAGCGGCCCGCCTCCGACCTGGTGTCCTCGAGGGCGAGGCTGTTGACGAGATGAAGGGTCGCCGGCGCCGTGCTCACGATTCCCGCGAAACCGGCGACGGCGAGCACCGCCGCGCCCGATTGGCGGCGCAGCCTGCGTCCGGCGGCGTCGAGCGCCACGGCGGACAGGATGGCCGACAGCGGCAGCAGCGGGGCGAGGTAGCGGAAGGGAAGCGTGTGGGCCGGGGCGAACAGCGCCACGAACGCCAACGCCGTGAGCAGCGGCGCGAGTATCCTCCCGTCCGCGACGCGGCATCGTGCGGTGGCAGCCACAACTCCCGCCGCGGCGCAGGCGGCGCCGACCAGCCCGCCCGGCATCAGCCCGGCGTAGTCGGCAACCCGTGCCCAGCCATGGGTCATACCCGGGTCAGCCGCCAGGGCCGGGCGTTCGGTGTAGATCGCGCTGAACAACTGCCGCATCCACGCGACCAGCGGCTCGGGGTGTGTCATCAGCCACGGATTCAGGACCGCGAAAGCCGCGGCCGCCACGACGAGCCACAGCCCGACGTCCTTGGCTCGGGAGGGAAGGCGCAGCTCGTGGCGCGGCCACAGCAGCGCGGCCGCCAGCGCGGCCACCGCCACGACGGCGGTGTACTTCGTCGCCACCGCCGCGCCGGCTGCCAGGCCGCACACGATCAGGGCGCGGCGCCGGGGCGTGGCGGGCGATTCGAAGACGCGGAGGGCCGCGAGCACGGCGCATCCGACCAGCAGGCTCATCGCCGTGTCGGTGACGGCGAAGTGCGCTTCCCGGACCGCCAGTGGTGACACGGCATACCACGCGGCCGCGACGGCAGCCGCGAGTGGCGACGCGAAGCGAAGCGCGCTGCGGTACACGACAACGGCGAGCACCGCACCGCAGACCGCCGAGACGACGCGCCCCGCGAGAAAGTACCGCGACGGGTTGGCCCCGACATCCTCCAGGAATGACGGATAGGCGTCGCCCGCCATCGCCAGCAGCGCGTGAAGGGCGCGATACAGGACCGCAAGGACGTCCATCAATGCCGCCGGGTAGTTCACGTGCCCGGGATTCCCCAGCCGCGAGGGAAGCTCGACCGCCGGAAGGACGACGAGCGATTCATCCGGCCGGATGTAGTAGTTCGACAGCAGCGGCAGCCCGAAGCCGATGCCGCGCAGCCGAAGGCCGAGCGACGCCGCGACGAGCATCGCCAGCCCCGCCACCTGTGGTGCGCTACTTCTTCTGAGCCAGGAGGAAGACATAGGCACCCTCGCTGTCGGGCACGCGCCGCGCGAGCCTGGTGAGCACGGCGGTCCACGCCGGGGCGAACACCGGGCGGCCCATCCAGTGCCACCTGCCGAGGCACTTCCAGGCCAGCACGCTCGGCCCACTGAGGTAGTGGAACAGGTCGAACCAGAACATGGCCGACCGGGAGAGATAGTACTCGTGCCGCACCACGCCGAAGCCGGCGGCTTCGAGCCTGGCCCGCCATGTCTCCGCACTGTCCAGGTGATGATGCCGCGAGAGGCGGTTGAACCAGTCCCGGTAGCGGTGCGCCAATCGCGCCAGTCCCAGCCGCTCGAGACCGACCGCGACGCCGAAGCCTTCCGTGAAGCGGTGGCTGGGCGCCGTGACCACGAGCCATCCCCCGCTCGCCAGCACGCGGCGGGCCTCGGCCAGCGGCCGGTCCAGCTCGGGGATGTGCTCCAGGACGCTGTTGGCCAGCACCAGGCCGCACGATCCGTCCGGCAGCGGGATGCGATCGGCGGGCGCGCGGATCACGCGCTCGAACACGCCGGCCCGGCGCGCGCGGTCGATCGAGGCCTGGTCCGGGTCGAGCCCATACGCCACGGGCGTAGCCAGCGCGAGGGCGGCAAAGTGCCCGTCGCCGCATCCCAGGTCGAGCACGGGGCCAGCCACCGGCGCGTGGCGGCGGATGAGCGACGACTCCACCGCGCGCACCAGCGCGCGAAACGGCGGGACGCTCCAGGTGTGCAGCCGCATCAGGCGCTCGAGGTCGTCGGTGGGCGGCGGCGCGGGGCGCCCGGCTCCCGCGCACGTCGTCAGCAGGCGTTCGCAGTCGTCCACGAATCCATCCGTGCCGAACATGCCGCAGATCTGCTCGCGCGGCCGAACGAGACCGGCGCGCTCGCGCACGACCTCACCAATCGCCGTGGCCAGCGCGGCGGCGTCGCAGGGTGGCACGAGCCGACCCATGCCGCTTCGCGCGATCGGGTCGCGGATGCCGGGAAGGTCGGTGGCGACGACCGGCGTGCCGCACAGCATGCTCTCGACCTGCACGAGCCCGAAGCTCTCCGTCCGGTTCACGCTCGGCAGGCAGGTGACGTCGCAGGCGCCGAAGAACGCCGCCATCTGGCTGTCCGGCAGCTGTCCGACGAACGACGCCCGGTCCGCCCACGCGTCGAACAACGGCGCCACGCGCGCCCAGTAGGGCGCCTCGCCCAGCGCCCCGCCCGGCTCCCCCGTGAGGATCAACTGCACGCGTCCCAGGGCGCGGCCGAGCGGCTCCCTGGCCGCGAGGAGATACTCGATGCCCTTCTCCGCGGCGATGCGTGCCGCGACGCCGATGACCACGTCCGCGCCAGGCGCGTGCCGGGCCCGGAACCGGGCAATCTCCTGGGCGTCGGCCGGGTGAAGCAACACCGGGGGCGCGTGCACGACGCACTTCGCGAGGTGCGGCTGCAGCAGGCGGCTGGTGCGCGCGTAATCCATCGAGAGCACGAGCACGCGGGCCGCCTCACCCAGCAGGCGGCGACCGGCCGCCTCGACGGCGAACTGGACGGCGCGGCTCCACGCCGAGCCAGGCAGCTCGAGGTCGCACTGATACGCGGCGACCACCGGGACCGTCAACGCGCGAGCCGCCCGCACGAGGGCGTCGGACTCCAGGGGCGTGATGGGGTAGTTCACGAGGATCACGTCATGGGCGGCGGTCAGCGCCCGCGCCCGACGCGCGTACGCCGGCATCAGCACGCCCTTGCCGACTCGCGCCAGCACGCCGACGCGCACCACCCGCACTCCGTTCCGGTCCTCCTCGAGCGGCAGGCTGTCGTCGTAGTGCGAGGTGAGCACCGTCACATGGTGCCCCCTGGCCGCCAGGCCCTCGGCCAGCCGCTGCGCGTAGGTCGTCAGGCCGGAGATGTGCGGCCGATAGTAGGTCAGGGCGACGAGGATGCGCACGGCGTCGGCCCTTCTAGATGGGCCGCGCCTTTGCGAGCCCCTGCGGGACAGCCTGCCTGCGGTCCCCGACGCCCTGCTGGTCGAACCAGGCGGCGTACTCGTCCGCGACGAATCGTCCCTGGACCCCCAACCCGGTGTCGATGCTCTCGCTGGCGTAGTCGCGGTACGCGCGCGTGCGCTCGTGCTTCCGCAGCCCGACCTGGTAGTCCATCGTGTGCAGGTGGAGGAGCAGCAGGTCGGGATCGGTGTCCTGGCACTCGGCGCACTCGTGGAACCCGAACTCGTAGCGAAGCGGCACGCGCGCAACGAGCGGCTTGTCGTACTCGGGATTGCGAAACCAGTAGCGGCGCTGGCTCAGGATGCTTCGACCGAGGTCCAGGTCCGGCTCCTCGGATCGGTCGTGCCACAGGTTCCAGCCCGTGGCGCGGATCGCGTCTCGTCTGAAGTACGTCAGATACCGCCCGAGGCCCGATGGATGCCAGAGGATCTCGTCCGCCTCGGCGAACGCCACCACGTCATACGACTGGAGCAGCTCCCGTTGACGATCCTGGACGAACCCGGTGTACCACGGGAAATCGTTGAAGACCGGGTGATCCACCCGTGAGGACTGGAAGCGGAAGCGTGATCGCGCGGCATCCACGCTGCCGTCGGTGCTGCCGTGGTCGAAGATGAAGATGTCGCGCGCCGAGAAATGCCGCGAGTAGTACCGCAGCCAGATGGGCAGGAACACCGCCTCGTCGCGGACCACCGTGAAGATGGCCCGCCGACGGTTCCGGGTCCGCCAGGCCTCGAACCACACTTAGAAGAACGTCCTCCACGCGCGCATCGCCGCCGCCTCGCGCGCGGCCCAGGCGTTGCCCGTTCGCTCGAGCGCCTCGATCACCGCGGCCCAGGCGTCGTCGAGCGCCAGCCGGCCCGCCGGGCGACACCGGTCCACCGCGTTGGCCAGCACCTCCCAGAACTGCTCGTTCCATTCCCTGGCGTCGCATTCGAGCACGGCATTGCGCCGGGCGTCCGAGGCCCTGTCGTGAACCGCGCCGGGCGGCCCGTAACTCATGCGAAGTCCCGCCAGATCCAACATGTGCTTCAGGATGATTCCCATCCAGATGTCGTCGAACCGTCGGTAGCCGAGGTCCGGGTCCCACAGCGTGTAGTGCACGTAGGGTGTCAGGGCTCGTTGCCAGCCGCAGATGCCGCCGTTGACCGGCACGAGCTGCCCCGGCGGGACGATGGTCGGACGGCGCACGTACTCGGGCGGCCGGCCCGCGAATTCGGCCTGATGCCTGAGCTGCGTTTCGCCATCGACATCGGGGAGACCGAAAAATGTGCCGACGTGAAACGCCACTGGCATGCGGCCCGTGTTGCGGTACGGATACCCACGCGACCGGTAGTTCTCGAGTGGATCGACCCAGACGGCGAGCCCCGCCGACAGGATCCCGGCGAAGCGCTCGACCAGCCGCTCACCCGCCATCGGGCGGACATCGTCGTCCAGCGTCACGATGATGTCGCAGCCGTCCCGGTACGCCTGCCAAAGCCCGATCTGCCGGCATCCGGGCGAGCGCACGGTGATGCAGTCCAGCATGCCTGCAGGCGCATCCGCCCAGCACAGGTGCGCCAGGTCGTCGCTGCCGTGAGGACCGAGGTGAAAGCTGCGGGAGGGCCCGTCCTCCACGACATACAGGCGAGCGCCCTGCCCACCTAACTCGGGCATCCACTCGCGGACGAAGGCCACCGCCTGCTCTTCGCGGCAGGAAGGAACCACGCACCCGATGACCATGCGGTACTCTATCCGACAATTCCGGGCCCCTCGCCCGGACAGGCGACACATGTTACCAACAGTCATCGCCACGACGTTTGGCGGACGACGGGATCGGATGGAGATCCTCGTCGAGTACGTGCTCGACGCGCTGGGCGCCGGCACGGTGACGGAGTATCACGTCTGGGATTACGCGCGGACTCCCGACGATCGGCGCTGGCTGCACGGGCTGCCCTCGCGGCATCCTGCGATCCGGGTGCTCACGCCGCCGCGTCACGTCAGCCACTACGGGGAGCACTACCGGCACTATCGGCGGGACGAGCATCGAGACACCGTCTTCCTCAAGCTGGACGACGACATCGTCTATCTCGACCTGGACCGCCTCGCGGATTTCGTGGCGTTCCGTGCCGCCCATCCCGAGTACTTCCTGGTCTCGGCGAACGTCGTCAACAACGGCGTCTGCGCGTACTTCCAGCAGCAGCAGGGCGTGATCCCAGCGGCGCTGATGGAACTGCCGTATCCCGAGCGCGGATTCTGCGGCAGGCTGTGGGAACGCGCGGACCTGGCCGAGCGCCTCCACGACTTCTTCCTGGACGATCCCGACCGCTTCCGTACCGAGGGCACCGACGTCGCGCCGGATCGCCTGAGCATCAACTGCGTCAGTTATCTCGGGGCGGATCTCGACGAGATGTCGGCGATTGGCGATGACGACGAGGAGGAGCTGAGCGTGACGATTCCGCGGCGCCTGGGGCGGCAGAACGTCATCTACCGGCCGATGGCGGCCTCGCATCTCTCGTTCTTCTCCCAGGAGAAGGCGATGGGCGTCGCCCGGCTCCTCGAGCGCTATCGCGCGCGACGTGTCCGGATCGGCCGTCGGTTTGCGATCCCTTAGTAGGGCCCGCTGCGGGCCCTCGGAGGATCCCATGACCCGACTGCGACTGCTCCCTGCCCTGATTGTCCTGACGGCCGCCATGGGGACTGCCGTTCGCGCGGATGCCCAGCCGCTGGGCACGTTCAGCTGGCAACTGCAACCGTACTGCAACGTGATCACGGTGAACGTGAACCAGCAGGGCGCGGTGTACACCATGGACGGCTACGACGACCAGTGCGGCGCGGGCCAACGGGCGCCGCTCGTCGGCACCGCCACGCCCAATCCCGACGGCACGATCGGCCTCGGGCTCAACGTGGT
>Ga0209706_10000282_pt1 | contig 28341 bp, 21 predicted proteins | sample PPLLaktember2015_6_FD_187263 | JGI IMG/M metagenome (GOLD analysis project Ga0209706, IMG submission 187263) | Freshwater sediment microbial communities from Prairie Pothole Lake near Jamestown, North Dakota, USA - PPLs Lake P8 Core (1) Depth... | ecosystem: Environmental > Aquatic > Freshwater...
TCGGTGGTGGCGATGCAGTTCCCGATCAGCGACGAGTCGGCCATCAAGTTCGCCGAAGCGTTCTACGAGCACCTGGTGGACAACGCACCGATCGAGGCCGCGCTCACGCATGCGCGGATCATGATCCAGGTCAAGTCGCGCGTCGAGTGGGGCATTCCGGTGCTGTATACGCGCTCGCGCAGCGGGCGGCTGTTCGCGGGCGGAAAGCCCTTGGATGCGATGCCGCTGGTACCTGCCGCGAGCCCGGTGCGACCGGACGATGACGGCGCGCGCAAGGCGCGTATCCGGCTGCAGGAGTTGTTCCGTGCATAGCCTTCGCGACGGCTGCTGCTTGCACGAGGTCCTCTGGGGAGCAGATCGTGGATGACTGGCGCCTGCACTTCGCGCTGAGCCTCGTCGCCGTCATGTGGCTCGCCGCCCGCCGGTTCGACACGCCGACCCCGGTGCGCAGCTTCACCACCGCGGCGCGGTACTACTGGGGGGTGGTTGCGTACATGGGAGCCGGGGCGCTGCTCTACTGCGCGCTCAATGGTTTCGTGCTGTTCGCGCTCGGTTCGGCAGGAGGCTATCCCCATCAGTCGGTGCCACTCGCGGCTCTCGCGCTGACCGTGGTGGTGGTCCGGCTGCCGTTCATCTCGCATGCGGACCGCTGGCTGAGGAAGGTCTTGCATCGGGCCATCGGATACCCGTCACAAGCGCACCGGCTGGCTGCATTGCTGTCTTCTGCGCCCCTGTCCCCGAGCAAAGAGGTGCGCAGCGAGGTCAGTTCGGTGCTGATGCGGCGCGGCTACGATCTGGAGGATGACTGGCTGCCAGTGGCCCAGCCGATGCGCGAGCTGTGGCACAGGGTGGCCATGTTGTTCCAGCAAGTTCGTGGCTGGGAGCACGACGAGCGTTACGGTGATTTTGTGTCCGCTGCGCGCGAGGAGTTCGATGTGCTGCGCCAGCGGTTCGACCAGCTGTCCATGAAGGTGGTCCGCGTCCTCGGCACTATCGAGCGGCTGGGTGGGCTGTGGGAGCAGGTGGAATGCGCGACGCTGCCGGCTCCGGCCGGGCGCCGATCGACCGATTGCGACGAGGCCCGCAGTCAATGCGGGGATACGGTGCGCGCGGTGGTGAACGAGCTTCTGGCGGACCTGCGCGAGGACATCGCTTTCTTCCAGCGCAACCTTTGCGTGCTCGTCGCCCGGGGCGTCCTGGCCCAATCCACGACCGTGCGCCAGCGCCAGCGTCGGCTGGAGGAGCTGGGGTTCACCGTGGAGTTGCGGGCACCGTCCACCGCGACCTTGCTGGCCTGGGCCGCCGGGCTCTACTTCGTGGTGTTCGTCGCGTTCCTGGCGTTGCCGCCGCTGCTCCACGATGCGAGCGTCGCGCATTTGATTCAGCAGCTCGGGCGCGTGGCGAGGATCACGGGCAGTCAAGTCCTCGCGGTGGCGGTGGCCATCATTCCAAAGCAGCACTTCGGTTTCGCCAACGAAGATCTTCACGGCCGCACGCCATGGGGCTTCGTTCTGGGCGCCGGGTTGGTTGCGGCGGCCCTTGCGGCAGCGATCCAGATCGCCTTCCTCGGAAGCACCTTCTCCTTGAGCGCTCCCTGGCTGGTCATGCCTTTTGCCACCGCAGCGATCATCGCCTACCTCGTCCAAGACAGCCGGTGGAAAGGCAGCCGATTCGCGAACCGGCAACGTGTCGCAGACGCTGTGGTGATGCTCATCGGAGTCGGCATCGCGCTGGCACTCGCGCGGGGCTTGAAGTGGGTGTTCTTCGGGGAACTCTCCTCGGCCAATGGCAGTTACCGGTGGTGGTACGACCCCGCCGTGGTCCTGCTGATCGGGGTCGGCATCGGCGCGTTCGTGCCTTCGGCCTGTCGGCGGCCGATGCATCCGGGTGCGGCCCGTTCCCGCGCGAGGCACGGCGCGGCGACGCTGCGACGAGCCCACGAACCCGTCTCTCCGACGCCTCAAGTGTAGGAGCTTGCAGCCGTGATCGACACCGGTTCCTTCGGCGATCTCGCCTTTCGCCCGCGTCGCACCCGCCGCGCGGATTGATGACAGGACATCCACCATGCCCTTCTTCTTGCACCAGTGGCTCTACAAGGATCCCGAGATCCGCGCGATGGTCACCCAGCCGCAGGACCGCGAGGAGATCGTACGCTTGGCCACGGAGGCCTTCGACGGAAAGCTGCATGGGTTCTACCTCTGCTTCGGCGAGTACGACGGCGTCGGCATCTCGGAGTTCCCGGACAACAAGACGGCGCTGGCGTGCATGATGTCCATCGTCGGCCAAGGGGGACTGGCCACCATCAGGACCACTCCGCTGATCACAACGGAGGAGAGCAAGGAAGCGATGCTGCTCGCCCACAGCGTGATCAGCCCCTACCAGCCTCCGAGCAAGGGGGGCTGACCGCGGTTCCGCGGGCAAGCCAGCCGTGGGCAGCCCGTTTCGTGTCCCCGAATCGCAGACCGGGGCAGGCTTCGTCTAGCGCGCTTCAGTGTTAGGCACTAGTACTTCAACCCATTAATTCCACCTCTCACCACGAAGGCACGAAGACACGAAGAAAGCCGAAAGGACGAGGACAGACGCGCCTTGCCGATATTCCATGTCTGCCAGGCGATGTTTCGCAACTACTGTGTCGCTGTACTAGTTCCACCTCTCACCACGAAGGCACGAAGAAAACCGGAACGACGGGCTGTGAGGGCTTCCGGCGGCTGGCCACCTCTATCACACGATGTTTCGGTACTAACGTGTCGTACTAAATTGGTCGGCTCGGGGCGCCGGCCCCCAAGCCGGCCTTCTGGACTCGTGACAACAGGTGCTGTTGCGCTTCGCGGCGGAAGTCGTTGTCTTCTCCTTCGGGGTCGGGGCTCTTCGGCTTCTTCTTGCCGCGGAAGACAGCGCCGGCCAGCGCACCGGTCTGCGGCTGCGTGACAGCGAACGGCGTCAGCTGGGACCGGATCCAGAGCACGCTCTTCGGGCGAACCCCCTGCTCCGCGAGCGACTTGACTCGCGTGAGATCCTGTTCCTCCAGCATCAGCGTGTAGTCGTACCGGATCCCGGTGCGCCCGCGCGGGTCGGTCAACTGCGAGGGAAGCTCCGCCGCGCGTTGCACCGAGTCGAGCAGAAGGCCGGCCGGCGCGTCCAGGTCGGCACGCCACGGAATCGTGATGCCGAAGAGCTCGGAGGTGAGATAGACCGGGTCGCCCGAGTCGGGGGCCGGTGAGGCGAGTTGCATGCTTCCGACCGGTTTATGCGATTGGTCTTCTGCGACGCGATCGTCCCGCCAGGTGCGAACCAGCTCAGTCAGACCCGGATCCAGGTTCGGGTGGAGGTCGACATAGAGCCGCGGCTTGAGGAGATTCGGGAGCGGATGGTCGTCGATCCGGCCCACAGTGAGGAATGCCCGTGCCTCCTCGACGGAGCGGTAGAGTGCGCTTTGCCACTCCAGGTCGACCCATTTGCGCGTGGCTGCGGCCGCGGACCACAAGAGCAGGCAGAAGTCGCTGGTGGACAGCGCGCTCTCCATGAAGCTGATGAAGCTCAGCCCAGCCTCGAGCTTCTCGCGGTCGAGGACCGGCTCCAGGCCTTCCTGGTTCAGACGGTCGGCCACTCGCTGCGCGATCTGCGACTCGGATCCCGCGTGGGACAGGAAGATGCGGCTTCGATTCATCGGCGACCTCCCGCGTGCCGGAGGCATTGTGCGGGTGAAGAGGGCATGATGCAATGGCTGGAACGACGGCCTGCCAAAGGGTTTAAGCGAGGAACCGTTGGTTGCGTAGTTCAAAGGACTCAAATGAATGAGCTGAAGGGCTGGCAGGAAGAGCAGCGCTCCGCATACCTGTACACACTGCTCGCCGAGATCGAGGGCGATACTCCGCAGGGCCGGCTGTTCACACAACTGGCCCGCGAGGCGCGCAACCAGTCGCGCATCTGGGCCGACGCCGCCGAACGCGCGGGCGCCAAGCCCCCGACGGGCTACCGGCCCGACACGCGTACCCGCATCGTCGCTATGCTCACCCGCCGGCTCGGCCCCCGGTCGATGCGAACCGTGCTCGCTGCCATGAAGGTCCGCGGGCTGTCCCTGTACCTGCCCGGCGGCCCCGGGCATCCGCACCACGATCCTTCGGCGGGCCTGGAGCGGCGGCATCGCGGGCTGGCCGGCGGCGGGAACCTGCGCGCTGCAGTGTTCGGAGTCAACGACGGACTGGTTTCCAACGCCAGCCTGATCCTGGGTGTGGCCGGCGCCGGGCCCGAGCCCGGGGTGATCATTCTCTCCGGGGTGGCGGGGCTGCTGGCCGGGGCGTTTTCCATGGCTGCGGGCGAGTACATCTCCGTGCGCTCGCAGCGCGAGATGTTCGAGTACCAGATCGCACTGGAGCGCGAGGAGTTGAGCCAGTACCCGGAGGAAGAGGCCGAGGAGCTGTCGCTGATCTACCAGGCGCGGGGCCTGTCGGAAGCGCAATCGCAGGATCTCGCCAAGTCGATGATCGCGGACCCCGTGCGCGGGCTCGACGCGCTCGCCCGCGAGGAGCTGGGTCTGAACCCCGACGAGCTGGGGTCGCCCTGGGGTGCCGCCATCTTCTCCTTCCTGTCCTTCGCGGCCGGCGCGCTCCTCCCGCTGCTGCCGTTTCTGGTGGCGCCCGCTGGCCGTGCGCTGCTGGGGTCCGTGGTGTTGACGGCATTCGCGCTGTTCGGCGTGGGCGCCACGCTGAGCCTGTTCACCGGCCGTCAGGCCTGGCTCGGCGGCTTGCGCATGCTGGGAATCGGTGCACTGGCCGGAGCCGCCACTTACGCGATCGGCACATTGCTGGGTGTCGGACTGGGGTGAGGCCGGACTCTGCTGCGCCGAGCGCGCCGCTCGGGCAGGAACGTCGTATGATGATCCATGGCCAGATGACGGAAGCACCGGGTACGGTGCCGGCCGGGCGCCGACCCCTCTGACCGGCGCGTTTCCGGCGCTCTATACGTTACTCACCACAACGAGATGAAACCCGAGGAGGAGACGTCATGAAAGTCTATTACCATCCCGTATCCACGACGAGCCGGATGATCATGCTGTTTGCCGCGGAGGAGGGGGTCGATCTGGAGTTCCAGGTGGTCGATCTGTTCACTGGCGAGCATCTCAAGGACGCCTATGCCGCCATCAACCCGAACCGTCTGGTGCCGGTGCTCGAGGATGGCGATTTCCGGCTCACCGAAAGCTCCGCCATCCTCAAATACCTGGCCGACAAGGTCGGCTCGCCCGCCTATCCGAAGGATCTGCAGAAGCGGGCGCGCGTGAACGAGCGGATGGACTGGCTCAACAGCAACCTGTATCGCGACCTCGGCTACGGGCTGATCTATCCGCAGATCTTTCCGCACCACAAGCGGGGTGACGAGATGCAGGCCGGCACGCTGGCGTGGGGTCGGGACAAGGCCAAGGGGTGGCTGCAGATACTCGACGAGAACATCATCGGGCCTCGCAGCGCCTGGCTGTGCGGCGACCAGATCACCATCGCCGACTACTTCGGCGGGCCGATGATTTCCCTCGGCGAGGTGATCGGCTGCAATTACGCGCCCTATCGCAACGTGACCCGCTGGCTGGGCAACGTGAAGGCATTGAAGAGCTGGCCGAAGGTGAACGAGGTGTTCTACGGGCTGGTCAACTCGGTGAAGGACAAACCCTTCCAGGCGCTGTGAAGCGCGGGTGTCCGACTGCGCTGGAGGAGACTTGAGCATGATCAAAGGACTGCATCACAACGCATACCGCTGCCGTGACTCGGAGGAGACGCGCAAGTTCTACGAGGACTTCCTGGGGCTGCCGCTGGCGGGAACGCTCGAGATCAAGGAGAGCAAGAGCGGGCGCAAGACCAACACGCTGCACACTTTCTATCGGCTCGACGATGGGTCGTACCTGGCCTTCTTCGAAGCCCCCGACATGCCCTTCGAGTTCAAGCAGCAGCACGACTACGATCTGCACATCGCGCTCGAGGTGGATGCCAGAGCCCTCGAGCAGATGCTCGCGAAGGGCAGGACGGCTGGCGTCGAGACCCGAGGCGTGTCCGACCACGGGTTCATCCATTCGATCTACTTCCGCGACCCCAACGGCTACGTGATCGAGCTGACCGCCAAGCTGCCCGGACACGACCAGGCGATGGATCCGGCGATCAACGGCGCGCGCGCCAAGCTCGACCGCTGGCAGGCGGAGAAGCGGGCGGCGGCGCGCTGAAACGCAAGTCAAAACCTCACCTCAACGGCGCAAAGACGCAGAGGAATGCGCAAAGGAGACACTAGGAAACCTTAGCACCCGGTTATCGGTATGGGCAGGAAGTCCTTCGGCACCTTTGTCTTTGCGCCTTTGCGGCCCTCGCGGCAGTGGGGTTAACAATTCCGCAACGGGCATCATGCGTTGCACCCGATTGCCAGACGCCGCCGAAAGCATTAGTATCTTGCCCATCGCGCCGATTTGATCGCAGCTTGCGGGCGCGTAATAAATGTCGCTAAAGCGCGGGGAAGTAGCCAACCCGTCCGCGCCACGCGGCCGGGTTTTTTGCTTTATGCGGTAACCGTGATGTCAGCCGATCGTATCCACCTCCTGCATCAGCAGCTCGAGAAGCGCATCCTCATCCTGGACGGTGCCATGGGCACCATGATCCAGAGCCATCGGCTGGACACACACCAGTATCACGGCGATCTGTTCCACGACCACGCCTGCGACCAGAAGGGCAACAACGATCTGCTGTCCCTGACGCAGCCGCAGATCATCCGCAACATCCACGCGGGCTATCTGGAAGCCGGTGCGGACATCCTCGAGACCAACACCTTCAACTCCACGCGCATCTCCATGGCCGACTACGGCATGGAGGGCGCGGTGCCCGAGCTGAACCTGCAGGGCGCGAAGCTGGCGCGCGAGACGGCGGACGACTATACGAAGCGCACGCCGCACCGGCCACGCTTCGTGGCCGGGGTGCTCGGACCCACCAATCGCACGGCATCGATCTCCCCGGATGTCAACGATCCAGGCGCGCGCAACGTGAGCTTCGACGAGTTGGTGGCGGCCTACGGCGAGGCAGTCGACGGGCTCGTCAGAGGTGGCGCGGATCTGCTGCTGGTCGAGACGATCTTCGACACGCTCAACGCCAAGGCGGCGATCTTCGCCATCGAAGACTGGTTCGAGCGGCACGGCGCCTGGCTGCCAGTGATGATCTCGGGGACGATCACCGACCGCTCGGGCCGCACCCTGTCCGGGCAGACCGTCGGTGCGTTCTGGAACTCGGTGTCGCATGCACGGCCCTTCTCGGTGGGGCTGAACTGCGCACTGGGCGCGAAGGACCTGCGGCCTCACATCGAGGAGCTGGCCGGCATCGCCGAGACCTACACTTCCCTGCACCCGAACGCCGGGCTGCCCAACGAAATGGGCGAGTACGACGAATCGCCCGAGTACATGGCCGAAGTGCTGCGCGAGTTTGCGCAGGAGGGGTTTCTCAACATCGTCGGCGGCTGCTGTGGTACGACGCCCGGACACATCCGCGCCATCGCCGAGGCCGTGCAGGGTTGCGCGCCCCGGCGCGCGCCGAACGTGGAGAAGAAGCTGCGGCTGTCGGGACTGGAGCCATTGAACATCGGCGACGAGTCGCTCTTCGTCAACGTGGGCGAACGCACCAATGTTACCGGCTCGAAGGCCTTCGCGCGCCTGATCCTGAACGCCAACTATGCCGAGGCTCTTTCGGTCGCGCGCCAACAGGTGGAGAACGGCGCGCAGATCATCGACGTCAACATGGACGAGGCCATGCTCGACTCGCAACAGGCCATGGTCACATTCCTCAAGCTCGTCGGCTCGGAGCCGGACATCTCCCGGGTGCCCGTCATGATCGACTCCAGCAAGTGGAGCGTGATCGAGGCCGGCTTGAAGTGCGTGCAGGGCAAGTCGGTCGTCAACTCGATCAGCCTGAAAGAAGGCGAAGCCGAGTTCCTGCGCCAGGCAAAGCTGGTGCGCCGCTACGGTGCGGCCGCGATCGTCATGGCGTTCGACGAGCAGGGCCAGGCCGATACACTCCAGCGTCGCATCGAGATCTGCGGCCGCGCCTACCATCTGCTGGCCAAGGAGGCCGGGTTTCCGCCCGAGGACATCATCTTCGACCCGAACATCTTCGCCGTGGCCACCGGCATCGAGGAGCACAACAACTACGCGATCGATTTCATCGAGGCCACACGCGGGATCAAGAAGTCGCTGCCGCATGCCAAGGTGAGTGGGGGCGTCTCCAACATCTCTTTCTCGTTCCGCGGCAACGACCCGGTGCGGGAGGCGATCCACACCGCGTTCCTGTATCACGCGGTCCGGGCCGGCATGACCATGGGCATCGTCAATGCCGGCCAGCTCGGGGTCTACGAGGAGATTCCCGACGAGCTCCTGGAGCGGGTCGAGGACGTGCTGTTCAACCGCCGGGCCGACGCCACCGAACGGCTGGTGGTCTTCGCGGAAACCTACAAGAAGGAAGGGAGGCAGGTCGTCGAGGATCTGGCCTGGCGGCGCGGAAGCGTGCAGGACCGCCTCACCCATGCGCTGGTGAGAGGCATCGACACCTACGTCATCGAGGACACCGAGGAGGCCAGGCTGCAGGTTGCGCGCCCGATCCAGGTCATCGAGGGCCCGCTGATGGACGGAATGAACGTGGTCGGCGACCTGTTCGGCGCCGGCAAGATGTTCCTGCCCCAGGTCGTGAAATCCGCGCGCGTGATGAAGCAGGCGGTGGCCCACCTGGTGCCGTTCATCGAGGCCGAGAAGCGCGCCACCGGCGTGGAGCAGAAGCCCAAGGGCAAGATCGTGATCGCCACCGTCAAGGGCGATGTGCACGACATCGGCAAGAACATCGTTGCGGTCGTGCTCCAGTGCAACAACTTCGACGTGGTGAACCTGGGTGTGATGGTGCCGGCGGAGAAAATCCTCGAGACGGCCAGGCGGGAGCACGCCGACATCATCGGCCTGTCCGGTCTGATCACGCCTTCGCTGGAGGAGATGGTGCATGTGGCCAGGGAGATGGAGCGGCAGGGGTTCGAGGTCCCGCTGCTGATCGGTGGCGCAACCACCTCGCGCGTGCACACCGCCGTGAAGATCGAGCCCCACTACCATGGTCCGACCGTCTGGGTGCCGGACGCCTCGCGCAGCGTGGGCGTGTGCACCAGCCTGATGAGCGAGGAGCTCAAGGGCGACTACGTGCGCAAGGTTAGGGACGAGCATGATCGCACCCGCCAGCAACACAAGGGCAAGAAGGGGCAGGGCCCGCACCACCCCATCGGTGAAGCGCGCAAGCACGGCCTGAAGACCGACTGGTCGAGCTATGTACCGTGTGTGCCGGCGCGGCTCGGGCTGCAGGTATTCGAGGGCTATCCGCTGGAAGAGATCAGCCGCGTCATCGACTGGACGCCCTTCTTCCAGACCTGGGAGCTGGCCGGACGCTACCCGAAGATCCTGCAGGACCAGATCGTGGGCGAGGCGGCGCGCAACCTGTTCGCCGACGCCCAGGCCATGCTGCGCCGGATCATCGAAGAGAGATGGCTGCAGGCCAACGCCGTCATTGGCCTGTTCCCGGCCAACAGCGTAGGAGACGACGTCGAGGTCTACACGGATGAGTCGCGCGCTCGCGTGCTGACCACCTTCCATTTCCTGCGCCAGCAGATGGTCAAGCCGGAGGACCGCGCCAATCACTGCCTGGCCGACCTGGTCGCGCCGAAGGGCTCCGGGGTCGGGGACTATCTCGGCTGCTTTGCAGTCACCGCCGGCATCGGCATCGACACCCGCGTGGAGGAGTACGAGGCGAAGCACGACGACTACAACGCCATCATGCTGAAGGCGCTGGCCGACCGCCTGGCGGAGGCCTTCGCGGAGCTGATGCACCAGCGCGTGCGGCGCGAGCTCTGGGGCTACGCGGCGGAGGAGGATCTCGGCGTGGACGCGCTGATCGACGAGGCGTATCGCGGGATCCGCCCGGCGCCCGGCTATCCGGCCTGTCCCGACCATACCGAAAAAGGGCTGCTGTTCGAGCTGCTGGACGTTCCGGCGAGCGCCGGCATCACGCTCACCGAGAGCTTCGCCATGCTCCCGACGGCGGCAGTGAGCGGGTTCTACTTCTCCCATCCCCAGTCGCAGTACTTCGCGGTGGGCCGCATCGACCGCGATCAGGTCGAGGACTATGCACGCCGCCGCGGATGGGATCTGCGCACCGCCGAGCGCTGGCTCGCGCCGATCCTAGCTTATGAGCCGGCGGCAAAGGCTGCGGCGTGATCGGCGATCTCCTGCGATGATCGGTTTCGTTCTGGACGAGACCAGTCCAGTGTTCGCGCCCGATGAGGTCCGGCGCTTTCGGGCCGATGGCTTCGTGGTGGCGCGCGGGCTCGCCGATGCCCGCACCTGCACGCGCATCCTCGCCGTGGCGCGCGAGCACCTCCTGGGCGAGGTACCCCCCGCCGAATACGAGGCGCAGCTGCACTACCCGGGTGCGCCGGAGTCGCTGGACGCGCCGGGCGGCCACACCGTGCGACGGCTTCTGCAGGCCTACGCCCGCGACCCGGCGTTCCGGGAATGGGCGACCTCTGCGTCCATCGCGCAGCGGCTGCGCCAGCTCATGGGGCCCGATGTGCGACTGGCACAGGCTCATCACAACTGCGTGATGACCAAGCAGCCGCGTTACAGCTCGGTCACCGGCTGGCATCAGGACATCCGCTACTGGTCCTTCGAGCGGCCCGAGCTGGTGTCCGTGTGGCTCGCGCTCGGGCGCGAGTATCCGGACAACGGTTGTCTCTCCCTGATCCCCGGCACCCACCTGCTGGAGTTTTCCCGCGAGCGGCTGGACGGCGCTTTGTTCCTGCGCACGGAGGTGCCGGACAACCGCGCGCTGATCGATGCTCGGGTCACCCCGCTGCTCGAGCCTGGCGACGTGCTGTTCTTCCACTGCCGTACCCTGCATGCGGCGGGCGCGAACCGGACGCCGGACACGAAGTTCTCGCTGGTGTTCACCTACCACACGGTCGATAACCGGCCGGCGCCTGGAACACGCTCCGCTGCGCTGCCGTCGGTCCCGCTCTGAGTGGGGACGGCGGGGTGTTGCGACCGGCCCCGGGCGGACGCTGACAACTGGATAGCTGATATCCTTGGTGCCGTTCGCTCTCCCAAGCACGACTTATGAGTAGTTTCCCCTGGATGGCGGCCGGCAGGCTGGCGGCCACGATGCTGGCGCTGGGGCTGTCGCTCGAAGTCGGCGCCGATCCAGCGCGCCTGCACCGCTACACCGTCTCCATCGACGAACCGCTCACCCTGATCAGCGTGCGCGCCTGCTTCGACGGCAGGCCGCCGCTGTACCTGGTGTCGGAATCACTGGACGCTGCCGAGGCGCTCGCCGATGTCGCTGTCGAGGGGACGCGCAAGCATCTCGAGCCCAACGGCGCCGAGCTCAAGCTCGGCGCGCTGCCGGATGGGTCATGCGTGTCCTACCGCACCGACCTCACGCGCGCCACTGGACGGCACGAGCGCAGCGGCGGTCCGCTGCGCCGCGCGGGGCACGATCTCATCACCGAGCTGGGCATCTGGTTCTGGCGCCCCGAGTCGCTGGCCTCCGACGAGGACATCGAAGTGCGCTTCGATCTGCCGGCGGGGATCTCGGCTTCCGCACCCTGGCGGCCGGTCATTGCCGCGGATGGGGCACGCGCCTATCGGGTCGGGCATAGCCCCTACGACTGGCCTGCGAAGGTCGCGTTCGGCCGCTTCCAGGAGATGGAGATCGAGGTGCCGGGTGCGGTGCTGCGCGTCGCCCTGCTCGACGGGTCGCCCGGCGTGGAGCCCGACTTCGTTCGCCAATGGCTGACGCGGGCGGCCACCGCTGTCACGACGTTGTACGGGGCGTTTCCAGTGTCGCACGCGCAGCTCGTCGTAGTGCCGGGCGCGCGCGGCAACGAGCCGGTGCCCTGGGCTTATGTGCTGCGCGGAGGGGCGCCGTCCGCGCACTTCTTCATCAACCAGCGCAGGTCGCTCGATGAGTTCATGACCGACTGGACCGCCGTGCACGAGCTGTCGCACATGCTGCTGCCCTATCTCCGTCCCGAGGACGCGTGGCTGTCCGAGGGCACGGCGAGCTATTACCAGGATGTTCTGCGCGCGCGTGCCGGGATGCTTTCCGAGGCCGAGGCCTGGCAGAAGCTGCATAGCGGCTTCCGGCGCGGGATGAAGAGCATGCCGGGCCTGACGCTAGCCGATGCCACCGAGCGGATGTTCCGCGACGGCGCTTTCATGCGCGTGTACTGGGAAGGCGCGGCGATGATGCTTCTGGCGGATCAGCGGCTGCGCGAGCGTACCGGGGGCGAGCAGTCGCTGGACTCTGCCCTGGCGCAACTGCGGGCCTGCTGCCTGTCGCCGGATGCCGGCTGGCAGGCGCGCGGCCTGTTCGAGAGGCTCGATGAGCTGACCCGGACCAGTGTTTTCAGCGAGCTGTATGAGGCGCACGTTGCGTCCACAGCATTCCCGCAGGTCGCGCAGGCGTACCGGCTGCTTGGCCTCGAGCTGGATGCGGAAGGCGAAAGCATCCGCATGCTCGACACCGCGTCACAGGTCGCTGCAAGAGATGCGATCATGCGCGGACCCGACCGCGCCACGAACTGATTGTTCCTGCCGACTTCCGGCCGCCCAGCCCGTCCAGCATCTCGATGATCTTCTCCTGTCGCCCCTCCTGGAGCGTCCGCACATGAGCCGTGATCTCTGTTTTTCCTCTGCGACCGAGCTGGCGCGACTGATCCGCGACCGGTCGGTGACCTCCGAGACAGTGATGCGGGCGCACCTGGATCAGATCGAGCGCGTGAACCCCAAGGTCAACGCCATCGTCACCTTTCTGCCCGACCGGGCGATGCAAGGCGCAGCCGAGGCCGATCGCAAGCTGCGCGCCGGCGAGCGGGTCGGTCCGTTGCACGGGCTGCCCGTAGCGCACAAGGACCTGGTGACGACCAAAGGCATCCGCACGACCTTCGGCTCACCGATTTACCGCGACTTCGTGCCGGACACCGATGCGATCATCGTGGAGCGGCTCCGTGGCGCCGGCGCGATCACCGTCGGCAAGACCAACACCCCGGAGTTCGGCGCGGGCTCGCAGACCTTCAACCCGGTGTTCGGCGCCACGCGCAACCCCTGGGATGCGAGCAAGACCTGCGGCGGCAGCAGCGGCGGCGCCGCGGTCGCGCTCGCCTGCGGGATGGTGCCGATCGCGGACGGCTCGGACCTCGGCGGCTCGCTGCGCAATCCGGCCAGCTTCTGCAATGTCGTCGGGCTGCGGCCCGCTGCCGGCCGGGTGCCTTCGTGGCCCAGTCTCAATGCCTGGTATCCGCTGTCGGTGCTGGGGCCGATGGGGCGCACCGTGGAAGACGTCGCCCTGATGCTGAGCGTGCTCGCGGGACCGGATCCGCGCGCGCCCATCTCCATAGCCGAGCCCGGGTCGCTGTTCGCCGGCTCGCTGGAGCGCGACTTCCGCGGCGTCAAGGTGGCCTGGAGCGCAAACCTGGGCGGGTTGCCTGTGGATGCCCGGGTGCTGCAGGCACTCGCGCCCGCGCGCGAGGTGCTGGCTGGGCTCGGGGTCGAGGTGGTCGACGCTACGCCCAACCTGCGTGACGCGGACGAGGTGTTTCGCGTGCTGCGGGCCTACAACTTCGAGCTCACTCATGGGCAACTCCTCGACACGCGCCGCGGCGAGCTCAAGGACACCGTGGTGTGGAACATCGAGGAGGGACGTAGGCTGACCGGTCCTCAGATCGGCCGTGCCGAGGCCAAGCGCACCGAGCTGTACCACCGACTGCGGGAGTTTATGGAACAATACGCCTTCCTCGCGGCTCCCGTAGTGCAGGTGCCGCCCTTCGACATCAACCAGCCGTGGGTCGCCGAGATCAACGGCGAGAAGCTCACCACTTACCTCGACTGGATGAAGTCCTGCTATCACATCAGCGCCACCGGCCTGCCCGCCATCTCGGTGCCCTGCGGGTTCACGCCCCAGGGCTTGCCGGTGGGGCTGCAGATCGTCGGTGCGCACCGGGACGAGCTGGGAGTGCTGCAGCTTGCCTATGCCTTCCAGCAGCGCGCACCGCTGTGGAAGCGGCGTCCTCCGCTCGCGGCCTAGACCCAAATCCCTTTACGATGACTGCAACGGCGCAAAGGCGATGACACCCTCCTTCGTTGCGGATCGAGGCCGGGTTCTCTTTCCGAACCCTCTGCGCCTTCGCGCCTTTGCGGTGAGACTCCAGAGACACACATGACAGATCGGTTTTCGTTCGCGCGGCCGCTGGCGGTCGCGAGCGTCCTGCTGGCCGCTGGGCTCGTTGTCGCGGTGCTCGGCAGCGTCCCTGCGGCAGCTCAGGACAAGCCCGCCGACCCGGAGGCGCAGCCTGCGGAGCCCAAGGCCCCCAGCTCGCGATACAAAGACCGGGTCTACATGAAGGACCTGGAGGGCACGTGGATCGCACGCGACTACCTGGAGCGGCTGCGCAACTCGCGCGCACCGCACGCCACAGCGCGCCAGGCTGCGGGGATCGCCATCAAGATCGAAGCAGAGGGCCAGACGTATCCGATCCTCATCACCAACTTCCAGAAGGCGATCCTGAACTTCGTCATCGACATCCAGCCCGACGTCAAGCCCGGATCGTTCCGGCTCGCCGTCGCCAAGCAGGACCGGCCCGGCCTCAGCTCGACCGACCTCACCTATATCTACTTCCGCGGCGAGCGCGATTCGGAAGGCATGTTCCAGGCTCTTTCGATCGCCGAGCCGAACTTCGCCAAGAAGCGGTATCTGACCTATCTGCGCCTCGGCGACCCACTGGAGACCTTCGTCAACCGCTCCGTTCTTGCCGGCAGCTATCAGGATGCGGAGGGCCAGAGCTACGAGTTCAGCGAGGCGGGCGATGCGGTCCTGCCGGACCGCAGCTTCCTGTACGAAGTTTCGCTCGACCCGACGCGAGCCAATTGCGAGCTGATCATGAGCCATCGGGAGCGGGAGCCCGAGGGCAAGGAGCGCATCGGCTTCGCCTGGAAGGGCGCCGCGCTGCACCTGTTCGAAGTCACCGGCAGGAAGCCGCCCTTCAAGTGCAAGAGCAAGCCGTTCGCCGTGCTGACGCGGCAATAGCGGTCACCCCCCTCAAGCTCTGAACCACCGAGGCACAGAGACACAGAGGGAAGCAGAGCAACTTCGCATGGCAGATCCGGGGACTGGATAGGGACTCCCGGCCGCCGCCCCGACTTCTGCAGGCTCTCACTCGACTCGAATTCTCTGCAGTTCTCTCTGTGCCTCTGGGGTTCCTACTCCCATGGGCGCCGGTTGAGTTGGACTGCGGCCGCCAGCGACCGCTAGAATTCCGAGTTTCGGCCACCGTCCGGCCGCACCTACCCCATGTCCGAAGTCCAGGAGTCCGGCGCGCCGGAGAGCGTACAGGAGCACCTCCAGCAGATCGTTGAGATCCTGGAGAAGCAGCGGCTGGTGGCCGATCTCGTGCACAAGCAGGAGATGCCGCGCCACGAGCTGGTGGAGTCGCTCGTCCACAAGCAACACGTGGCCGAGCTGCAGAAGAAGCTCGACGCCCTGCACTCGGCCGACATCGCCTACATCCTCGAGGCGCTGCCGCTGGACCAGCGTCTCATGGTCTGGGACCTGGTCAAGGCCGATCGCGACGGTGAGATCCTGCTCGAGGTCTCCGAACCGGTGCGCGAGACGCTCATCGCGTACATGGAGCCGGCCGAGCTGCGGGCCGCGGCCGAAACCCTGGATACGGACGAGCTGGCCGATCTGGCTCCCGACCTGCCGGAAGACGTCATGGACGACGTCTTCAAGGCCCTGCCGGTGGAGGAGCGCGAGCAGCTGCGCGCGGCCATGTCCTATCCGGAGGACTCGGTCGGTGCGCTGATGGACTTCGATCTGGTCACCATCCGCGAGGATGTCACCCTCGAAGTGGTGCTGCGCTACCTGCGCAGGTTGGAGGAGCTGCCCGACCATACCGACCAGATCTTCGTGGTCGATCGCAAGGAAAGGCTGAAGGGCGTGCTGCCGCTGAATGTGCTGCTGGTGAACGACCCCGATCGGCTGGTTGCGGAGCTGATGAAGGAGGACATGCTCAAGCTCACGCCGACGGACAGCGCAGCCGAGGCGGCCCAGGCCTTCGAACGCTACGACCTGGTGACCGCGCCCGTGGTGGACGAGCGGGGCCGGTTGGTGGGCAAGGTGAGCGTGGACGCCGTGGTGGACTACATCCGCGAGGCCGCAGAGAGCGAGCGTCTGAATCTGGGCGGTCTGCGCGAGACAGAGGACCTGTTCGCCTCGGTCTGGGACAGCGCAAAGAACCGCTGGACCTGGCTGGCGGTCAACCTGGTCACCGCCTTCATCGCCTCGCGCGTCATCAGCCTGTTCGAGGGCAGCATCGAGAAGCTGGTAGCGCTGGCCGCGCTCATGCCCATGGTGGCCGGGATCGGCGGCAACTCCGGCAACCAGACCATCACCATGATCGTGCGTGCGCTGGCGCTGGGGCAGATCACCCACAGCAGCGCACGCGCGTTGCTGGCCAAGGAGATCACCATTGCCGTCCTCAACGGCCTGGTCTGGGGCGGGATCATCGGCGTGTTCGCCATGCTCCTGTACGACAGCATCCCGCTGGGCGTCGTGATGACCGCTGCGATGACCCTGAACCTGCTCGTGGCTGCGCTGTTCGGCGTGTTCATCCCCATGCTCATGGTGAAGGTCGGCCGCGACCCCGCGGTCGGGTCGAGCGTCATGATCACGGCGATCACGGACAGCGGGGGTTTTTTCATTTTCCTGGGCCTTGCTACGCTATTCCTGTTGTGAGGCGGGGCGGTACGCTGCGGAAGGCGCCGTGTCGCGCCAGGAGCATTCGGGTCGTCGGGCTATACTGACGAACACGCCTGGCGCGGACACACTGCCCCGGGGCGCTGCCCGTAGCGCCTGTCAGCACGCTAAAGTGCGCCCCCGCTCGGTTGTCTGGCCAGGCCACCGTTGCTGCGAACCCATGAACCGGCAGCCCGGCGGCCGGTCGAAACCGCATCTGTACTGACCTGTGGCCCGTATACACCCTGTAAGGAAGCCCAACCCCGGGCGACCAAAGCAGGTTGCGAGGAATAGCCGAATGCTGATCAAACGCAAGCCCGATATCCTGCCGTCGGAGATCACCCGGCCGGAGCTGTATGCTCGCCGTCGCGAGTTCATCAAGGCTGCGGGAGCTGTGGGCGCCATCGCCGGCATCTCCGCGCTGAGCCTCGTCGCCACTGCGGAGAAGGCACGCGCCGGGATGAAGCTGCCGGGCGTGCGCAAGAGCCCGTTGTCGACAGCCGACGAGATGACCTCGTACAAAGACGTCACGACCTACAACAACTTCTACGAGTTCGGCACGGACAAGACCGACCCGAGCGACAACGCGCACACGCTGAAGACGCGTCCCTGGACCGTTGCCGTCGAGGGCGAGGTGAAGAAGCCGAAGGTCTACGACATCGATGAGCTGCTCAAGCTCGCACCGCTGGAGGAGCGCATCTACCGCATGCGCTGTGTGGAGGGCTGGTCCATGGTCATCCCCTGGGTCGGTTACTCGTTGAGCGAGTTGATCAAGCGGGTCGAGCCGAGCGGGAAGGCGAAATACGTGGAGTTCATCACGCTGGCCGATCCCGCGCAGATGCCGGGAGTGCGGTACGAGGTCCTGCAGTGGCCCTACGTCGAGGGCTTGCGCATGGACGAGGCCATGCACCCACTGGCTATCCTCTGCCTCGGCCTGTACGGCGAGGTGCTGCCGAACCAGAACGGCGCGCCCGTCCGAGTCGTCGTGCCCTGGAAGTACGGTTTCAAGAACGGCAAATCGATCGTCAAGATCCGCTTCACGGAACAGCAGCCCAAGACCGCCTGGAACCTGGCGCAGCCGAGCGAGTACGGCTTCTACTCCAACGTCAACCCACAGGTCGATCACCCGCGCTGGAGCCAGGCCAAGGAGCGGCGCATCGGCGAGTTCGGCAAGCGCCCGACGCTGATGTTCAACGGCTACGCCGACCAGGTCGCGTCGTTGTACGCCGGCATGGACCTCAAGAAGAACTTCTAGGGCTTACCTCTCACCACGAAGGCACGAAGACACGAAGGAAACCAAGAAAGACAATTCGGGTGAGCGGTCGGTTGGGACCCATAGCGAGAGAGCAAGTAGTGGCAGTGTGTGCGCGTTTGTCCTACGCTGGCTTTCATTTCAGGCTGAGCGCGCGATCGGTCCGCGAGCTGCTCCGGCTTTTCTTCGTGCCTTCGTGTCTTCGTGGTGAGAGGTAATGGCGTCCGCCCAACTCAGGCCGGAGCAAGTCAAGTGGATCAAGGCAGCAGCGTTCGTGCTGTGCCTGGTTCCGCTGGCATTGTTGACGTGGCGTGGCTTCAACCACGGCCTCGGCGCCAACCCCATCGAGTACATCACCCATTCGACCGGGTGGTGGACGCTGACCTTCCTGCTGATCACTCTGACGGTCACGCCGCTGCGGCGGCTGACGAACTGGAACCGGCTGCTGCGGCTACGGCGCATGCTGGGCCTGTTCGCGTTCTTCTATGCCTGCCTGCACTTCACCACGTATATCTGGCTCGATCAGTTCTTCGATCTGATGAGCATCGGCAAGGATATCGTGAAGCGGCCCTTCATCACGGTCGGCTTCGCAGCCTTCGTTCTTCTGATTCCGCTGGCAGCAACGTCGACCAACGCCATGGTGAAGCGCCTGGGCGCGAAGCGCTGGCAGCTGCTGCATCGACTGGTGTACGCGATCGGCTGCTGCGCGGTCGTGCACTTCTGGTGGCTGGTGAAGAAGGACATCACCGAGCCGTTGATCTTCGCTCTGCTGCTAGCGCTGCTGCTCGCTGCGCGGCTGGTCTGGCGCGCCCGGCGTTCCGAGGCCGGGCGATCCGCTCGCGTGCGCTCGCAGCCCATCTGATTTTGCGCTGCGCGACTACCCCTCACCACGAAGGCACGAAGACACGAAGAAAGGCAACGTCAAGAACACAGAGTGTCGCCTTGCGGGCATGAAGGCTTGTGCCGTATCTCGTGGGCCCTCTGCCGGTTCATGATGTAACCGCCTGATGCCGTGTCCGACGGACTATCTATTCGAACTTCTTCGTGTCTTCGTGCCTTCGTGGTGAGAGGTGTTCAGCGCATCGATGGGCAGCGTCTGTCACAATGACTGCCGACTGCGTGGCAGACAGGCGAGGTGACCTATGCTGATCGGCGTTCCCAAGGAGATCAAGGATCACGAATACCGCGTCGGCGTGACGCCGGCCGGCGCGCATGCGCTGGTACAGCATGGCCACGAAGTTTTGGTCGAAACGCGGGCCGGAGCGGGGGTCGGCTTTCCCGATTCGGAGTACCAGGCAGCCGGGGCGCGCATCGCACCCAGCCACCGGGAAGTCTGGGAAGCCGAGATGGTGGTGAAGGTCAAGGAACTGCAGGAACCGGAGTACCGTCTGTCCAAGCGCGGCCGGATCCTGTTTGCCTACCTGCACCTGGCGCCCGACCCGGCACTGATGGAGGCGCTGCTGTCCTCCGGTACGGTAGGCATAGCTTACGAGACCGTGACCGATGCCGGCGGGGGCCTGCCTCTGCTGGCTCCCATGTCGCGCATCGCCGGCAAGCTGTCCATCCAGTTCGGCGCCTGGGCGTTGCAGATGGCCAACGGCGGCAGCGGCGTGCTGCTCGGCGGAGTCCCGGGCGTGGCGCCTGCGCGAGTGGTGGTGATCGGCGCGGGAGCCGCCGGCCAGAACGCGGTGCGAGTCGCCGTGGGCATGGGCGCGGACGTGACCGTGTTCGACCTCAACAACGCCGCCCTCGCCCACCTCGAGGAAGTGCACGACGGGCGCGTGCGGACATGCTATTCCGAGCCTCTGACCCTGGCCGAGCATGTTGCGAGGGCGGACCTGGTGATCGGCGCGACGCTCACACCCGGCAAGCTCGCCCCCAAGCTGATCACCCGTGCTCTGCTCCGGCAGATGCGCAGCGGCTCGGCGTTCGTCGACATCTCCATCGACCAGGGGGGTATCGCCGAGACCTCGCGGCCGACCTCTCACTCCGACCCGTTGTACGTCGAGGAAGGCGTGCTGCATTACTGCGTACCCAACATGCCTTCGGCGGTCGCGCGCACCGCCACGCTCGCTCTAACGCAGGCTACGATCCCGTATGTACTGAAGCTCGCGGATCGAGGGTGGAAGGCCACGCTCGCCGAGGATGCCGGCCTGCGCAACGGGTTGCAGATCTGCGCCGGTCACGTCACCCACGCCGGCCTGGCCCAGGACGTGGGCAGGCCCTATGTGCCGTTCGAGCAGGCGGCGGTGTTGCTGACCACTGTGTAGAGCCTACACCCAACCGGACATATCAGTCGCATCAGGTCGGCTGCGCCCGGCGCTCGGAACGGGCTGCGACGAAGATTCCCACCAGGATGAGCAGGAAACCGGCGAGCTGCTGGGTCGCCAATCGCTCGCCGAAGGTGAAGTAGGCGAGCAGGGCAGAGCCGACCGGCTCACCGAGGATCGACAGCGCCACGAACGTCGCAGACAAGTGGCGCAGCGACCAGTTGAAGGCAGTGTGTCCCAGCAGTTGCGGCCCGACCGCGAGGGCCAGGACCAACGCATAGGCGAACAGGGAGAACCCCAGCAACGCAGTCCCCGATGCGAATGCCGCGGCCCACAGCAGCACCGCAGAGGTGGCATAGGCGAGCCAGACGTAGCTCAACAAGCTCAGCCGGCTGCGCAGCGTGCGGCCGATCAGCAGATACGCCGAGGCCGAGACCGCGCCGACCAGCGCGAGCATGTTGCCAAATCGCGGTGCCGGGTATGTGGCGACGACGCCGGGCTGGGTGTCGCTGGCGAAGATCAGTCCGGTGCCGGCGATGGAAAGCGCAATACCCGCGAGGCTGGCCGCAGGCAGGCGTTCCCGCAGCAGCAGCAGCGACGCGAGTCCCACCCAGATCGGGTTGGTGGTAACCAGCACCGTGCTGCTTGCAACGGACGTATAGGCGAGCGATGCGATCCAGGACCAGAAGTGCACTGCGAGGCAGGCGCCGGAGAGGAGCGCCAGGCGCAGGTGGCTTCCGGCCAGTCGCGGCAGGTCGCTGCGCAGGCGTGGCCCGGCGATGGGGAGCAGGATGAGCGCCGCCAACCCCATCCGCATGGCGGCGATGGTGAGCGACGGCATCCCCTCGGCCTGCGCCAACCGGATGAGAATGGATGCCGTGGATGCAACCAGGACGCCGCCGGCCAGGACGGCGTAGGGAAGCCAGGGGCGATTCATTCAGGCCTACGCCCTACACCTGTCCTCGTCCTTTCGGTTTTCTTCGTGTCTTCGTGCCTTCGTGGTGAGAGGTGGAATTAGTGGGTTGATCTACTAGTGCAAGCGCTCGGGGGGAACGGGCGAGCCCGGGAGGGTGAACACCTCGATGCCTTCCTCGCGCAGCTCGTCGGCTTCCTGGGCGGTTGCCTTGCCCCGGATGGCGCGCTCGGGCGCCTCCTTGTGGAAGATCGCGCGCGCTTCCTCGGAGAAGCGCTCGCCGACGTCCTCGGTGTTTTGAAGTATGTACTCCACAACCCGCTTGCGGATCTGCGCCAGCATCTCCGGCTTGGCCATCACGGCGTCCTCGCGCCCGCTCTCTCTCGCCCCCGTTTGCACGTAGGGCGCGGAGGGCTGCTTGCTGACCTGGGAGGAGCCGCATACCGGGCAGCTGAGCTGGCCGGCCTCGTGCTGGTGGGAAAACGCATCGGGCGACACGAACCAGCCCTCGAAGCGATGGGCGTTGTCACACAAGAGGTTGTAAACAATCATGTTTTTTGGCTCTCAAACTGCAGGTCTCCCAGCGAGTCTAGAGCCCCTGGACGGAAATCACAAGGATCGTTAATGGCCTGCCCGGGATTGACGGGTACGGCCCTCTGTGCTCTCGGCGACGGGTCCTCGTCGGGGCGGGGCATGGATTTCGATTGCTGCCCGCGTGTTGCGCGTTCCTCTCACGTGGACTGCGCCGCGTACGGGTGCGGGTGCAATTTGTGATGCGGTAAGATACACCGCCCCAGATTTGCGAGCCGCCGTGCTGCGCCGGTGTCGCGCCCCGCATCTCGTGCCAGATGACCCCGCGCTCGCCCTTCTGATCCACACCGCGCCGCAAGAGCAATGGACCAGGACCTCGCCATCGCCCGACTGCGAGCCATGCAGCGGTTAGCGCTCATGCTGTTGCTGGTCGCGGCAGGCGTCTTCCTGGCGGCGCGGATCTATGAGCCACTCCACCCGGGCCTGGGTTACCTGCGCGCATTCTGCGAGGCTGCGTTGGTGGGCGGACTGGCCGACTGGTTTGCTGTCACAGCCTTGTTCCGCCGGCCGCTCGGACTGCCCATCCCGCATACTGCGATCATCCCCGAGAAGAAGGACCGCCTCGGCGATGCCCTTGGCGATTTCGTCGAGCGCAACTTCCTCTCTCCCGAGATCGTCGCCGGGAAGCTCACTGACATCGACTTCTCCAGCGTCCTCTCGGAATGGCTCGCCGACCCTGGCCGATCCGGTCTCGTCGCCGGGAAGCTGGCCGAACTGCTGCCGCGCCTGCTCGACGCGCTCGGCGAGGAGCCGATGCGCCACTTCATCCGCGACAGTGTTGTGCAGGGGCTGCGCCGCATCGAGATGGCGCCGATCGCGGCGGGACTGCTCGACACGCTGACCGCAGGCGACCGGCACCAAGAGCTGGTGGACGAGCTGCTGAAACAGGCCGAGCGCCTGCTGCGCGAAGCAGAGCCGGAGATCCGCGGCCGGGTGCGCACCAAGACAGCATGGCTGTGGCAGAAGCTCGGGGTGGACGAAAAGATCTCCGATCGCCTGATCGAGGCTGCCGAGGAGGCGCTGGCGGAGGTGGGCAGCGACCCGTCCCATGCGTGGCGCCAGCGCTTCACCCAGCTCATCCGGGAGTACGTGGACGCGCTGCGCAGCTCGGACGAGTATCGCCGGCAGGCGGAGCGTCTCAAACAGGCCGTCCTGGCGCACCCGCAACTTGCGGATTATCTGGGAGCGGTGTGGGACGAGGTCCGCGCGCACGTGCGCGAGGACGCCGCCCGGCCCGACTCCCGCGTGCGCACCAACCTGGAGGCGACCCTGGTGTGGCTCGGGCAGGCGCTGAGGGCAGACCCCGCAGTGCGCGATGCCCTGAACGGATGGGTGCGCGCGGTGCTGACCGAGCTGGTGCAGACGCGCCGCAACGAGGTCGCGGCGCTCATCTCCGACACTGTGCGGCGCTGGGATGCCGGCACGGTATCCGACAAGATCGAGCACGCGATCGGCCGCGACCTGCAGTACATCCGGATCAATGGCACTTTGATCGGCGGTTTAGTCGGGCTGCTGCTGCATGCCGCTTCGCACCTATTTGCTACCTGAAGCCCTTGGAAGCCCAACCCGCACAAAACCAGAGGACACAGAGCAAAGCGCAAGGCACATTGACCGGGTGGATGAGGTGTTTGTGCTTCCCATCGCGTCCTTGCTGCGGTGAGCGCCTGGTTCCGACCGGCATCAAGCGGAAGTCCGGCCCGAAGGCTAGGATCGCGCATCGACCTACGGGAGGCCCCCATGACCAAGTCCTACGACGAGATCACTGCGCATATCAACCGCGGCATCCTCAAGCTGCGCGAGGCGCAGCCCGAGGCTCTTGCCGGGTTCAGTGCCATGGCCAAGGGGGCAATGAAGGGCGGCGCGCTCAGCGACGTGCACAAGGAGCTCATCGCGTTGGCAATCGGTGTGGCGGGTCACTGCGACGGATGCATCGCCTTTCACGCCAAGGCTCTGGCCAAGCTCAAGGCGCCGCGCGATCAGGTGATGGAAGCGCTGGCCGTGGCGGTGTACATGGGCGGCGGGCCGTCGCTCATGTACGCAGCCGAGGCGGTGCATGCGTTCGAGGAGTTCACCGGACCCGTGCAACCCGGATCTACTGCCTGAACGTCTGTAGCGGTGGAAAGGCCTTAACCACGCGAGCGAGGAACGCCGCGTGGTCCCACGTGCCCGGCAGGCGCGACAGACCCAGGCGCACCACCACCAGCTCCTGGCTAGGTACGATGCTGACCAGCTGCGCTTCGTGGCCGGAGAGGTGGAAGGCGTCCGCGGGCAACGCGGCGCTTTCAGCTCCCGAACCGCCGAACGTCTCCGGGACTTTCAGCCAGAGGTGCGCGCCGAAGTCGCCGCGGAGGCATTGCGGCGTGGGCGTGCGCATATACTCCACCCACCCCTCGGGCAGGATGCGCTCCCCCCGCCACACGCCGTCCTGCAGCAGGAACTGCCCGAAGGCGGCCCACTCCCGCGGGGTCGCATGCATGAAGGACGACAGAACCGGCGTGCCGGCGGCGTCGGGCTCCAGCACCGCGTGGCGCAGGCCAAGGCGGTCGAGCAGCCTCTGCCTGAGAAACCGGGAAAGGTCCCCGTCATCCAGCGACCGGCGCAGCGCGCGCGCAAGCACGTTGGTGGTCCCGTTGGCGTAGCGCCACGTCGTCCCCGGCGCCGCTGCGAGCGGCTTGTGGAGCGCAAAACCGGACGCGTCGCCGGTCGCGAGCAGCATGATCATCACGTCCGATAGCGGGTCGTCGTACTGCTCGTTGAATGCGAGGCCGTCGGTCATGCGCAGCAGGTGCTCGAGCGTGATGTCCGCGCGCGGATCACCGGATGCTTGCCACTCCTTCAGCAGCGCGCGGGACGCGAGTGCAACACGTCCTTCACTCACCAGGATCCCGGTGAGCGCCGCTGCCGCGGTCTTGGTCATCGACCAGCCCGGCATGGGGGTGTGTGCCGTGAAGCCTGGAGCGTAGCGCTCGGCGACGATCTGCCCGCGGTGCACTACCACCACCGCGCGAGTGCGGCGCAGCCGCTTCGGGTCCGGCTCCTGGAAAGCCCAGTCGAGCGCGGCGGTGAGCGCCTGTCCATCGACGTCGGGAGCGGCTGCCGAGACCGGCAGGACGCTCGCTTCCGCGGGTTCGACTGCACGCGCTTCGAGCTGGGGCGCCGCTTCGATGCGTGTTCCCAGGGCGAGCGTGCAACCCAGCCCGGGCCGGAACTGCGCATCGCGACGGGCAAAGCCGAGAAACGTGGCCGATGTGCGCTGGCTGTCTGCGTCGACTCGCGTATGCACCAACCGCAGCAGCCAGTTGTTGTCTGCGAGGATGTCTTCTGCGATGACCGAGCGCGCCTCGCGGCCGGACACGAAGACCCAGGAGCACAGCATCTTGGCTGCGTATGCGCTGCCGATGGGCGCGATCCGCGACAACCGCCACCCGCCGTAGACCGATCCGACGACGAGGACGAGCAGCAACAGGAGCAGTAAGCGACGCAGGCGACGCGACATGAGAGATCGGCGGACGTGGTGAGTCGGGTGATCTTGTCGGATCGCGCGCCGCACGGCAAGCGTGCCGGCGGGCTAGCCCCCCAGGCCTCCGCCATAATGCCGCGTCCTGATGAAATATCCGGGCTAGAATCCTCAGCCCGTGCAGCTCGCAGAACTGGTCGAAACCTCCCGCCGGGTGACGGACACCTCACGGCGCTCCGAGAAGATCGCCGCGCTGGCGGCGTGCCTGCGCAAGCTGGGCCCGGACGAGATCGCCATCGGCGTGGCGTACCTGTCCGGCGAGCTGCGACAGACCAAGCTCGGTGCGGGTCCGTCGACTATCCTGCAGGCGCGGCCGCCGACTGCCGCTGCCGCGCCCACGCTCACGGTGGCCGAAGTGGACAGCGTGCTCGAGCGGGTGGCTTCTGTCTCCGGTGCCGGCTCGTCCGCCGAGCGGCGCCGGCTGCTCGCCGAACTGCTGTCCCGAGCGACGCCGGCAGAGCAAGAGTTCCTGGTCCGGCTGGTGTTCGGCGAGCTGCGTCAGGGCGCCCTGGAGGGCGTGATGCTGGACGCGGTGGCGCAGGCAGCCGCACTGCCCGCGCCCGACGTGCGCCGAGCGGCAATGCTGGCGGGCAGTCTGGGCGATGTGGCGCGAGCCGCCCTTACACAGGGCGCACCGGGACTGCGCGGCTTCTCGCTGACGCTCTTCCGTCCGCTGCTGCCCATGCTCGCGCAGCCAGCCGAAGACATCGGCGATGCGCTGGGCCAGCTCGGCATCGCGGCGCTGGAATGGAAGCTGGACGGCGCCCGTGTCCAGGTGCACAAATTGGGCACCGAGGTGCGCGTGTTTACGCGCAACCTCAACGACGTGACGCTGGCGGTGCCGGAAATCGTCGAGGCGGTCGGTGCCCTGCCGGTGCGGGCCCTGATTGTCGATGGGGAAGCCATTGCACTGCGCAGCGACGGCTCCCCGCAGCCCTTCCAGGTGACCATGCGGCGCTTCGGACGCAAGCTCGACATCGAAGCGGCGCGCCACGAGCTGCCATTGTCGGTGTTCTTCTTCGACTGTCTGCGGCGCGACGACGAGGATCTGATCGACAGTCCTGCGCGGCAGCGCTTCACGGCATTGAGCGATTCACTTCCCGGGACGCTGCTCGTGCCGCGGCTGGTGACCCGCGACCCGGGCGATGCACAGGCGTTCATGGATGCTGCACTGGCCCGTGGGCACGAGGGCGTGATGGCGAAGTCGCTCGAGGCGTCCTACGAGGCCGGCGGCCGCGGCAGCGCCTGGCTCAAGGTCAAGCAGGCGCATACCCTCGACCTGGTCATCCTTGCGGCAGAATGGGGCCATGGTCGCCGCAAGGGCTGGCTGTCCAATCTGCATCTGGGCGCGCGGGATCCCAGCGGCGCGTTCGTAATGCTGGGCAAGACCTTCAAGGGCCTCACCGACGAGATGCTGGCCTGGCAGACGACGAGGTTGCTCGAGCTGGAGGTGGCGCGCGACGCCTACACGGTGTACGTGCGCCCCGAGCTGGTCGTCGAGATTGCCGTGAACGAGATCCAGGAGAGCCCGCACTATCCGGGAGGCATGGCTCTGCGCTTTGCGCGGGTGAAGCGCTACCGCCCCGACAAGACGCCCGAGCAGGCCGACAGCATCGAAACGGTGCGTACGCTGTTTGCGCGTGCGGTGCTTTCGCCGTCTCAGTGAACCCGAGAAGCCGCGCCGCTAGCGCTCGCCGGCCCCGACGCCGTCTCGCCCTCGCTCTTGCGGCTCCCTGTCACGGCTTTCTTGTCGTGCCTCACCCGCTATGTCTCACGCAGCCTCCTTCACGCTCGGCAACCCCGCCAGCGCCATCGCCAGCTCGCTCTCGTCGTACTGCTGGTCGACCAGCTTGCCGGCGGTGTAGTCCATGTAGGCTTGCATGTCGAAGTGGCCGTGGCCGCACAGGTTGAACAGGATGGTGCGGCCCACGCCCTCTTCCTTGCAGCGCAGCGCCTCGTCGATCGCGCCCTTCACCGCATGGTTGGCTTCTGGGGCTGGCACGATGCCCTCTTGGCGGGCGAAGAACACACCGGCCTCGAAGCATGCCGTCTGGTGATACGCCTTGGCCTCGATCAGTCCGAGGTTTTTGACGTGCGACACCAGCGGCGCCATGCCGTGATAGCGCAGCCCGCCGGCATGGAAGCCGGGCGGGATGAAGGTCGAGCCCAGGGTGTGCATCTTCACCAGCGGGGTGAGATGGCCGGTGTCCCCGAAGTCGTAGGCATACTTGCCGCGCGTAAGGCTCGGGCAGGCGGACGGCTCGACCGCGACGATCCGCGTCCTCCTGCCGCCGCGCAGCTGGCTGCCCAGGAACGGGAACACGATGCCCGCGAAGTTGGAGCCGCCGCCGGTGCAGGCGACGATGACATCGGGGTAGTCATTGGCCATCTCGAGCTGCTTCATGGCCTCCTGGCCCACCACGGTCTGGTGCAGCAGCACGTGGTTGAGCACCGAGCCCAGAGCGTACTTCGTGTCGTCGTGCTGGGCGGCAACCTCGACGGCCTCCGAAATGGCGATCCCCAGGCTGCCGTTGCTGTCGGGTGAGGAAGCCAGGATCTTGCGGCCCGTCTCGGTCTCCATCGACGGGCTCGCGATGCAGCGCGCGCCGTAGGTCTCCATCAGGGCCCGGCGATAAGGCTTCTGGTTGTAGGAGACCTTCACCATGAACACCTGGATGTCGAGCCCGAACAGGGCGCCCGCGAAGGCGAGCGAGGAACCCCACTGGCCGGCGCCGGTTTCGGTGGTGATCTTCTTGACGCCGGCTTCCTTGTTGTAGAAGGCCTGGGCCACAGCCGTGTTGGGCTTGTGGCTGCCTGCGGGACTCACGCCCTCGTACTTGTAGTAGATGCGCGCAGGGGTCTGAAGCGCCTTCTCCAGGCGGCGCGCCCGGTATAACGGGCTCGGGCGCCACTGCTTGTAGACCTCGCGCACCGGCTGCGGGATCTCCACCTCGCGCTCGGTGGTGACT
>Ga0209706_10000283_pt1 | contig 28297 bp, 28 predicted proteins | sample PPLLaktember2015_6_FD_187263 | JGI IMG/M metagenome (GOLD analysis project Ga0209706, IMG submission 187263) | Freshwater sediment microbial communities from Prairie Pothole Lake near Jamestown, North Dakota, USA - PPLs Lake P8 Core (1) Depth... | ecosystem: Environmental > Aquatic > Freshwater...
AACGGAAAGAGCGCGACCGCGCAGATGAGGATCATCGCGAGGCCGAGGTTGGTGGGCAGCACGAAGGCGAGCGACTTCACCAGGTTGTCGTAGACGCGCCGGCCTTCCTCGACCGCCGCGGCGATGGAGGCGAAGTTGTCGTCGGCGAGCACTACCGCCGCCGACTCCTTCGACACGCTGGTGCCGGTGATCCCCATCGCCACGCCGATGTTCGCCTGCTTGAGCGCCGGTGCGTCGTTCACACCGTCCCCGGTCATGGCGACGACCTCGCCGTTGGCCTGGAGAGCACGCACCAGCTTCAACTTGTCCTCGGGCGCCACCCGCGAGAAGACGTTGGTCGTTCGCACGGCCTGGCGCAGCGCGGCGTCGTCCATGCCCGCAAGGTCGGCGCCGGTGAGCGCCGCGGCGCTGCGCGCATCGGCGATCGCGATCTCGCGCCCGATCGCCTGTGCCGTGAGCTTGTGGTCACCGGTGATCATCTTCACGTTGATGCCGGCGAGATGGCAAAGTCGGATGGCCTCGATCGCCTCCGAGCGCGGCGGATCGATCATGCCCTGCAGCCCGAGGAACGTGAAACCCGCAGCGACGTCGTTGTGGCCGAGCGTGACGCTGCCCGGCGCCTCGCGTGCGGCGAAGCCGAGCACGCGCATGCCCTGGGCCGCCATTCGTTCGACTTCGGCCAGGACGATCTGGACGTCGATGCCGGTGCAGCGCCTTAGTACCACCTCCGGCGCGCCCTTCAGGTAGATCGTCGGCGCGTGATCGGTCGCGTTGAGCGTCGCCATGTACTGGTGCTCCGACTCGAACGGAATGGCGTCCAGGCGCTGATGGCGGCGGCGTTCGCCTTCCACTTCGAGCCCCAGCTTCCCGCCCACGACCACCAGCGCGGCTTCGGTGGGATCGCCGGTGATCGACCAGCGCCCGTCGTGCTGGTGGCTGGTGGCATCGCTGCAGAGCGCGCCCGCGCGCAGGAGCTCGAGCAGGTCGTTGGGTGCCCGCGCGAGAGGCACGTCGTCCTTGACGAGCTGGCCCTTCGGCTCGTAACCGACACCGGTAACGCCGTAGAGCCCGGAGCTTGGCGTCCACAGCGCCTTCACCGTCATCTCGTTGCGCGTGAGCGTACCGGTCTTGTCCGAGCAGATGACCGTGGTAGAGCCCAGCGTCTCGACCGCCGGCAGTTTGCGGATCACGGCGCGTCGGCGAACCATGCGCTGCACGCCGATGGCCAGCGCGATGGTGACGATGGCCGGCAGGCCTTCGGGGATGGCGCCGACGGCGAGCGCGATGGCAAAGATGAGCGTCTCGCGCAGGCTCGCCCAGAGCCCCATGCCGGTGGCCCACTCGGTGCGCAGCGTGCCGATCGCGAGCACGACGAGGCTCACGAGAACGATCGCGATGGTGAGGTAGCGGCCGATCTTCGCGAGCGCGGCGGTGAGCGGCGTCTGCAGATCGGTGGTCTCCTTCAGCATGGCGGAGATCTTGCCGAGCTCGGTGGCGGCGCCGGTGCGCACCACCACCGCGGTGCCGGTGCCGTAGGTGACGAGCGTCCCGGCGAAGGCCATGTTGCTGCGGTCGCCCACCAGCGCCGCCGCGTCGAGCGCATCGGTCTGCTTCTCGGCGGGCACCGATTCGCCGGTGAGCGCCGCCTCCTCGATCCGCAGTGAGCGCACGTTGAGCAGGCGCATGTCCGCCGGGACTTTGTCTCCCGAGGCAAGCGTGACCACGTCGCCGGGCACGAGCTGCGAGGCGGGCAACGTCGTCCGGCGGCCGTCGCGCAGCAGAGCGACCTGCTCGGGTACCATCTTCGAGAGCGCTTCGATCGCCTTGCTCGCCTTGAGCTCCTGCACGAAGCCGATCACGGTGTTGATCACCACGGTCGCGAGGATCACGAGGCCGTTCTTCAGCCCTTCGCCGTGCCAGTCCGCGAGGATGGCGACGCCGCCCGCCCCGATCAGCACCCAGATGAGCGGGTTGTGGATCTGCCGCCACAGGAGCTCGAGCGGCGTGTCGCGCTTGGCGCGCGGCAGCACGTTCGCGCCGTAGCGCGCGAGGCGCGAGGCGGCCTCGGTGCTGCTCAGCCCCTCATGCTTCGTGTCGAGCGCGTCCAGCACATGGTCGACGGAGCGCGCATGGAAGGTCTCCGCCGGGTATGACGGCGGCGTTGTGGCGGTTCGGATCCCAGACATCTCTTGCTCTCCAAGAGTCCTTCTTGACGACGGTTCCAGAACGTCGGTAAGACGTGTGATCGGTGTGCGACGGCGATCAAACGCGATTGGCGGTGCCCGTCGGCACTACTTCTCCCGCACCAGCAGCAGCGCGGTGCGGCACTGTGCCGCCACCCGCGTTGCGACCGAACCCATCGGGCCGTGCCGCGACGCGCCGAATCCGAGCGACCCTAGCGCCAGAAGATCGAGCCGGCTCCTGATGGCCTGGGCGGCGATCGCGTCGCCCGGGGCCTGTCCGACCAATCGCACCTCGCTGGCCGAGATTCCGGCCGTGGCGAGCAGTTCATGAATCGGCCTGAACACGTTCTCGAACGCAGCCTTCTGCATGGCCTCGACCTGCTCCGGCTTGATGCCTGTCGGCACCTCGCGCTCGATCCAGCCGGGCACGGTGATCTTCGTCAGGTCGGGCACGACGTGGATCAGGCTCACCGAGGGCGATGCGCCGAACAGGTCGTGGTGCAGGGCTACGAACCGAGCGACGGCAAGGCCGTAGGGGCTGCCGTCCACCGCGATGCCGAGCCGCAACGAGTCGCGCTTGGGGACCGGGGCGCCGCGCACGACGAGCAGCGGCTTGGTGCAGGAGACGGCCACCGTGCTGGCCACCGAGCCGAGCACCAGCTTCTTCAGTCCGGTATGGCCGTGCGAGCCCATCACGATCAGATCGGCGCGGTCGTTGGCCACGATCGATGGCAGTTCGTGCGCCACAGACCCGACGACATACCGCGCCGTGGTGTTGGCCCCGGCGCGCTCGAGCGCCTTCGCCGCCGACTTCAACGCCTTGGCTGCCTCGGCCTCGTGCCACGACTCCACGATCTCCTTGCCCAGGGCGCGCGCGGCGCGCGGCGGGACCGGGTACTGGATGTTGATCAACTCGATCTCGGTCGGTTTCTTCAGCAGGGTCTGACGCGACGCGACGAAGGCGACGGCGGCCTTGCTGTACTCGCTGCCATCAACGGGCATCAGGATGCGCATGGGGACTCCTCGGATAGTTTCGGCGTGATCCGATCGTTCAGGTGGATGGCGCGGCCCGCCTGGTGTGATGGACGGCCTCGACGAGGTCGCGGCATCGCGACCAGGAACACGACGACACCGGCGCCCATCGGCGGGTGGTGAACGAGTCGAGGGTCATGAGTGTTCTTTGTTCTTCAGAGAAGGCGCAGCTTGGGGGCGGTGCCTGCGGCGGCGCCGCGCGGCCGCACCTGGAAGTCCGCGCCGTACAGCGCGGGCTCGAGCAGCGCCTGATCGTCTGGATGCAGCCTCCAGCGCTCGATCGCGGCCAGCAGCACGAACGACTCGCCGTCGTCGATCTGGGAGTCGGCCTGCGCCACCGCCGAGCACAGGCGTAGCACGAGACGCCGCGAGTCCTCATCGTCGAGTTGGTCCAGCATGCTATACAGCGCTTCGCTCGGGATACAGATTTCGTTGCCGCAGCGCGCAGTGCCCAGCAGATCGGCGCAAAGGTCGTCGATCACGCCATGCCACTGCGAGCGGGTCAGGCCAAGCCGTTCGGGGGCCTTGAGCGCATCGAGTACCGCGGTTTCGACGGCCTTGATGCGACCGTTGGCGATCAGCGCGAGTGCGACGATTCGCGCCGCGGCCTCGCCACTGTTGCGAGGGTAGGGACGCAGCTGCACGGTGGGCGTCGTCAGATGGGCGCTGCGTTCATCGAGGGTAGAGTGAGCGATGGTCATGCGAATGCCTCCGGGTCAGGTGGATAAGGCCATCAGTCGCTGCTGGCGCCGAAGCCGAACAAGCTCAGCAGGCTGGTGAACAAGTTGAAGATCGAGACGTACAGCCCCACGGTGGCCAGCACGTAGTTGGTTTCACCGCCATTGACGATGCGGCTGGTCTCGACCAGGATCAGCCCCGCGGACAGCAGCGCCACCATCGCGGCCACGGCAAGCCCTAGAGCCGGCATTTGCAGGAACAGCGCGCCCAGGCCCGCGATCAGCGCAATGACCAGGCCGGCAAACAGAAAGCCGCCCATGAAACTGAAGTCGCGCCGGGACGTCAGCGCCCATGCCGACAGCGCCAGGAAAGTGACACCGGTTGCCGCAAGGGCCAGGGTCACGACCTGCGCACCGCCGGGCAAGGCCAGTGACTGGGCCAGCACCGGGCCCAGCGAGTAGCCCATGAAGCCCGTCAGCGCGAACACGGCCGGCAGCGCCCAGCCACTGTTCTTGAACTTGTAGACGGCAAAGAGGAAGCCGAAGTAGCCACCCAGCGTCAGCAGCAGGCTCGGCGCCGGCAACTGAAGGGTCGCGCTGGCGGCGGCGATGGAAGCGCTGAACAGCAGCGTCATCGACAGCAGTGCATACGTGTTGCGCAGAACGCGCCTCGCGTCGACGTCGCGCGGCAGGCTCGCAGGAGCGGTGACGATCTGGGATCGGCCGGCGGAGTCCGGGCGCGCGGTAGACGGAACGGACGACATTGGGTTCATGATGCGGAGTCCCTTTCTTGTGTTCGGTTTCAGCGTTCGCTACTGATGAAGCGCTGGCGCAGGCGCCGGCAGTCACTGCCGCGGCGCAACTGACGCATCAGGAAACGCGCGGCGCGCGCCAACGCGTTGTCCAGCGCCGTGCGCCAGTTGTTTGCCACCGATGCGACGACCACCGACCGGGCGCCAGCGGTCCGCAGTTCTACCTGGCAGCGCTTGTCGATGCCGCCGCGCGGGCCGTTCACATCCGACATCTGCACCTCGGCGCGGGACACCATCCAGCCCAGGCGCCGCAGGACAAAGCGCACACGTCGCTCGGTCAAGGCGCGCAGGTCGCTGGCTTGCGGGTGGCGAGACTTGAAGAGCACCTGCATCACGCATCTCCATCGGTTGATGACAAGCGCAATGTGGGCCTTTGACCCGCCATGAAGAAGCAGCTTTTGGAGAACGCCAACATCGGAAAAACCTGAACACGGGATAGGGCTTCGGTCGCCTACCCCGGCGTTTCGCGGCTGCGGCTCGCAGCGTCCAGTAAACGCGACTCGCACATCGAGCCCACGTCACGAGGCGCGACGGCGGTTCAGCCTGGGGTGAGTGCACTTCGGAAAAACCGAAGTGGTCATCAGCTGCGGCTCGCTTGAAGCGAAGCCGCTGCGGTCCGACATTCCGCCCATCGCGTTTGTTGGAGAACCGCCATGCCCAGCACCCTGCTTACCCACTTCGCGTCGCTGCTGCGTCGTTGGATTACCGACCTCGACACACTCGTCAGCAACCCGCATCGAATCAACGTGCGGGATCAGTCCCTGGACTTCCGGGGTCGTGATGCGGCGCTGCGACCCGCGTACGTACGCGTTCGTCGCGAGCGCGATCGCAGGTGAACTCATCGTTTCTGCACTCGGGAGTCGTCTCATGAAGATCGCCATCTGGGGCGTGTTCGTCTTCGTCGCGCTGTTGTGGACCGGCGGCGCGGCGCTGCTCGCCCAACTCGTTGAGTGGTCCGCGCAAGGTCTCACAGCCGGGGGTGCGACCGCTATTGGCACCGTCGTGGCGACGGCGTCGCCGCCGGCCTGGCTGAGTTCCTGGATCGACGCCACCAGCTGGGCCGGCGCACAGGAAGCCGTCGGCAGCGCGCTGACCAGTCTCTCCGGTGTCCTGCCGGCCATCAGCGACGCGGTCGCGTGGCTGGTGCCGGCCGTCTGGGTGATCTGGGGCTTGGGCCTGCTGGCTCTGGTCGCGCTCGCCCTGCTGGCCACGGCGTTGCTGGGCCGCTTCGGTCGTGGTTTCGGATCCGGACAGCAAGCGGCCTGACCTCATTCGTCCCGACATACAAGGAGGAGCACCTCATGCGCAGCTATCCTCACAACAGCCCCGAAGCCGCCGGCCGCGTGCTCGCGCTTCTGCTCATCGCCGACGGCAACGTGTGCGCCTCGGAGATCGACGTGCTCAAGGGTCTCGGCGCAGAGCGCCGCCTCGGCCTACCAGACGGAGGGCTCGACGTCTTGCTGCGCCACCTATGCGAGGACCTCCTGATGGTCGGATACCATTTCGGCTCGCTGCTCGACGGCCTGGACGGTACCGCGCTGCGCAGCCTGATGGGTGAGGTCTCCGACCCGCGCTTGCGCAGCGAGGTGCTGACGCTGGCACAAGCCGCCGCGCGCGCCGACGAGCATCTGGCCGACGGTGAGGTGCTTGTCCTCGATGCGGCCTGCCGGTACTGGTCGCTGGCCGCGCCGGCGACGCCGGCGTGAGGCGTCGGATTCAGCGCTGCTCAGCCTGCACCAGGATCCGCACCAGCGGGTGGTGCAGGCCGCGGCGCGACCGGATCGCGTGAATCTCCTCGCGCACGTCGTCGCAACGGCCCAGCAGTCGCAGGCCGCGCAGCATGGCCAGGTCCTGGGCACCCAGTCGGCTCACGGGGAATACGCCCAGGCCTTGCGCGGCGAACACCACCATCAGGGCGCTGTCTTCGAACTCACCGACCACGCGCGGCCGCATACCGCGCTGGTCGAACCAGTGCTCCAGCGCCGTGCGCAGCACCGCGTGACCGGTCGGCAACAAGACGGGCAGGTCCGCGAGGCAGGCCGGGAACTCCTTGGCGCTGGCGCGCCGCACGAGCGCGCTCGGGCCGTACCAGTCCACGGGTGACGAGGCCAGTCTCCCGCTGGTCAGACCCAGGTTCGGATTGGCCGGCGCGGGCTGGCCGGCGAGTACCAGGTCGAGGTGGTGCAGGGCCAGCTCGGCCTGGAGCTGTTCGAACTCGCCCTCGTGACAGACCAGCCGCAAGTTCGGCGTCGCGAGCACCGCGCTGAGCAGCGCATGGGCCGCGAGCTTGGAGATGCCATCCGACAGGCCGACCGCGAGGCGGACGGACTTGTGGCTCGCGGCTTCGCGAACCTCGCCCGGCAGCGCCTGGCCGATACGGAAGATCTCTTCAGCCCGCGCGAACGCCGCTTCGCCGGCCTCCGTGAGGGCGACGCCGCGCCCCTGTGGCTTGAGCAGCTGGTGTCCGAGGGACTTCTCGAGTTCCCTGACCTGCGCGCTAATCGTCTGCACCGCGATGTCCAGCCGGTCGGCGGCGCGGGCGAATCCGCCTTCCTTGGCTACGACCCAGAAGTAGTGCAGGTGGCGGTAGTTCAGCGTCGACATGCGGGAGCCCTCCACTGCCCTGGTTCGAAAAAACCGAAGTTTATGTCACTTCAACATCGCACGAACCGCTGTGAACAGGCACCGATCACGAGCGACGCGGCGTGGGGCTGCTCGGCGCGATCACAGGCCTGCTCGGCGTGGGATCCGGCCTTGGGTCGTGTTCTCATTCGCCGCGCCCCATTCAACCTGCATGAACTCCATGGACACCACTTTGTGGGCCTGCTCGCGCAGGCCGTGACCGTTGCCGAGGCGGTAGGCGTGCAAGGTCACGCCTAGCATCGATCGTAGCCGGCAGGCGTGCCATCACTGATCCCGGTTCGGACTACTTCAGGGGAGCACGTCACCGAGACAAAGCCGGGGGAGTCCATCCCATCATTCGAGAGCCTACGCTCTAAGAGCGCGGCTCAACTTCAGACGTTAAGCGTCAGCGTTTGAGTAGCTAGACCAGTCCGCTTTTTGCAATCGGCGAAGTCGGCTAAGGGTCCGTGACTTGCCGAGAGGGGACTACCCGGAAGCGGTCACTCCGTTACGCGGCAGCTTTCAGGCACTGACAACACGTCCGCAATCGGGCGAACGCCATGTCAGGAACGGGTCGGCCACCGCCGATCCGAAAAAGGTCGCTGAGCGGGCCAGAAGCGGCCGTGGCTACTCTGCGCGGTGTGTCGCGCCTATGATTTCACGCTCACGCAGCCAAACCCGACCTACCTATGCACTTTACGCTGACCGCAGTACTGACGGCTGGCGGCCTGTTCGCGGGAGTGCTGCTGTTCCTGGAACTCGGGCGCCGAATTGGACTACGTCGCCTGAAGCAGGAAGGAGATGGGGCGGGGGCGGGGGTCGGGGTCGTCGAAGGTGCCGTATTTGCGCTGCTTGGCCTGCTTATCGCGTTCACATTCTCGGGAGCGGCGGGTCGGTTCGAGGACAGACGCAATCTGATCGTCGATGAGGCCAACGCTGTCGGGACGGCGTACCTGCGCATAGATCTGCTGCCCGCCGCAGCGCAGGGCGAAATGCGCGATCGGTTTCGCCGCTACCTGGATGCGCGGCTCGCCGTATACCGGGCGCTGCCGGACCTCGAGGCCGCGAACGAGCATCTCGCGTCCGCCAATCGGATCCAGCAGGAAATCTGGATGCGGGCCGTAGCAGACTCTGCCGACTCGCAGTCCGCGCGGATGCTCCTGCTGCCCGCGCTGAACGAGATGTTCGACATCACCACGACGCGGACGATGGCCGCGCAGGCCCATCCACCTCATGTGGTGTTCGGACTCCTGTTCGTGTTCGCGCTGTGCGCCGCGCTACTCGCAGGCAGCGCGATGGCCCGGCCGCAGTCGCGCCACTGGCTGCACTCCGCGACCTTCGCGTTCGCGCTCGCCGGTTCTGTGTACGTGATCATCGACATGGAGTTCCCGCGGGTCGGGCTGATCCGCGTAGATGCATTCGACAAGGTCCTGGTCGAACTGCGCCGTAGCATGGAATAGCAGCGACGCGCTTAAAGTCGACGTCGGGCTCTCGCCCCGAGCGTCTGCTACCGGGAGTGTGGCAGTTCCGCGTGGGTCGCCTTCTGCCGATCCGTCTGCGCGAAAGCGGTCATCCGAGTAGGGAATTTGCGGATTCTCTGAGAGCGGCGCGCCGACTCTTCTCATTGAAGTTGCAGGCGCCCCTCTGACGTGAAAGGTAGGACTTGCAGGTATTTTGAGAACCTACAAGCTTTGTAGGCGCACATCGGCAAAGTTCGGTCTTGCGTAATCAAAGTTAGGGTTAGCTGTCGGGATCTGCGGATTCGTTGGGCGCTGCTAAATCGGTATACCGGTATCTTGACAGTGCTTACGCGGGGTGCAAAGCTTGCCCGCGACATCGCGGTAGCAGGTCGCTCCATCGCAGGAGTAGCGCGGGGAAATGGAAACCGACACGAGGCCGATCGGAACGCCGGCGGACGCGCAGCCAGTCCGCGCCGCGCGTACCCGCCGGGACCGACTGTGCGACGAAGCGGAATTTCCCGTCGTCCAGTCCTGCACCTATCTCAGCATCTGCGACAGCACCGCCCTGAGTCGGCGCGTTCGGGGCGCCGTCGACGAGTTTCTCGATCACGTGATGTACTGGCGCGAGACTCGCGCGGTGCGCGAACTGCGCGTTGAGGGCGCCCGTGAAAAGTTCGCCCGGCTGATCCGCGCCGATCCGGGCGACATTGCGATCGTGAAAAACGTGTCGGAGGGCATAAACGCCATCGCGACCGCGCTGCCATGGCGCCCGGGAGACAACGTCGTTCTGTGTGCGGAACTCGAACACCCGAACAACGTCCTGCCGTGGCTTCACCTGCGTCGGCTCGGCGTCGAAATGCGGGTCGTTGCGCCGGTGGACGGCGCAATCGATGCGGAAGCCATCGTCAGCGCGATCGACCCGCGCACACGCGTCGTGACGTGTTCGTCGGTTACCTTTGCACCCGGATTGCGCGCCGACCTCGAACCGATTGGAGCGGCCTGTCGCCGCGCGGACGTCCTCTTCCTGGTCGACGGGGTGCAATCTGCGGGGATCCTCGCGCTCGATGTTGTGCGTGATCAGGTCGACGCGCTGGTGACTTCGACGGCCAAGGGGCTGCTGGGGCTGTACGGCTGCGGATTCCTCTATTGCCGCAGCGAGTGGGCGCGGCGGCTGACTCCGGCTTACTTGTCGCGCCCTGCGGTCGACCTGCCGCCGGAACGCTATTCCGAGATGACAAGCCTCGATGTCGCGATGCGCGCCGACGCCCGCCGATTCGAGGTCGGCGCAGTCGACTATGCGTCGTGCTACGCGGTCGACGCTTCGCTCGCCCTGTTGAACGAAATCGGAGCCGCCGCCATCGAGGCCCATGTACTCGGGCTCGCTAACGATCTTCGTGTGGGCCTGGCGAATCTGGGGCTCGAAGTTCCTGCCCGTGCGTATGGGCGCGATGCCTCGCACATCGTGACGGCAGGAAGACTCGGCGCTGGAGGACACGGCACCACCGATGATCCGCTGTTGGCGGAGGTTTCGGCGCATCTGTCTCGAAACCAGGTCGTCCACACGATTCGCCGAGGCATGCTTCGATTCGCCTTCCACCTGTTCAATTCTGACGATGATGTTCAACGGGTTCTCGACCTGACGCGCGAGGTCGCGCGCGCGCGCTCTGCGTGATGTCCCGAGCCCGCTTCGTTCCATAACCGCCGAAGAGGAGGACCGCAGATGAATGTGCTTCGCTTTGCAGTTGCCGGTGTCTTGCTGTGCACCGCCGCCGCACCATCATCGGCCCAGGAGCTGTACGGCACGTTGAAAAAGGTGCGCGACACGAAAACTTTCACTATCGGACATCGGGAGGCGTCGTTTCCCTTCGCCTATTACGATGATCAGAAGAAGCCGACCGGATTCGCGGTCGAGCTCTGTACCCGTATCGCCGAGGCCGTCAAGCAGGAACTGAAGATGCCGGACATCGCCATCAAGTACCTGCCGATCAACGCTCAGACCCGCATCCCCTTACTGACCAACGGGACGATCGACATCGAATGTGGCTCGACAACCAACAACCTGGCGCGCCAGCAACAAGTTGACTTCACCTACAGCTTCTACGTGACCGGCGGACGCCTGCTGGCGAGCAAGGCGTCAAAGATCAAGGAGGTGGAGGACCTGAACGGCAAGGTAGCCGGCGTTGCGCCTGGCACGTCGAACGAACGAACGATCAAGGCACTGATAGACCAGTTGAAGCTCAATGTCCGCCTCGTCAATGTGCGCGACCACGCGGAAGGCATGTTGGCGCTCGAAACCGGCCGGATTGACGTGTACGTGCACGATGAAGTCGGGCAGTACGCACTGCTTGCCAAGTCGACGCAACGCGACCGCTTCGAAGTCGTAGGCCGCCTGCTGTCGTTCGACCCCTACGGGCTGATGATCCGCCGCGACGACAGTGCCTTCAAGTTCGTCGCCAATCGGACGCTCGCGATCATCTACCGCACGGGCGAGGTCTACCCGATGTTCAAGAAGTACTTCGACCCGTTCGGTATCCCGATGACACCCGCCGTGGATTGGACATTCAAGCTCAACGCGATGCCTGACTGAGCGAGCCTGCACCTCGGCATCTCAGATTTCGGCAGAGTGAGCGCGGCCGCATCGGGCTCGCTCCCACCCAGCGCGTTCTGATGTCTTCCTACAATTGGAACTGGGGTGTGCTCGTCAGCGCGCCGTATTTCGGCTGGCTGTTGATGGGCTTGGGCGTGACCGTGGTGTTGGCCCTTTCAGCATGGGTGATCGCCCTCACCTTGGGCTCGCTGATAGGAGTGGCGCGCACGGTGCCGATCGCCCCGTTGCGCTGGCTCGCAACGGGCTACGTCGAGTTGTTCCGGAACATCCCGGTGCTCGTACAGATGTTCCTGTGGTTCTTCGTGCTTCCCGAACTCGTGCCGGAGAGCTTCGGATACTGGCTCAAACGCGACCTGCCGCATCCCGAGTTCTTTTCAGCGATGCTCTGCCTCGGGCTCTACACCGCCTCGCGTGTCGCCGAGCAGGTCCGATCGGGCATCAACAGCGTTCCGCCCGGACTGAGTGCGGCAGCACGCGCTTCGGGGCTGAGCGTGGCGCAGACCTATCGGCACGTGCTGCTGCCTATCGGATTCCGCATCATCGTGCCGCCGCTGACGTCCGAGTTCCTCGGGATCTTCAAGAACACCTCGATCGCACTGACGATCGGTGTCATGGAAATCACTGCCACCAGCCGTCAGATTGAAAGCTACACGTTCCAGGGATACGAGGCGTTCGCAGCCGCGACCGTGCTCTACCTGTCGATCGCCGTCACGCTGCTCTTTCTAATGCGCCGACTGGAAGCGCGCACCCGCATACCCGGCTGGATTGCTCGCGGCAACGACTGAACGGCACGATGGGTTCATTCGACGTCAACGTCATCGTCCGCAACCTGCCGTACCTGTGGGAGGGCCTTCAGCTCAGTTTCCTGCTGGCGGCGCTCGCCATCGCCGGTGGCATCTTCTTTGGCGCGATCCTTGCCGTTCTGAGGATGTCATCGCTGCGCCCAGTGGCGTGGTTCGCGGTCGGCTACGTGAACTTCTTCCGCTCGGTGCCGCTGATCCTGGTGATCTTCTGGTTTTACTTTCTCGTCCCGTTGTTGCTCGGCCGCGCCACCGGTCCGTTCCTGTCCGCCGTGATTGCCTTCACGCTGTTCGAAACAGCCTACTACTGCGAAATCATTCGGGCCGGGCTGCAGAGCATTCCCAAAGGCCAGATCAACGCCGGTCGTGCCAGTGGCATGACTCGTATCCAGGCGATGCGCTATATCGTGATGCCACAGGCTTTCCGCAACATGACGCCGATCCTGTTGACGCAAAGCATCATCCTGTTCCAAGACACGTCGCTGGTATACGTCGTCACGCTTCGAGATTTCATGACTTCCGCCAGCACCGTGGCGAACCAGGAGCTGCGCCTGGTCGAGCTCTATGCCTTCGCGGCCGTTGTGTATCTGACAATCTGCTTCACGGGGTCGCGTCTAGTCAACCGATTCGGCCATAACTTCCGCCGATGATCGACATCCAGGGCGTCAGCAAGTGGTACGGCTCCGTCCAGGTTCTCAAGTCCTGCTCGCTCGCGGTCGCGCGCGGCGAAGTGATCGTCGTATGTGGGCCGTCTGGTTCGGGCAAGAGCACGCTGATCAAGTGCGTCATTGGACTGGAGCCGTTCGACCAGGGGGAGATCGTGGTCGACGGTCTCCGCGTGGCAGACAAGCGGCAGTTGCGTGACCTGTGCACGCGCATCGGCATGGTGTTCCAGAGCTTCGAGCTCTATCCTCATTTGACGGCGCTCGGCAACATCTGCCTGGCCCCGGTGGTCGTGCTGAAGCGCTCCCGCAGGGAGGCGGAGTCGCGGGCGCGCACACTGCTGGCACGGGTGGGCCTTACAGACCACGCCCAGAAGTACCCAGCTCAGCTGTCCGGCGGGCAGCAACAGCGTGTCGCGATCGCGCGGGCGCTGGCGATGGACCCGGTCGTGATGTTGTTCGATGAGCCGACCTCCGCACTCGATCCCGAGATGATCAAGGAGGTTCTGGACGTCATGGCCGATCTGGCACGCGACGGGATGACGATGATCGTAGTGACGCACGAGATGGGCTTCGCACGGCGCGTGGCGGATCGCATTGTCTTCATGGATGCCGGCGAGATCGTCGAGGCGCGTCGTCCGGACGAGTTCTTCACCGCGCCGACAAGTGAGAGGGCCCGTGCCTTCCTATCCAAGGTCCTCGGCCACTAAGGTGGCCCTGACAAAACCCCGAGCAGTGTCGCCCGGCGCCGCAGGAGAGTACCGGCTCGCGTTGGGAGCGGCGCCGCACCAGTTTGCGCGGTCCGTCGCCATGGAGCGGATCTGCTCGTTATTACTGGACGGCAGCGCACCGTTCGACGTGCCGCTGTCGGAACGTGCGATCGCCGACGCCATTGGCCTCGGACGCATGCCCGTGCGCGAGGCGCTGCGCGACCTCGCTCGTGAAGGAATTCTGTCGGTGGAACCGGGGCGCGGTACGTACCTGCGCCAGCTAAGCGCCAGGGAGGCAACCGAACTGCTTGAAGTGCGACTCGCGATTGAGGGAATGGCGGCACGGCTCGCCGCCGAAAAGGGTTTCGTCGGCGAGCTACCGGAGGTGGCCTCTGCCTTGCGCGCGTTGGCCAAGCGCCGACTGACCGGCGACCGTGTCCGCGAAGCGGAGGCCGTGGGGGACCGCGTGCACTGGCAGGTTGTGCAGGGCGCAGGCAACGAGACACTCGCCAGCCTGTACGCAGGACTGCGTCTGCGTATCGCCATCTCCCTACGCCTGGTCCAGCGCCGGGAAGTGGAACGCATCCAGGAAACCGTTGGTGAACACTTGGCGATTGCGCGGGCGATCCTGGCGCGTTCGCCTGACGGCGCCGCGGCGGCTGTGCACGCGCACCTCAGTCGAGGGCACGCGCTGACCATGGCGAAACTCGCACAGACGATAACCGCGCCGGCCGCAGACAGCGCCGCCAAGGTTGGGCTTCCGCTGGCGCGACGGCGCGGTCGACCTCCAGCCTAGCAGCGGAAGTGCCTGATCTTGGACTCGGCCCACTTGCCCCTGATGGCGCGATGCACCAGACCAAAGATTGTGGCGCAAATTGTCGAGACCTTTCGTGGCTCAGTCGTGAGGCTTAGGACGCTTGCATCTTGGGCGGCTTGCGTACTGCACCTTGTCTGACGCTGGGACATACGGGATGATCAGAATAGAAGAACTTTCAGACAGTCACGCGGCTATGAGGAGATAATTTGTTCATCGATTACGCGAGCAAGCCGCCGATACCCGCCTTCGACAAGCCGGCCCCGCACCTCGGCAACTACGATCGGGTCTATGAGTCCAGCAAGGACGTGTCCGAGGCCGCCGGGCCTTCGCTCGAGGAGTATCTCGCGACGTACGAACGCGCCGGAGCGCGGCATGTCGTGGTCAAGGCCAAGGACGTCGAGACTACCTTTGGCGTGAAAGTCTCGAACGAGGATGTCGCGGCCTTCTGCCAACAGCAAGGCGGCCGCTATGTCGGCTTCGCCGGTGTCGATCCCCACAAGGGCATCGCAGCAATCCGCGAACTGGAACACGCGGTGGGGGAGCTGGGGTTGCATGGGCTGAACCTTCAGTGCTTCGAGCACAAGCTGCATATCAACGACAAGAAGATGTACCCGCTGTACGCGAAGTGCATCGAACTCGACATTCCGGTCAACATCCATTGCTCGATCAACTTCTCGACCAGCACTCTGATGGAGTACGGTCGGCCGCAGCTTCTGGACGAGGTGATGGTTCACTTTCCGGAGTTGCGCGTGTGTGCGGCACCGCCCGGCTGGCCGTGGGTTCACGAGCTGATCGGCGTGGCCTGGCGGCATAGGAACGTGCATATCGGTCTCGTCGCCGTGCGGCCGAAGTACCTGCAGCAGCCTGCCTCGGGGTATGAGGGGCTCGTGCAATTCGGCGGCAGCGTCCTCCAGGACCGTATCTTGTTCGGAACCTCCTACCCGCTCGTTCCGGTCGAGCGTTCCGTACGCGAAGTCGAAGAGCTGCCTTTGAAAGACGAAGTGAAGCGAAAATGGCTGCATGACAACGCCGCGCGATTCCTGCGGCTTGCATAACTGATAACTCGAGGAGACACGCCATGACGATGCAAAGGAGTCGACGCAAGGCCGTCGCGCAACTGCTCTCACTATCCGGAGGTGTAGCACTCGGCGTCCCGCGCCTCGCGTTCGGCCAGGCGGCGCCGCCGAAGCCCGCCAGCATCGTCGTCAATGCCGCGGGAGGAGCGGTCAACAAGTCGCTGCGCGAAGCCTTCTTCAGTGAGTTCGAGAAGCGCTACGGCATCAAGGTCATCGACACGAGTCCAACCGACTTCGGCAAGCTGCGCGCGATGGTCCAGTCGGGCAACGTCGAGTGGTCGGTCATGGAGATCAATGAGGCAGATGCCGAGCGAGCGGTCAAGCTCAATCTGCTCGAGCCGCTCGACATGAGCGTGATCAACATGGCCGGGCATCCGAAGGAGTTGCAGGACAACAAGTACGTCGTAACGCGCGGCATTTATTCGACAGTGCTCGGATATCGCACGGACGTGTTCGCCAATCGGCCGCGCCCGACAGGATGGGCCGAGTTCTGGGACGTCAAGAAATTCCCGGGACCACGGGCGCTGCGTAGTTCGCCGGTCGACAACCTGGAGTTCGCGCTCTTGGCCGACGGCGTAAAGCCGAACCAGATCTACCCGATCGATCTGGACCGTGCCTTCCGGAAGATGGATCAGATCAAGCCGCACGTCTCGGTGTGGTGGACGACTGGCGCTCAATCCGCGCAGGTCCTGATCGACAAGGAGGTGGTGCTCGGCACGGCGTGGCACGGCCGCTTCTACACCGCGATCAAGGACGGGGCGCCGATTGCCATCGACTTTAACGAAGGCATCATTCATCGCACGCCCTTCGGAATTCCGCGCGGTGCCAAGGATGCGTACTGGGGACAGCGTTTCCTCGCGCTGCTGACCGAGCCGCAATTGCAAGCGAAGTACGCGAACCTGATGTCGTATCCAGGCCTGCACCAGGACTCGATCAAGTACACCGACCCGGCCATGATCCCGTTCCTGCCGACCTCGGCGAACAATCTGTCGAGGCAGGTGTGGTCGAACGCAGGCTGGTGGAATGACAACGCGGATGCGGTCCAGGAACGCTGGAGTCGGTGGATGCTGGCGCGCTAGGGCACGCCATTCGGGCCTCACCGGGCGTGGCCACTGTCCTTACTCTTGCGGGAGTGACCAAGCACTACGGTGAGGTCCCGGCCCTGCGCGGCGTCGATCTCGAGGTCCACTCGGGTGAATTGCTGACGCTGCTCGGGCCCAGCGGTTCGGGCAAGACGACGCTGCTGAAAGTCATTGCCGGGTTCGAAATTGCCGAAGGTGGGGTGGTATCGCTGGCCGGACGCGACATCACGACTCTTGCGCCCAACAGGCGCGACATCGGCATGGTGTTCCAGAACTACGCTTTGTTTCCGCACATGAGCGTGGCAGCCAACATCGCGTTTCCGTTGAACATCCGCAAGGTTCCGAAGCAGGACATCACGCGGCAGGTGATGGACGCCCTGCAGTTGGTCGGGCTAGCAGGATACGGCGAGCGCCTGCCGAGACAGCTCTCGGGCGGGCAACAGCAGCGGGTAGCGCTGGCGCGTGCGGTCGTCTTTCAGCCGCGCTTGTTGTTGCTTGACGAACCGTTTGGAGCGCTTGATCGCAAACTGCGGGAACAGATGCAGCTCGAAGTACGCCGGCTGCAACAGCGACTCGGCATCACAACCATCTTCGTCACCCACGACCAGGAGGAGGCGCTGGTCCTGTCGGACCGCATCGCAGTGATGAGTGACGGTGTGATCGAGCAACTCGGCGATCCCCGCGCAATCTATGCGAGTCCCGTGAACCGATTCGTTGCCGACTTCATCGGCGAATCGAATTTACTGCGTGCCCGCACCGATGCGACGGGTGCAACGGCGGTGCTCGACAGCGGCGCAACCGTGGAGCTACCCGAGCGACGCAGCGTGAACGCCGAAGTGGGCCTGCTCATTCGGCCGGAGGCCATCGAGTTGGCACGCGCACCAGCGAATGCAGAGGGGTTTGCGGGCACTGTCGAGGAAGTCGTTTACCTCGGTAGCACCTTGAAATACTTTGTGCGGCTTGAGAGCGGTGCCGCTGTCATCGCACGTCGGTCGTTCGGGCAGCAGCCGGTCTTTGCCGCAGGAGAGCGTGTCGTTGCGTCCTGGTCGTCGGCCGACGTGCACGTGGTGCAGTGGTGAGTGTCCTGCGCGCTTCCCGCGTTGACCGGGAGCCGCTGCTGCATGCGGCCCTGCCGCTGGCGTTTCTCGGGGTGCTGTTCCTCTATCCCGTCGCCCGGTTCCTGCTGATCAGCGTCGACGGGGGCTCGCTGGCGCAGTACGACAAGGCGCTGTTCGATGGCCTCTACCTGCGGGTCCTGGCAGATACCTTTCGCATTGCGTTGATTGTCACGTTAATCACGTTGATCCTTGGGTATCCGATTGCCTACTTCCTGTCGTCGGCGCCGCCGCGTTGGGCGACCGTCGGCCTGGTCTTCCTGATCCTGCCGTTCTGGACCAGCGTGCTGATCCGAACCTACGCATGGTCGGTGATCCTGGGGCGAAACGGCGTGGTGAACCGCTTGCTGCTGTCCTCCGGGGTCGTTGACGAGCCATTGCGGCTGCTAAATAACGAGGTCGGGGTGCTGATCGGCATGGTGCACGTCTTGCTGCCCTACATGGTGTTTCCGCTGTATGCCGTGATGCGACGGCAGGATCCGACGCTCTTGCTGGCGTCGCAGGGACTCGGCGCCTCTGGGCCGCAGACGTTCTGGCGCGTCTATCTACCGCTCACGGTGCCGGGGATCCTGGCCGGCACGACGCTGGTGTTCGTGCTGTCGCTCGGTTTCTTCATCACGCCCGCAGTGCTGGGTGGCGGCAAGGTGATCATGATCGCCGTCCTGATCGAGCAGCAGGTCCGCGAGTTGTCAAATTGGCAGTTCGCGGCGGCGCTTTCCACCGTGTTGCTGGCAGCAGCGCTGGCCACGTATGGCCTGCTCAACCTGGCGTTGCCTAGACACCGCTGATGCCGCCCGCACCTCGCCGCACACCGCCAAAATCGCCTTGGACCTTGGCGCTGTACATCTACTGCGGGCTGGTTTTCGCATTCCTGATGCTGCCGATGGTGATCGTCGCGCTGTTGTCGTTCAGTTCGTCGCCGTACCTGGTCTTTCCTCCACCGGGCTTCTCGTTGCGGTGGTATGCGGCGTACTTTGGAGATTCAATCTGGATCGATGCAACGATACGCAGCGTCAAGGTTGGACTGGCCACCACGGTCGGATCGACGGTGCTAGGCACGCTCCTGGCGTTCAGCCTGGTGCGCGGCCGCTATCCTGGGCGAGCGATCGTGGACCAGCTGGCGGTAGCGCCGTTGATCGTTCCGGCCATCGTCTATTCGGTGGCGATCTACAGCCTCTTCGCGCACCTGAAGTTGATTGGCCAGTGGCCGGCCATTGCGCTCGCGCACACGGTTCATACGCTGCCGTTCGTGGTGCTCATCGTCGGCGCCGCGCTGCGGACCTTTGACATAGCCCAGGAGCAGGCCGCCGTGGGTCTCGGCGCGACGCGCTTCCAGGCAATCACCAGGATCACGCTGCCCCAGATCCGCCCGGCGCTCATATCGTCGGCGTTCCTGGTGTTCATCTCCTCGTTCGACGAACTGGTGATAGCGATGTTCCTCGGCGGTTCACGCATGACTTTGCCCAAAAAGATGTTTGACAACATCATGAACGATATCGACCCGACGATCGCAGCCGTGTCGGTGCTGCAGATCGGCCTGGTGATCGTCGCCTTGGCGATGACGTCCCGCTTTGGCGCGGGGGCCAAGCCGGTGACGTAACGCCCAGTTCATGCGTCGCCACAATGTCATCGCGGCCGCGGTGCCCAGCCTCGACGAGCGCAGGCGGCGGATCGAAAGCGAGTCCCTGCCTCCCAATATCGGCGCGCTTCTGGACGAGACGACGACGACCGCCGAGTTGTCGGTGGCATGGCACTTCTTCGAAAGCGACGAGCGCGCGACCTATGGTGAGGTGCGCCGGGACGTGAATCGGCTGGCCAACGGCTTGCACCGGCACGGCGTGCGCAAGGGCACGAAAGTCGCCGTCATGCTGCCCAACATTGCGGCCATGCCCACGACGTGGCTGGCGTTGGCGCGGCTAGGGGCCATCATGGTCCCGGTCAACATTGCCTACACGCCTCGGGAACTCGAGTACGTCGTCTCCGACAGCGACGCGACCTTCCTGGTTGTCCATGAGGAGTGTCTGCCGGCACTTGACGGATTGGCGCGCTTGCCCGGTGGGGTCGCGGCGGACGCGGTGTTCGTCGTGGGGTCAAGTCAAAGCGGGCGCTTCCCATCGTGGCACGACATCGGTTGGGATCAGCCAGAGACGCTGACTTTCCAGGTCGCGGTCGACCTCGACGATCTGATGAACATCCAGTACACGTCCGGGACGACGGGCTTCCCGAAGGGTTGCATGCTGTCCCACCGCTACTGGCTGCTGTTGGCCAAGGTGCAGGGCGAACATGACGGGCGCACCTATACGCGCGTCATGGCAGCCAATCCGTTCTTCTACATGACGCCGCAGTGGCTGCTGTTGATGTCGTTCTACAGCCGCGGGACACTGTTTGTTGCACGGCGCCTGAGCGGCAGTCGCTACATCTCGTGGATACGCGAGCATCGAATCCAGTTTTGCCTCTTTCCGGAAGCCGCCTACAAGCAGCCGCCACAGCCGGACGACGCGGACAACGAAATCACTCGGGTGAGCACCTACGGCTTTCCAAGACAGGAACAACTTCGACTGGAAGCGCGCTTTGACTTCGTCGCGCGCGAGGCCTTCGGGATGACCGAGATTGGCACCGCGCTCTTCGTGCCGATCGAGGCGGCCGACATGACGGGCTCGGGCTCGTGCGGCGTTCCCGAGCCGTTTCGCGAGTGCCGCATTGGCGACGAGAATGGCAACACCTTGCCTATCGGTGTTACCGGCGAGCTCCTGATCCGCGGCCCGGGAATCCTGCAGGGCTACTACAAGAAGCCCGAGGCGACGGCGCAGGCGTTCCATGGCGACTGGTTTCGCACCGGAGACCTCTTCCGGCAGGACGAGCGCGGCTACTTCTATATCGTTGGGCGGGTAAAGGAAATGATTCGCCGCAGTGGCGAGAACATCGCCGCGCGCGAAGTGGAGCAAGTCATTCTGGGACTGCCGACGGTCGCAGAGGCGGCGTGCATCCCGGTTCCCGATGCGCATCGCGGCGAAGAGATCAAGGTACTGGTCGTGCTGCAGCCCGGCGTCGCACCGGATGAGTGCACGCCGCAGGCCGTCCTCGCGCACTGCGGTGCAAACCTCGCTCCTTTCAAGATTCCCCGCTACATCACCTATGTCGACTCGCTGCCCAAAACCGGGTCGGCCAAGATCGCCAAGGCCGAACTGCGAGCGGCCGCGAATCTGACGGCGGGGTGCTACGACGCGGTTCAGGACCGATGGCTGTAGCGAAGCACATCGCCCCGGCGGATTGCCCGGATCCGCTCGAGCGACGCCGCCGAATCGAGGCCGAGCCATTGCCGGCGAACGTTTGGCAGTTGCTCGAGGACGCCGCGCGCGAAGTGCCGGATCAATTGCTCTGGGACTTCTTCCACGCTGAGTCCCGCGCGACGTATTCCGAGGTGCGTGACACGGCCGCCGCGCTGGCCCGCGGCCTGTCACAGCGGGGCGTTCAGAGGGAAACCGTCGTCGCAATCATGCTGCCCAATGTGCCCGAGTACCCGCTGAGCTGGCTTGCAGCGGCCCGTTTGGGAGCCGTCGTGGTCCCACTAAACCCTCAGTACACCGCGCGTGAGGTCCAGTTCGTTCTCGCGGATGCCGGAGCGACCTTTGCGATTGTTGACCACGCTTCCGAAGCGGTCCTCGAAGGCGCGCTGGCCCAACAGAGTCAGCTGACTCGAGACCGCGTCTTCGTCGTCGGCGCAGAAGCTGGCGATTGGGCGCCTTTCTCGACACTGCTCGAGAGAGGTCCGGTTGAGCCGACAACCGACGCTGGGCCTGTACTCGATGATCTGCTCAACATCCAGTACACCTCTGGCACGACGGGAATGCCCAAGGGGTGCCTGTTGACGCATCGGCACTGGTTGACGTGCGGGAAAGTGAATGCGCGCCGCGATGGCCTCGTCTACCGCCGGATCCTGGCCTCGACGCCTTTCTTCTATATGGATCCGCACTGGCTGCTGCTGATGACCTTGATACAACGCGCAACGCTCTTCGTGGCTGCGCGCCAGAGTGCGAGTCACTTCATGGAATGGGTCCGGCAGCACCGGATCGAGTTTTGCCTCTTCCCCGAACTGGTTCTGAAGCAGCTGCCGTCCGCCGAAGACGGCAACAACGCGCTGATCCGCATGAACATCTATGGAGTCAAGCCTGACCGGCATGCCGAGATTGAACGGCGCTTCAATGTGATCGCGCGGGAGGCGTACGGCATGACCGAAATGGGGTCAGTAATGTTCATGCCGATGGAAGCCATCGATATGGTCGGCTCTGGCTCCTGCGGAATTCCATCCCCCTTCCGTGAGTGCCGGATCGTCGATTCCGACGGCACGGTGCTCGACAATGGAGAGGTTGGTGAACTGCAGGTGCGGGGGCCCGGAGGGATGCTCGGGTACCACCGGAAGCCGGAGGCAAACACCGCAACATTCGACGGAGAGTGGTTCCGCACTGGTGACCTCTTTCGCAAGGACGGACGCGGGTACTACTACCTTGTAGGGCGCCTGAAGGACATGATCCGTCGCAGCGGGGAGAACGTGTCAGCGCAGGAGGTCGAGCGCGTTCTGCGAGGCATGCCCGAGGTGCTGGAGGCGGCAGTCATCGGAGTGCCAGACGAAACGCGGGGAGAAGAGATCCTTGCCATCGTGGTCCCAGCCGAAGGAGCCGCTGTGGATCCTGATCACCTTTTCTCGTACTGCGCCCAGTCGCTCGCGCGTTTCAAGATTCCACGCTTCCTTTGTGTCGAGACTACGTTGCCTAGGACTCCATCCGGAAAGATCGCCAAGGGTCAGTTGCGCGATCGGTGGAGAGGCTCTCGGGTCGGCTGCTATGACCGGGCAGTGCGGACCTGGCTCTGACGTGACAGACTTTTCCGGAACTTTGATCAGCTCCGCCGTTTTGGTTGTGATCAACCGACAGCGAAGTGCTGTTGGCGACTGAATTGCTGCGCTCGCGACAATTCTGGAGCTAGCGAAGCGAATTACTGCCTTGGAGCGGACGTGCCGCTTCCACGGTGGCCACGTCCGGGGATGTTCACCAGCGGTGCGAGCTGTTACGGTTCCCTGCGGGTGCCGACTTTCCTTCCGACAGGAGACGCGACGTGCTCAGAATGACCTGCGCCACGGCGCTACTTTCCCTGCTTGCAGCCGCCTGCTCGCCCGAAAAGCCCGCCGAGCCGCCACCGCCTGCGAAGCCGCCTGGCGTACTTGTGCTCGACCAGCACGCCATCAGTGGCGTGCGCGAGTTCCTGGGCAAAGGATACGAAGGCTGGGAGTACTACGCCGACCCGCGCAGCATCCTCAAGCCGCTGTTCGACCTGAGCGACCTCAGCGTCGTGGAGGTCCAGGACGCACCGTCGTTCGACGAAACTTTCGTCTTTGGCGAAAGCCGCAGGAGCTACTTCAAACAGCTGTCTGCCTCCATTGCCCTGGCCGGCGCCTACGAGGGTTTCTCCGGCGAGGTCTCGGGTGCTTTCAGCAATGATGTGCTCAACAGCAGCAACAACGTGTACGCCACCAACAAGGCGGTGCAGGCCTACCATCGGCTGACGCTCAAGGACTCGGCCCAGCTGCTGCCCGAGGCGGCGCAGGCCATCGCCACCGCCGCGCCCAACACTCTGTTTGACACTTACGGAACGCACTATCTGCGCTCCGTGCTCATTGGTGCGCGCGTGTCCTTCTCCAGCCACGTCAACAGTACTCGCGTGACCAGCAATTTCCAGATGAGCACCGCGGTGAAAGCCGCTTACCTCGACCTGGTCAAGGGCGAAGCCTCGGGCGGTGTGGTCGACAAGAACGACCTGGCGCAGGTGGCCGGCAACCGGCATATCCGCGTCATGGGTGGCGACCCGGCCAAGGCCAACTCCATCATCGACGCCAGCGGCAACACCGCCGACGACTATCGCCAGTGGGCCGAAAGCGTGCCCAACTTTGTCTCGATCGCCGACTTCGGCAAGGGCGGCCTCGTGCCTCTGTATGAGCTGGCCGCGACCCCTGAGCGCCGCGCCGAGCTCGAAGCCGCATGGGGCCCGTATATGCTGGCCAAGACCAACCCGTTGCTGCTGAAAGACCCTGCACAGCCCTCGGTGATCCTGAAAAATGCGCGCATCAAGCTGCGTAATGCCGACGACCGCTACCTCGCCGGGGCCGAAAGCGCCACGCGCTACTACTACGCCAAGATGGGGCAGAAAGCTCAGGTGATGAAGCTCGACGGCGGCAAGCGCACGCTAGTGCATGGCAGCTCGCTCAGGATCAAGACCACTGAGGCCTGGCAAGGCAAGTGGAAAGCACGTACCTATCTCGGCGCCTTTGGCGACGCTCGCCAGCTCTACTACTGGGACGACTACGGATCCAAGTCCAATTGGATCATCGAAAAAGATAGCGGCGGCCAGGCCGGCGACCCCATCCAGTACGGCGAACCGGTCCGGATTCGCAACGAAGCCTATGCCGACCAATACCTGCGCACGGACCGCGACAACTACCTCACCACCAGCAAAGACCAGCCAGCGCAGACGTGGGTAATCGAGCCGGCTGGGTAGGTCTGGATCGCGAACCGGGCGACCGCCATGCCTGTACACGGGCAATTCCGGCCGATCCGGACTTTCTCTCAGTTGGCCCGAAAGCAGACTCCCGGGTCGCGCTCCGAGATTGCAGTTGCTTGGGGAAGGGCGCCACTTTGGTTCCCGCGCCTATTGAGTTCGTGCAAGCTCCCGTCTGGGCTGAAGATAACCACGAAGGTGAACGTGAGACTTCAAACACGTGCAAGGAGCCCAAAATGAGGACATTCATCAAACTGGTGTGCTGCGGGCTGCTTGCCGCGATGCCGCTGCAGCCTGCTCTTTCCCAGCGAGCAGGCGGTGGGGATAGTGGAGGTCATCGCATGCAGGGGGGCGGGATCAACTATGCGCCGCAGCCTGCTGTTTACTCTGTCACTTCGATCGACTCCTATGCCCGCACAGTTCGGCTGCGCGCAGCGGATGGACGGACGGGTGATGTCTACGTGGCTGAGGGCATCTACGACCTGTCCAAGCTAAAGGCGGGCGACAAAATCCGGGTGGACTTCGTTGTGCCCGACGCGACGAACGGCAAGCTGAGTGCGGCGTCCGTGTGGCCGGTGAAGTGACACATTTGTCTCGAGTGTCGAAATGCACCACGATGCTCACGGACCGTCCGCGGCTAGTAGCGGAAGTCCGGCTGGGCCATTCACGAGCCAGGGGTCGATCTCTGGTTTGACCAGTGCCCCAAGCAAAGGACCTTTACTCCCAGCCGAGCTGCAATTGCGACCAATAGAGCGACATTCACCAAACTGCCCAACGCGACCGTGAACTGCGTTGCTAGAAGTGCGCCCAGCGTGATTTGATCTGCGACGACGTTCTGACGATCCTGCACCAACACGCGGACGACTTCGTTGTTGCAAACAGACTCGCTGACCTGAGCCCAGGCTCGATCAAACAGTGTTTTGCCTTGTTCTGGAGTACCTTCGCCGAGTCCGAATTCGCCACCTAATTCTCTCGAAAGTTCGCTGTATAAGTCATCCAGTGATGCCTCGGCGTAGTTCATATCTCATCCTCACGAGAAGTTAGCCGAAGGGATTCAAGCATCGAGAAGACCCTTCGGCCCGACCCACCCTCCGAACCGACCATCGCGCTGCAACTGCTTAATGAGCGGCATCGTAATGGAGTCGAACTCTGCTGAGTCGGCAGCCGCATCGCTGCCCGCCCCTCCACCTACGCCCATGGCTCGGGCTCTTTCCGCTACGTCGGTGCCGAACAAGCGATCAGACATTGCCACAATTGCCAGCTTCCCTGCGTTGTATCCAAGTCCGATGCCGCGGCCGAGCCACCCGCTCGCATTGAGCAGGCGAACGTAGGGCGAGTGGTAGCAGGCGCTGCTTTCCTCTCCAAGTTCCGCCAAAGTCGTGAACACCACGTATGCGGCAATCAGTCCGATTGCCAGCCACCTCTCCTGCCGATTTGGATCAGCCTTATACGAAGCCGAGTCGGCATGCATCGCGAGGAACTTTCCGATGAAGCTCGCGGAAAAGGTATCCGCGTGAATCTCCAAAGCACGCCGCAGTAGGCGGCCTTCGGTGCTGAGCGATGCACACGGTGCATGAACTGGCGGGTCCCACTCCAGATGTCCGGGAATGACATGACCGATCTCGTGGAAAAAAATGAACAGCAGTGCCATCTTCAGACATTCATCTGGCGGCATCTTTGAGCCGAGCACGGTCAAGTAAGGTTCCAGTGGAAGAATGGACTGGCCCGTGCGAAGCCCTTCAAGTACTTCGCTAGTGCGCTGCCGAAGCACCGGCACACCCTCAGAGTGAAAGGCAATGAGATATGTCGGCTTGTCGGCCGAGATCTTCGGCACTCGCCGGGCGCTGGCGCTGCAGACCGGGCCGCTCGAGTGTTTGCTGAAGTACACGAGCAGCCGCACGCGGGGGTCGATCACGGATGCGTTGTGTGTTGCGCTGAGGTACGCACCTAGGAACGTCATGGCGCCGAGTCTGGCTATTCCTTCGAAAAATTCCGCAGCGATATCCAAGGGATCTTGTGGTTCGGTCGAGGGCGGCAGCGCAAGCTTAGTGAAGGCGGCGATGTCGGCTGCCTCGCTGGCTGCGAAGACGCCCCGCTCGAAGCCTTCGATGTCCGGGCCCAGAAACGTTCGCGGCATGACTGAAGTTAGCGTGCGCCGATCGCTGATTGAGGCTGCAGTGTCGCGATTCCGTAGTCGCTTGCCAAGGCCGACTTCATTCCCAGTTGCTCCTGAGCCCCTGCGGCGGAAGCGCAACAAGTCCTCATCAGCCAGGGTCGACCGTATGCGCGCAAGGACGACTCATGCAGAAGACGATTCTGCCGGGGTCCGACTGCAACAACATGGCGGACAAAGAATCGCCCAAGAGCAGACGCCGTCGCGTCAGACGCCACTCCCCAAACCGGACCTTGAAAGCAGGACTTGAATTGGTACAGCGTACTTAATCGCCCTCGCCTGCGCCGCGGCATACCTTGGGCGATGTCGGTCGTCGGGTAGGTTGGTTCTGGGTCGCGAAGGAGTTGACCAACTTATGACCGATCGCCCGGCAGAGAATGATGCGGTGGGGCCAAGAGCGGCCGGCTCAAATCGAGATCGACGGTAGCCGGTCGCTCGGGTGCGGGCGGCCGGGTCTCGGACGGGTCGCGCGGTGTGCCTGAGATTTCCGTCGCATGTTCCTTCACCAGCACGCTCTTGTACCTGAGCCGCGCGAGGACGGTGGCTTCACCGAGCGCGACCAGATCGATCCGGCCATCGCGCGCGGCAAGGGTCGCGCTTTGAACGTCTACAACGATCTCGAGCGCCAGCTCCAACGGCGGCAGCGAGCTCCCCGCGACACGAGCGTCGAGCACAATGTGCGAGGTTGATGCGATGTTGTGCCGCCCGACTTTGACGAGCACCGGTGGCCCCCGTGTCAGCGCACTCAGCTGGACCGCTCTGTGCATTGCGGGCACCTGTACCCACCCTTGTGCGAGCACGTCGAGAATGTCAACGTCGAGCGCGCGGTTCAGCTCGTCTGCCGCGCGTTCAGCGGCGGCGCCGCGCAGTCGCTCCAAGACTCGCGTAACGGCGGATTCGTCCTTGCTCTGTTCGAACAGCGCCCTCTCGACGTCATTGCTGCTGACCCCGATCGGCGCGTGCAGTCTGACCTGCTCCGCATGGTAGTCGCTCGAATGCTCGATTGAGATCCCAGCGGCGTCCGGAAGAGGCGCCAGCACGATCGTTGTTGCGGCGGGAACCAGCCGCGCAGCGAATCGGATTCCAGAAGACGCGCCGGTTTCTGAGAGGCCGCAGGCGTCGGATTCGGCCGGCCGCTGATCGACGGGTTGCTGACGTTGAGGAAGCGTTGGCGCCGGCGCGTTTTCGCCAACTGCCAGCTGGCCGCGTAGCAGCCGCTGACGCATCAAGAGTGCACCGGACAACAGCCCGAGCGAAACGCCAGCGCCGAAAATGAGCGCAGCGATGGCCAAGTATGCGGTCGGAAATTGACTGCGTGCTCCGGGAGGATCGATTGGCTCTTGAGGCGGCAAAGGAAAGGCCGTCGACGCGGGCGCAGGGCTCGTTGCGGGCGCCGGCGCGGACGAGGTCGCAGCCGCAGTGGCCGGCGCCGTAACCGGATTCGTACTCGCAGCGCCGGCCAGCGAGCCGTCCGATACCTGCAGGATGACCGTGCTCCCAGGGCGGCTGAGAGCGGCGGGTGCAGGATCCTGCGCAAGCACTTCACCAGCTGGGGCAGCGCTGGCCGTTTCAATTCGTTCGACTTTGAACTTGGCCAGCGCGCGGGCAGCGTCCGTGAGGCTGTGGCCGATCACGTGCGGTACTAACTGGTTCTGGTGCGCGGATGTCGGGCTACCGGACGCGTTGGACTTGGACTTCGTCGACGCTCTGCGTCGCGGTGCAGTCTTGGCATCGCGGCAAGCGCCTCGGTTCCGTACATACTCGCGCACCTCGGGCGAAACCGAGGCGCATGGCAAGGGCTGCGCTGTGGCCGCGGTCGCGCCGAGCAGCAACGCCGCGCTCACAAGCCATGAAATCCCGCCTCGCTTCATGGTTCTCCGTCGGTTGCGTGCAGGAAATTAGCGGTCCTCGGCGAGGTC
>Ga0209706_10000284_pt1 | contig 28294 bp, 18 predicted proteins | sample PPLLaktember2015_6_FD_187263 | JGI IMG/M metagenome (GOLD analysis project Ga0209706, IMG submission 187263) | Freshwater sediment microbial communities from Prairie Pothole Lake near Jamestown, North Dakota, USA - PPLs Lake P8 Core (1) Depth... | ecosystem: Environmental > Aquatic > Freshwater...
ATCGACCCAGAGGGCGCGGTGGTCGACATGGAGCTTGTAGGCGCCCGAGTCCCAGTTGGCCCTCTTGAGGGTCTTGCCGCTGTCGGTCGAGACCGTGGCATAGGTGTCGGGGCAGTAGATCGTCTTGTCGTCGGCGGGATCGACGTAGATGCGGGCGTAGTAGCCGGCCTCGGTCTGATTGACCATGAAGCTGCCGCCGGTGTGGGCGTACTCGGTCATCCGCTTCCAGCTTTCGCCGAGATCGTCGGACCGGTAGATGATCCCGTCGCGCTTGACCGGCTGCTGGTTGGCCAAGAGGCCGCCGTAGAGCATCTCGAGCACGTGGCGGTTGGTGACCTGGGCGCGTCCCTTGGCCTCGCTCGAATCGGCTTTGGGCGCCGGGCGCTTGTGGAGGGCCTCGATCTCGTCGATGGCGGCGACGAGGCCCTTGGCCTTGGCATGGACCTTGCGGGCCGCGGCGTTGAACGCGGCCAGATCGATCCCGGACTTGGTCAGGAAATCCTTGTCGGCGATGTGCTCATTGAGCTTCTTCACCAGCTCGGCCTCGTCGGCGGCGGTGATCGGGACGAACTTGGGCGCCTGCTTGGCCAGCTCGGGATTGATCTTGGCGGCCTTGAACTTGTCGAAGGACTGGCCCTCGGCGAAGAGGCCCGCGGCCATGCCGCCGCCCATGCCGCCGAACTGCCCGGGGGCCCGGAAGTTGGCCGCGCCGTCGCGCTCGGCCAGGCCGAGGTTGACCTGCTCGTCGATCCGGGCATAGAGGATATCCGGGTTCTTCAGGAACATGGCCAGGCCGACCCGACCCTGGTCGGCGCCGTTCGGCAGGCCCGCCTCGAGCTTCTTCCAGGACTTCCCTCCGTCAACGGTCTTATAGAGATGGTTGCCCGGCTGGCGGTCGATGTAGGTCCAGGACCGCCGGTAGAGCTTGTAGGCCTGGGCGATGACGACGTCGAAGTTGCGCGGGTCGACGACGAAGTCGCCCACGCCCCGGTCGTCGAGCGGCCAGAGCCGCTCCCAGGTCTTGCCGCCGTCGGCGGTCTTGTAGAAGCCCCGCTCGCAGTCCAGGGCGTTGTCGTAGAGCTTGCCCTCGGCCGCGACGTAGACGATGTCGGGGTTCTTCGGGTGGACCTGGACCTTGTTGATGAAGTAGCTGTCCTTCAGGCCGACGTTGGCCCAGGTCTTGCCGGCGTCGGTCGATTTCCAGACGCCGTTGCCGCGGGACGACGAGCGGGCGTGCATCGGCTCTCCGGTCCCGAGGTAGAGGATCTTGGGATCGGAGGCGGCGATGCCGAGAGAGCCCATGCTCATGTTGCCGTACTTGTCGAAGATCGGCTCGAAGTGCGTGCCCGCGTCCTCGGTCTTCCAGAGTCCGCCGCTCGCGGTGAGGATGTAGTAGACCGTGGATTGCCCCGGGGGCACGGCGAATTCGGCGACCCGGCCGGCGAAATTGACCGGGCCGACCCAGCGCCAGGTCAGCTGATTGAGATCGTCGGCCGTGACCTGCGCTTGGGCCAGGACCGCCCCCCCGGCGCCCAGGACGAAGCCCAGGGCCAAGAGGACCATGAAGAAACGGGGTAGACGGGTACGCATCGATACTCCTCCTGTGGATTTTTGGATGGACGGATGAACAGACGGATTCGGCACGTCGCGCTTTAGACGACGGCCGGCGGGCATTTCTTCCATATTGCGGGGCAGAGCCTCAAGGATTATCACAGGGGTGGGGCCAAGTCAATCAACGAAGGCCCCAGCCTGGAAGGTCAAAAGATGTGGCCGAAGTTGAAGTAAAGCCCCATCCCCTCGGAGCTCCAGGCCACGTCGACGCGGACGACGAAATCGGGCATGTAGAATCGCAGCCCGGCGCCGGCGTCGAAGGCCGCTTCGCCGAGGTCGATCCCGCGAAGCGAAGGCCAGACCGTGCCGGCGTCGGCGAAGAGGTTGCCCCCCAGCCGCCAGACGATCGGGAAGCGGTATTCGGCGTTGACCAGGAACTTGCCCCGATCGAGAAAACGATTGAGCGGGAATCCGCGCAGGGCCGTGTTGACGTTGCCCCCGCCGAGCGTGGCGTGGTCGAAAAGCGGGATGTCGCCGCCGGCCACATATTGGGCCAGGGCCCGGACGGCAAAGACGTCCTTCGCCCCGAAGACGCGCTGGTACTTCCGCAGGTCGACCGTCACCCGGTTGAAGGCGGCGTCCCGGCTGCCCATGAACTTGCCGGACCAGTCGTCCTGGAGGATGAAGCGGACGCCGCGGGTCGGGTGGATCTGGCTGTCCGAGGTGTCGTACTTGAGGGCGAAGGTGAGATAGGGCGCGAAAAAGCGGCCGCGGGCCGCCAGGTCGGCGATCTCATCCTGGAAAGGCCCCTCCCGGGGATCCGTGTAGCGGAGCCAGCGGAAGGCGTAGGCGGCCTCGACGACGAGGTGCGGCGTGAGGCCGCGGCCGAAGGTCAGGGGGACGTTGATCGTCTCGTGCGTGAAGAGGGTCTCGTTCGACTCGGGCGTCCCAGGGCCGAAGCCGTAGAAGCTGTAATTAAGGTACTTATCGTATTCGGCCTTGAGGTCGAACGAGAGGCCGTAGCGCCGGCCCTGGCGGATCTCGAAGTCCGGGATGGAGAAGGTGAAAACGTACCAGCGCTCGCCTTTCGTCGAGTTGAAGAGGATCAGGTCCAGGGATTCTTTTTTCCCCAGGTAATCGACGAACTTGACCCGGCCGCCGTACCCGAAGCCGATGTCGGTATCGTACATGACGATCGGGAACGGGCTGAACGACCGGGTGGAGCCCGGCGCGATCGTCATGTCCTGGGCGAGAAGCGCGCCGGGGCCCAGGGCGAACATGAGCGGAATGAATGTCAAGACACAGGCCGCACGGGACATGCCCTCTTCCCCTTGTCAGCGGTTCTGCTTTTACTTCAAATCGTCCGGCGAATCAAGCGAGGAGGCTAGACGGCGGGTCGGAGGCGTTTCTTGAACCAGGGCTGCAGGGCCCTCATCATGGCCAGCTGCGACGCCGGGGCCCGCCGCCGGGCCGTCCGGAGCTCCGCGCTTCCCGCCGGGGCGCCCCAGCGGATCTCGATGCTGTCGTTGGGATTGTAGCCCATCTCGAAGGCCTCTGTCCGGCGGAAGATCTCCTCGAGCGTCAGGACGCGGGACGAACCGTCCGACCCGACATAGGTGACGCCGAGCTCGGCCGCCCGCTTCTTCAGGAATGCCACGAGCTCGCGCCGGATCTCGTCGGCCGTTTTCCGCCCGCCCATGTCGTAAGCGGCAGGGTCGCGGGCGACCTTGTCGGGGAATTCGAGGATGGTGTCGATGGCGATGAGCAGGCGCAGGTCGCGGTTGGGGGTCGAGTAGTCTTCCCATGGCCCCAAGGTCTGGAACACGGCCTTCCCCGAAGGCATGGGAATGACCGTTCCGGGGTGGGCCGTCATGTAGTCCTCGCCGTTCTTCACCGAATCGACGCGGACGAGAAGCTGTTCGTGGAGGGCCCGGAAGAGATCCTCGAAGGCCGCGAGCCCGTCGAGGGGATCGGGATTGATGAGCCTCTCCATGGCCGCGTAGAAACCGTCGCCGGCCATCTTCTCCTGCTGGAGGGAAAAGTCGCCGTAATCGGGGTTCGCGGCGATCTCCCGGTTCGCGAGGAGCCGGGGCCGTCCGTCCTCGAGGACGATGGGCCGGAAGGCCTTGAAACCCGGCTCGCCGACGACATCCGAGGTGGTGAAGAGGAAATTCCCCTTCCAGAACCTCTTGACCCCGATCGTGCCGTCGGGCTGGGCATCGGCCCCGAGGAGCAGGCCGGGCTTCTTGCGGCTCTGCCCGACCCAGCGGACGATCGTGTACGTGTGGCCGTACGGGTCGGCGAAGACCGCGCCCGGCTTGAGGGCCCGGCGCGAGAGCGCCAGGGGATAATAGTCGGTCCCGTCGGCCCGGAGGGCCGTTCGACCGTTGCCGGCATGGACGGTGTTCTTGATCCTGGCGAAGAGGCGCCTCATCGCCGGGACGGTATTCCCCGGGCCGGACGGCCGGCTCGTTTCGCCGGCAATGAAGCGGCCGGCGGCGGGAGGAGACTCGAGCGTCCCCCAGCTCGTCTCGTGGAAACCGAAGGGCAGGCCGAGCTTCCAGGCGAAATAAGCCCGCAGGAAATAAGGGTTGTCGGCGCAATCGGGCGTCATCTCCAGGGCGTTCGGCCCGGACGTCTCGTCCTCCCCGAGCCCGAGGTGGTTATGGAGGAGATTGCGGGCCCGGTCGCGGGTGACCTCGTGAAGCGCCTTCCAGGACGAGCGCTCGTCGGCCTCGGCGAACAAGGCCTCGATCCAGGCGGAATAGAGGCTTTCCACGGCCCAGGACCAGCCCGTCGCGGTTTCGAAATACTTGGTCGGGCCGAGCGCGATCTCGTTCCGGCCTTCTCCGATGATCACCGAGAAGGCGCCGGAGGGAGCGGCGGAGAATTCGGCGGCGACCCAGAACGGCGGCCCCCCACCCCTTCTCGTTTCGCGCGGCTCCATAACGGCGGACGGGCCGCGGAGGGACAGACGGACCTTGGCGGCGTCCGATCCGAAGACCGCCAGGACGCGGAGCGGCTGTCCCGGCCGGGGCGTTTCGGGCGAAACGAGGACGCCCCGGGGGCCGTCGAGCGCGCCGGGCGCGGCGAACGGGGCCGGTGCGCAGGTAAGAAAGAAGATAAAGAAAAGGACGAACGTGTTCCTATCGTGTTTACGGAGGTCTGCGGACATCGGATCCGGCTTAGCCCGTCTCCGACGGGCCGGTCATCAGAAATAATACCTGAAGCCGAGCGCGCCGGCCATCTGGACCTCGGTCGCGGGGACGAGGTCGATCATGGGCACCACTTCGATGAACAGCTCGACCGGCGTCCTCTCGAACTCGTACGAGATCCCGACCGGGATGCGCAGGCTGAAGGTCAGGTCGTCGGCGAACTTCATGCGCGCGCCGAGGCCATAAAAGAGGGCCATCCGGCCGCGGTCGACCCGGAAAAGGTTGAAATTGTGCAGGAGGAAGTCGCCGTGGATCTGGAAGTGCTTGTCGTTGACGAAAGACCAGGCAGCGCCAGCGTCGAAGGCCACGGTCTGCCTGTTCCACATCTTGAACGAGATGCCGGTGGGCTCGCCCAGCATGAGTCCCAAGCCGATGTTATGTTTGCTCTCGGCAGAGGACAGGCCGGCGAAACATCCCAGGAAAATGAGAACGAGGGCGGCTTTTTTCATGCGAACTCCTTCATCCCTTTAGTCGTAGAAAAAGTACCAAAAAACGCCCCCCGGGTCAAACTCCCGCATTTCTTGCGCCGGAGGACGAAAAAAGGTACTTTTCCCCCGGAGAGACCGGGAATGACGCTCGCTGCCAGGCTCGCGAAGCACGGGCCGCGGCGCGAGGCCCTGGCCTTCCTCCGCTATATCGGCCCCGGCCTGCTGGTGACGGTCGGGTTCATCGATCCCGGCAACTGGGCCTCGAACATCGCCGCCGGGGCCGCTTACGGCTACGCCCTTCTCTGGATGGTCACGCTGGCGACCTTCATGCTGGTGGTCCTCCAGCACAACGTCGCCCATCTCGGCATCGCCACGGGGCTGTGCCTGTCCGAGGCGGCGACCAAGCACATGCGTCCGGCTACGTCGCGGGCCGTCCTGGGCAGCGCCGTCCTGGCCGCCGTTTCGACCGCGCTGGCCGAGATCCTCGGCGCGGCGATCGGGCTGCGCATGCTCTTTCCCTGGCTCCCGCTGCGGGCCGCGGCCGTCCTCGTCCTGGGGGGCGTCCTGGCGCTCCTGTTCTCGAGCTCCTACCCGCGGCTCGAGAAGTGGATCATCGCCTTCGTCTCCCTCATCGGCCTGTCGTTCCTCTTCGAGCTCACGCTCGTCGACGTCCAGTGGGGCCAGGCCGCGATCGCGTGGGTCGCCCCGTCGTTCCCGCCCGGCTCCGTGCCTATCATCATGGCGGTCCTGGGCGCCGTCGTCATGCCCCACAATATCTTCCTCCACTCCGAGGTCATCCAGAGCCGGCAGTGGAATCTCGGCGAGGAGGCGGTCATCCGCCGTCAGCTCAAGTACGAATTCGCCGACACGCTCGTCTCGATGGTCGCCGGCTGGGGGATCAACAGCGCCATGATCCTCGTCGCCGCGGCCGCCTTCTTCGGCCGGGCCCAGGTCACCGAGCTCGGGCAGGCCCAGGCGATGCTCGGCCCCCTCGTCGGGCCGGCGGCGGCCGTCGTCTTCGCGCTGGCCCTGCTTCTCTCGGGGCTGTCGTCGTCGATCACGGCCGGGATGGCCGGCGCGTCCATCTTCGCCGGCATCTTCGGCGAGTCCTACGATATCAAGGACCTCCACTCGAGGATCGGGGCCGCCGGGACCCTGATCGCGGCCACGGCGGCGATCTTCCTCATCGGGGATCCCTTCCGCGGGCTCGTCGTGTCCCAGATGCTCCTCAGCATGCAGCTGCCCTTCACCATTGTCACCCAGATCCGGCTGACCTCGTCCCGGGCCGTCATGGGGACGTACGCCAACGGGACCGCCCTCAAGGTCCTGCTGTGGACGGTCGCCGCCGTCGTCATCGCCCTGAACGCGCTGCTCCTCAAGACGCTGATCTTCGGCTGACGCCCGGGGACATGTACCGGAGGTACGTGTCCCCTATCTTTCGATGCTGACGGCGCGGGGAGCGGTGGCCGGCTTGATCCCTTCGGCGCGGTAGCGCTCGTGGAGCCGGCGGAGGAATTCGTGCCGGATCCGGTACTGTTCCTGGTACTCCTTGACCCGGAGGATGACCGAGAACCGGACGCCGATGTCCGTGAACGCGTTGTAGCGGACCGCCGGTTCGAACCCGTCGATGGCCCGCTCCGGCCCGGCCAGGACCTCGCGGGCGACCTCGAGGGTCACGCGCTCGACCAGGGCCAGGTCGCTGTCGAAGTCGACCGTGAGGGGAAGGAACAGCCCCATTTCGTTGTCCGGGAGATGCGTGTTGGTGTAGATGGCGGCGGCGAGCCTGCTGTTGGGCACGACGACCATGTTGTCTTCCGGAGAGCGGATCGTCGTATTGCGCCAGGTGATGTCGCAGACCTCCCCTTCCTGGCTCGAGTCCAGGCGGATGTAGTCGCCCGGCTTGATCTTGCGGGCCATGAGGATGTTCATCCCGGCGAAGAGGTTGGCCAGCGTATCCTGGAAGGCCAGGGCCACGGCCAGGCCGCCGACGCCCAGGGCCGTGAGCAGCGGGGTGATGGAGACCCCGAGGTAATCGAGCGCGAAGAGCAGGCCCAGGAGGAAGATGACGGCCGCGGCGAAATTCTTGAAGATCGTGCTGGGCATCTCGATCTTGCGGTCGATGTAGACGTAAAGGGCCCGGCGCGACATCCGGGTGAAGAAGATGACGGCCGAGAGGATGCCCAGGACCCCGTTGGCGCGCTGGAGGAGGCGCAGGACCTCGGGCCGGAGCGGCACGAGCTTGAACACGACGGCCAAGCCGATGAGCAGGGCCCAGACGACGACGAGGCCTTTCAACGATTCGACGAGGATATCGTCCCAATCGGAGGCCGTCTTCTTGGCCATGGCCCGGAGCCTCGAGGCGACGACCCTCTGGACGAGGACGCCCAGCAGGACCGCGCCCGAGAGGATGCCGGCCGCGAGGAGGAGATCGAAGGGCTTCATGCGCACTTGCTCCAGCCGCAGTTGATGCAGACGGGGCACTTCTCGTCGGGGAGGAGGGCCCCGCAGATCTTGCAGCGAACCGTATAGAAATCCTTGGCGTTGTGCTTGACCTCGCCGAAGTGCTTCTCGAGGACCTTGGCGATGGCGTCGGGGATGCTCTGGATGAGACCGCCCTCGGTGAAGATGGGCTCGGAGCCGCCGATGCCCTTGAGCTGGGTGATGACCTCTTCGGCCTCGACGCCGCTGCGCAGCGCGGTCGAGATGAGGCGGCCGAGGGCCTCGGCGTCGGCCATGGTCGAGTAGCCGCTCTTGCCGATCGAGGCGAAGACCTCGAACGGCTTCTGGTTGTGGAAGGAGATGGTGACATAGAGGTTGCCGAAGCCGGTCTTGATCTTGTCGGTGACCGAGGGGAGCGAGTCCGGGCGGCCCTGGGGATGGAGGATCTCCGCGCCGTTCTTGTAAAGGACCTGGCTCTCGCGGCAGCCGTCGCGGTAGATGGTGATGCCCTTGGTGCCCAGGTCCCAGGCCAGTCGGTACGCCTTTTCGACGTCCTCGACCGAGGCCTCATGAGGGAAATTGATGGTCTTCGAGACGGAGTTGTCGACGTGCTCCTGGAAGGCCGCCTGGGTCTTGACGTGCCATTCGGGGGCGATCTCATGGGCGGCCCGGAAGTAGTCGGGCAGCGGCTTGCCGGGGTTCTTGTCCTTCCAGGCGGAGTAGATGGGATGGACGTCCCTGAGCTCGGAATCGATGATCTTCGAGACCACCTCGAAGGCGAAGACGGGCTCGATCGAAGAGGAGCAGCCGGCGATGCGCGAGATCGTCCCGGTCGGGGCGATGGTGAAGACGGTGGCGTTGCGCATCCGGCCGCCCTTGTAGATCGACTGGGCGATGGCCGGGAACGAGCCCCGCTCCTCGGCGAGGTCGCGCGAAGCGGCCGTGGCTTCGGCCCGGAGGAAGGCGGCGATCTTGCCGGCCAGAGCCAGGGCCTTGGGCGAGTCGTAGCGGACCTTCATCAGCAGGAGCAGGTCGGCCCAGCCCATGACGCCGAGCCCGATGCGGCGGGAGGCCCGGGTGACCTTGTCGATCTGGGGCAGCGGGTAGCGGTTGACGTCGATGACGTCGTCAAGGAAGCGGACGCCCAGGCGGATGACGGCGCCGAAGCGGTTCCAGTCGAAGCGGTCCTTGGCCCGGGCGTCGTGGAAGTTGGCCAGGTTGATGGAGCCGAGGTTGCAGGACTCGTAGTCGTGGAGCGGCTGCTCGCCGCAGGGATTGGTCGCCCGGATGGGCCCAAGGCCGGGGGTGGGGTTCGCGGCGTTGATCCGGTCGATGAAGATGAGGCCCGGGTCGCCGACGGCCCAGGCCGAGTCGACGATGAGCTGGAAGACCTTGCGGGCGTCCTTGCGGCCGACGGCGGCCCCGAGGTGCGGGTCGACCAGGTCGTATTCGGCGCCGGCTTCGAGGGCGGCCATGAAGGCGTCGGTGACGGCGACGGAGATATTGAAGTTGGCGACGGACGACCCGTCGAGCTTCAGCTGGATGAACTCCTCGATGTCGGGGTGGTCGACGCGGAGGATGCCCATGTTGGCCCCGCGGCGCGTGCCGCCCTGCTTGACGGCCTCGGTCGCGGCATCGATGACCTTGAGGAAGGAGATGGGACCGGAGGCGACCCCCTGGGTCTTGCGAACGAAGCTGCCCTTGGGCCGGAGCCGGCTGAAATCAAAGCCGGTCCCGCCGCCTTCCTTGTGGACGAGGGCGGCGTTCTTGACCGTTTCGAAGATGGCGTCGAGCGAGTCCTCGATGGGCAGGACGAAGCAGGCCGAGAGGCACATGCCCCGGCCGGCGCCCGTCAGGGTGGGGCTGTTGGGCAGGAAGTCGCGGCCGGCCATGATCCCGAGGAAGGCCTGGGCGTATTTCGCCCGGTCGGCCTTGCTCTTCTCGGCGGAGGCGACATAGGTCGCGACGCGGCGGAAGAGGTCTTCGGGGGACTTGTCGACGAGCTCGCCTTTCTCGTCCTTCAGGAAATACCGGGCCTTGAGGATCTTGAGGGCGTTCTCCGAAAATGCGGCGGGCGCAGGCATACGAACCTCCAAATATCGACGAATTCCCACCCGAGGAAAATAAATCCTAGTGGAATGGTAAGAATACCATAAAAACAGAAGAGGTCAAACCTTAATTCTTATGATTTCCCTTCCAGATATTTCCCAGAAGCGCAGCTCCGAGTCGCTCCGCTGCCCTTCTGTTGGTCGCGCCTAAGAATCCGCTTCCCGCCGTAGGTTTGACCCCTTCTGGTTTCTTATCCCGCCTTAGGGTAGAATCGTCGTCCGTCATCAAGGAGTGATCAGCATGGGCCAACACGGCATTGCGGACAAGCTCGGAGCCCCGGAGATCGACAAAGGCGCCTGGGTCGCGCCGGGAGCGGTCCTCGTCGGACGCATCGTCGTCCGGAAAGGCGCGAGCGTCTGGTACGGCTGCGTCCTCCGCTCCGATATGGACGGGGCGTCGATCGACATCGGTGAGGACGCGAACATCCAGGACGGAACGGTCGTCCACGTCGACGAGGGCATGCCCTGCCTCATCGGCGCCCGCGTCACGGTCGGTCACGGCGTCGTCCTTCACGCCTGCACGATCGAGGACGAGGCCATGATCGCCATGGGCGCGACGGTCCTCTCCGGGGCCCGGGTCGGGCGCGGCTCGATCGTGGCCGCCGGCGCCGTCGTTCCGGAAGGGATGCAGGTCCCTTCGGGAGTCATCGTCACCGGTGTCCCGGCCAAGGTCCGACGCGAAACGACGGACACGGACCGGGACCGTCTCGAGCACGCCTGGAGGACTTACTCCGCCCTCGCCGATCTCCACAAATCGCGAAGAAGCACAGGTTGAGTCTAAGAAAATCGAAAAATGGTGTTGTGTCCCCGATTTCGGGGGTGATCTTTGACCTCGACGGGACCCTGCTCGACACGATCGAAGACATCACCGCGGCCTCAAACCGCGTCTACTCGGCCCGGGGCCTGGCCCCCTTCAGCAACGACGAGATGAAGAAGCTCGTCGGGGAGGGCGCCGAGGAGCTGGTCCGCAAGGTCTTCGCCGCGCGGGGCTTTCCTCCCCGGACCGAAGCCGAAATGGCCGCCATCATCCGGGACTACCGCAGCGAATACGAGGCCTGCTGGCGCCTCCACAGCCGTGCCTATCCCGGCGTCCCCGAGCTTCTGGCGGAGCTCGGGCGCCGCGGCGTCAGGACCGCCGTCCTTTCGAACAAGGCCCAGATGTTCACGGCCCTGATGACCGAGGAGATCCTCGCCCCTCACCGCTTCGACATCATCCGAGGCTCGCTCCCCGGGGTCCCGCTCAAGCCCGACCCGGCGCCGGCCCTGGCCATCGCCGCCGAGCTCGGTCTCGGGCCCGCGGCCTGCGCCTTCGTCGGCGACACCTCGATCGACATGCTGACGGCCCGGGCGGCGGGCATGTTCGCGGTCGGGGCGCTCTGGGGCTTCCGCACCGCCGAAGAGCTCCGCTCGAGCGGCGCCGCGGTCCTGGCCGCCGCCCCGCTGGATATCCTGCCCGCTCTCGAAAAGAAGGAGCGACGATGAAGAAAGCCCCGTTGATCATCCTCGCCCTGGCCGCGGGCTGGCTCGCCGGGACGTTCCTGCCGATCCCGCTCGCCGACGCCGGCGAATCGTCCCGCGCCTCTGCCGCGCCTTCCCGGGACGCCCCGGCTTTCGCCTCGATCCCCGACGTACGTCAGAGCACGGGCTACACCTGCGGGGCGGCCGCGCTCCAAGCGGTCCTCGCTTACTGGGGCTTCGAAGAGCGGGAAGACAGGCTGGCCGCCCGTCTCCGCAGCACCCCGGAAGCGGGCACCCACCCTCTCGACATCCTCCGCGTCGCCCGCGAGTTCGGCCTCACCGCCGAGCTCCGCGAAGGGCTTGAGCTCTCCGACCTCGAACGGGCCCTGGCCGAAGGAACGACCGTGATCGTCGACCTTCAGGCCTGGCGCGAGAGCGCCGACGTCCCCTGGACGGAAACCTGGGACGACGGCCATTACATGATCCTCCTGGGCCTGGACGCGACGGACATGTATTTCGAGGACCCGTCCCTCCTCGGCGTCCGCGGCACGATCCCGCGCGCCGAATTCGTCGACCGCTGGCACGATTACGAAGGCGAGCCGCCCCTCGACCCGACGGACCGGACGTACGCCCACGCGGCCCTGTTCATCAAGGGCAGCCGGCCCGCCCCCGTCCGTCCGGCCGCGTTCGAGCCGGTCCGCTGACCGGGCTTCCCTACTTCTCGTATTCCTCGCGGCTGACCATGCGTGTCAGCAGGTGCCGGACAACATAGCCCTGGATCCTCTGTCCCGGCGCCGCGCCGCCCGCAGCCGGCGCCGGCATTTGGGTCTCCGTGACGACGTGCTCGTCCATCGTCACCTTCCGGACCCAGCGCGTGGCCAGGTCGATATAGATCTCGCCGACGTACTGCGATCCGCCTTCGGTGATGATGTCTTGGCCGTCCGCCCAGGGCATGATCATCTTCAAGGTGCTCTCGCCCGAATCGTACCCGATGATGGCGCAGGCCGCCCCGTCGACCAAGCCGACCCCCTTGAACACGAGCCGGATGTCGCCGTTGCGGAAGACCGATCCTTCCTTGATGCCCTGCCCGAGGTTGACCGGCGGCTCGGAGAAGGCCGAGTCGTGGCGGATGGACCGCCCGATCGTCCGCAAGTCCTGGATGCCCCCCCCACCCGCCGTCGGCCGGGCGAAGATGTCGTTGAAGGCGTGGAAATCGATGAAGCTGTTGTAGATGGGATAGCTCCCGAGCGGAGGGATCTTCTTCCCCGCGCTCGTCGCCAGGTCCAGGAACTTTTCGTGAGGGATCCCGAGGACTTGGCCCTGCGCGTCCCGGTCGTCCGGACCGGCCTTGAACATGTAGCTCCAGCCGGCCAGCGCCGGGATCGTCTCGATCCCGCCGCTCCCCGGATCGATGGAGAACTCCCGGACCGTGCATTCGTCCCCGCCCTTGCCCGAGAGCGCCGCGGGCGTGAGCCTCATCTTGACCGTATAGGTTTCAGCCCCGGTCCTCCGGCCGTCGAACCCGAAGTGGACGAACTCGGTCGTCTGGATGTAGTAGCGGGTCTCCGGCACGAGGGCCCCGGCCAGGTCGAAAGGCCCTTCGAGCCCGCTCAAGCCCTTCGGGAGCTTCGCGCCGGCCGCCAGCGCCCCGGCCGCCAGGACCGCCGCGACAAGGCCCGCCAACCACCCCTTTCTCAGTTTCTCTGTCATGGACCGGTCCTCCTTTCCGGCAGATACCGGAGCCATTATAGCCAATTCGCTCCTTCCCCGCCGGGGGGGCCCTCTCTCCTGATGTGAGAGGGGGGGATTGATAATCCCCCCCTCGTTCACCCCCAGCGGCGATGGACGCCGTTTCTCCCGGAATTAGAATCATCCCGTAGTCGCAATCGCCAGTCCCTTTATTGGAGCGAGTCGACGGAACGAGAGCGCCCATGCGCGAGAACAGAAAAGACAAGCGGATCGCCGAAGAGAACAGGGTGGTCATCGAGATCCCCGGCCCTTCGCCTACGGACGAGCCTCGCCTCGTCAGCGCCCTGACCAAGGACATCTCCCTCGGGGGCGCGCGGGTCGTCACCGACCGGTTCTTCGAGGTCGGCACCTCGCTCCGCATGACCCTGTATCTGTCGAAATCGAAACAGATCGTCAAAGCCCGGGCCGACGTCCGCTGGAACCGAATGGTCGAGGACGGCCTCTATGAGATGGGGGTCGAATTCGAACACGGCATTCCGACCGGCGTGCTGGTCCTGATCAACCATCTCTACGGTAAGGGCCAGACCGCCCCGCCGCCCGTCCAAGCCTGAAGGAGGCCCCATGAGTCCCAACCCGGAAACCACGCTCGAAACCTCGACCATCCTGAACGACATCGAAAAGCGGGTCACGGAGATCTTTTCCGCCCAGAAGAACGAGGTCGAACAGTCCCTCGTCGAGAGGATCCAGCGGGAAAAAGAAGAGGCCCAGAAACGGATCGACGCCGTCAACCAGGAGTTCGCCCAGGTCCGGGGGTTCCTCGAAGAGCACAAGACGATCATGGCCGAGCTCCAGTCGACCGAAGAGCATCTCCGCGGCGAGATCCGCGGCCACTTCGAGCGCGCCGTGAACTACCAGAAGATGATGGAGAACGCCGCGGTCCTGGCCGGCGGCGAGCTGGAGCAGATCGGCGGCCTCCATCAGGAGCTCGAAAAGGTCCGGGGCAAGGCCGAGTCGGAATACGAGGGCCTCAAGCGGCAGCTCTCCGGCTATGCCGGCATCGTCGCCCAGATCCCCGCCCCCGCCGTCCGGACGGACGGCGACGTCGACTGGACCGAAGAGATCGGCAAGCTGCGCAAGGTGCGCGATCTGCTGGCCACGCTGCGCCAGGCCGAGCCGGCCGGCGAGGACGCCGAGCCGAGGCCGAGCGTCCCCGCGGCCGAGACCGCCGAGGAGCTCGCCGCTTCACTCGGGCTCATCGGGCCGGAAGATGACGGCGTCAGCGATGACGCCGAGCTCAGCGAAAGCGACTCCGCCTGGTCCGACGTTCCCGCCGCTCCGGCGCGGGAGGCCGAGCCCGAGGCCCAGCCCTGCGAAGCGGCCGCCGGCGCTCCGACCGGACTCGAGGCCGAAGCCCCGGCGCCGCCGTCGGCCGAACAGACCTCGGTCCTCAATGCCCTGGACCGCTACCGCCGGACCGAGCCCGTGAACAACGGCATCGAGCTGGCGTTCTACGCCGCGGAAAGCGATCCCGTCCTCGACGCCGGCTCGTTCATGACCGCCGTCGGCAAGGTCGTCGACGGAGCCAGCGCGCTCCACGATCAGCTGACCCGGACGACCTCGGTCAAGGACCTCTTCCTGCTCAAGCAGGAGATCCTCAATCAGCAGGAGGTCCTGCGCAAGGTGTTCTTCCGCATCGTCCGTTTCTGCGACAAGGAGGGCGGCCGCCTGCCCGAGGCCCTCGGCGAGATCATCAGCTCCCAGGGCATGAAGGACATCATCGAGCGCCTGACCATGGCCAACTGGAGCGATCCCGCGGACTTCAGGCCCTTCCTGAACGAGCTCAAGGCCATGAAGCGGGCCTTCGAGACCCGCACGGCCGGCTCCCAGGACTATCTCCAGTCGGTCCTCGACGAGGTCGAAGGCCGCGAGAACTAATCGCTAAATGATCTCGAGTACGTCCTTCGACGGGAGAGCCGGGAACTTGGCGTGCGGTTCGGTCTGATACCAGAACGCGACCGAGGCCATGTCGTCCTGCAGCGGCAGGTAGCGCCCGCCCGACCGCCAGCCCAGCGCCTGGATCGTCACCTTCAGGTCCTTCTCGAACCGGACGGGATCCATGATGTGCCAGCGGTACAGCCCGAATCTCTGCATGACCTGGTAGTGTCCGTCGCCGCGGATGACCTGGGGCAGGCCCGCGTAGGGCGTCGTGAACTCGCGGTACTGGATCGAGCCGTCCGGGGCCTTGGCGTCGAAATCGTACGAGCCGCAGAAGTAGTCCTCGGTGCCGGTGTAGGCGATCGTGGGGAACTTCGAATCGCTGTCCATGTAGAACTTGAGCTCGCCCTCGCCCCACCAGCCGTTGTTGTGGACGCCCCAGGCCATGTAGGTGCCGACATAGTGGCCCCAGCCCTTGACGCCGTCGAGGATGGTGTAGACGTCTTTGTACGGCAGGGGGTTGACCCGGCGGAACTGGGCGTGGAAGTAGGCGGCGTCGTCCGGAACGTCCGTCAGCGTGTAGTTGACCTGGTAGTAGACGGTGAACCGGTTGAGGTTGGGATCCTCGCCGGGACGCGGTTTGGCGGCGATGTTCTCGATGGTCATCTTGAAGCCCTTGCGGAAGGGCATCTCCCAGTAGCAGTTGAAGGCGCTGCCGGGATTGACGCAGACGGGCAGCGACGAGACCTGGGCGTACTGGCCCCAGCCGCAGGCGAAGAAATCGCCGACGGGGCACTCGACCGAAGGCTCGGTCTCGCCGTCCCAGTAGATGCGCAGGATGGCGAAGCGCCAGGTGCCGGCGGGCGTCAGCCAGATCTGCTGGATGGCCCCCTCGCCCTTGACGTCGGCCATGACGAAGGTTTCTCCGGCCGGTACGCGGACGTAGGGCGAGACCTTCCAGCCCTGGCCGAGGTCCCGGGCCGCGTTCATGGCCGGGCCGTCGGTCGACATGGCGGCCTGGCCCTTCTCGCCGGTGAAGTTCTCCGGGCTGATGGACCGGGTCTGGGCTTTCGACAGGCGCGACAGGCTGCCGAGGCCCAGGCCGAGGCCGTTGAAGGTCTTGTCTTTCTCGCTTTGAGCGGCGGCCGCCGCGACGACGGCCAGGCAGAGGACCGCCAGTCCGGCCTTGATCAGGATCGCTCTGTTCATGCGTGGCCTCCTGTAGGATTTGGCCCATTCTAAATCAAATCGGGGACACAATACCAATTTCCGAATTATCATCGAGCTCCGGGGGCGGCAGACGGCCTTGACAGGGTCCGGAAAGGCCGTTATCTTATGACCAAATATAAAGGTCAGCCTGTTTGGCATCGATCCCCGCTAGGCTTTCAAAAAGAACTCGAGGGAATATTTCGTCTGGCCGGGAGTATGAGAAGATGAGAGCGGACAGCCGGGAGGAACGCATGGATAATCTAGCCCCCAGGGTGAACAGATCCGGGAAGATCGGGCCGGCCCTGCCGGCGATCGCGGTCCTGACCGCCGTGCTGGCGGTGGGGCTTTTCGCCGTCGTCGCCGACCGACCCTGCCCTCTGAGTCCCGCCTCCGCTGGGATCCTTGGAGGGGAGGCTCGCCAGGCCCCCGATCAGGCCCCGGGGAAGGCCGCCCGCGAGGCCGTCGACAAGCTCATCAAGGAGCAGAAGTTCGAGGCCGCCGCGGCCGAATGCGCCCGCATCCGCGAGGACGCGCGCAAGAAAGGCGACACGACGCTTTGGACCTGGGCTCTGATCCGCGAGGGCCAGCTGCGGACCTCGCTCCACGGCTACGAGACCGCGGTCCGGTTCTTCAAGGACGCGCCTTGGCCGGACGCCCCTCTCGAGCGCGACATGCTCGATCTCTTCTACGCGAATTCCCTCGTCACCTACTATCAGGCCTATTCTTGGGAGGTCAACCAACGGGAGCGGGTCGAGTCCCAGGGCCCCATCGACCTCAAGAGCTGGACGCGCGACCAGATCTTCGACGAGGCCTGGCAGGCGCTCATGCGCGTCTGGCGCGACCGCGACCGCCTGGCCGGCCGCAAGGCGGCCGAGTTCCCCGACTTCTGGAGCCCGGGCGATTACCCGACAGGCGTTCGCGATACGCTCCGCGACGGTCTCGTCTACCTCCTGGCCCGCCTCCTATCCGACACGGCCTTCTGGACGCCGCGCCAGTCGAACGAGACCTGGCTCCTCGATCTCCCGGGGCTCCTGTCGAAGGCCGGAAAGACGAGCGCCGCCGACGCGGCCGGGATCCTCGAGTCCGCCGCGAGCCACCCCGTCGAGAAGACGGCGGCCCTTCTCGGCGAGCACGAATCCTGGAGCCGGCGCTCCGATCGTCCGGCGGCCGTCCTCGAGGCCCGCTTCGAGCTCGTCCGGGCCCTTTACGAGGCCTTCGACAGCGAGGACAACCGGGCGCTCATCCGCAAGCACCTCGCCGGCTATCTCGCCGCGAATCGCAAGTACGCTTGGTGGGCGACGGGACAGGCGCTCCTCGCCGAATACACGCGGGCTGAGGACACCCCCGATGCCCTCGTCCGGGCCCGCAAGATCGCCCTCGAAGGCGTCGAGCGCTTCCCGAATTCCCCGGGCGGCCAGCGCTGCCGTCATATCGTCAAGTCGATCGAGGCGCCCGACTATTCCGTCGAAGCGATGCGCCTCGACGCGGCCGGGCGCCGCTCCGTGCGCGTCACCCACCGGAACCTCGGCCGGATCTACCTCCGCGCTTACGCCTTGGACCTCGAGGCGCTCGTCAAGTCGTCGAAGGATTACTCCATCTTCCCGCAGGGGCGCGATGCCGAGAAGATCGTCCAGGAGCGGCGGGCGGATGCCGCGTGGACGGCCGACCTGGCCAAAACCACGGACTTCCGCGATCACAAGACCTATGCGAACCTGCCCGCGGCGCTGGCGCCGGGCCTCTACCTCGTCGCCGCCTCGGCCCTGGAGGATTTCGGCGGGACAAGGAACAAGACGATCGGGCTCAGCGTCATTGTCGGCGATCTCGTCCTGATCAAGCGCGAGGGCGGCGGCACGGCGGCCCGGGCCGGGAGCAAGTCCGGCGGAGCCGGAGGCGCCGAGGTCCTGGCCCTCTCCGGCGCCACGGGACGTCCCCTCGCCGAAGTCGCGGTCGACCTCTACGCTTTCGACTGGCGGAAGGGCCACTCCAAGATCGAGTCGAAGCTGACGGACGCCGACGGCCGGGTCTGGTTCGCGCCGAGCTCCCGCAGCGGCTCCTATTTCCTCCTGGCGAGAAGAGGCCGGGACATCGCCTTCGATGCCGACTATCTCACCCTGCAGGGGCGCGCCGAGCCCAAGGATACGCGCAACGCCCTCCTCTACACCGACCGCTCGATCTACCGGCCCGGACAGAAGCTCTTCTGGAAGGTCCTGGCCTACAAGGGGCGGCCCGACATCGGCCGGATCAGCCCCTCGGCGGCGACGGCCGTCTCCGTCTGGCTCGAAGACATCAACGGTCAGCGCGTCGCGCAGGCGTCCGTCTCGACGAACGCTTTCGGCACGGCCAGCGGCGAATTCACGATCCCGGCGGCGGGCCGTCCTCTCGGCGGTTGGCGCCTCCGCTCTTCGCCCGACGGCTACGCCCCGGTCCGCGTCGAAGAGTACAAGCGGCCGACCTTCGAGGTCTCGATCAAGGACCCGGAGAAGCCGCTGCGGCTCAACAGGGCAGCTGCACTCAAGGGCGAGGCCCGCTACTACTTCGGGCTCCCCGTCACGGGCGGCGATGCCGTCTGGCAGGTCAAGCGCGAGCCGGTCTACCCGCGCTGGTGGTGGTGGGAGACGGGCGGCAGCCGCAGCCAGACCGTCGCCGGCGGACGGGCCAAGATCGGCGCCGACGGCACGATCGACGTCGCCTTCACCCCGCGGGCCGAAGAGAAGAAGGACGGGGCGGGGTCGGGCCTGTCCTACCGCTACACGCTTTCGGTCGATGTGACCGACGAGGGCGGCGAGACGCGGTCCGCGTCGCGCTCGTTCCGGCTCGGATTCGTCAACATCGAAGCCCGGGTCGACGAAGACAATGCGTTCGCGCGCGCCGATAAGAAGGAGGCGTTCACGATCGGGCGGACGGACCTCGACGGGACACCCAAGGCCGGCAAGGGCGCCTGGCGCGTCGTCCGGCTCGTCGAACCCGAGACGACGCTTCTTCCCGCCGACCAGCCGCTGCCGGTCGCGCCCGGAACGGAAGACGCGGCCTATCCTCCGACCGCGGGCGATAAGTTGCGTCCGCGCTGGGAAGTCTCTCCGGCGCCCGACACGGTCCTCAGCCTCTGGAAGGAAGGCAGCGAGGCGGCCAGAGGCACGGCGGAGCACGACGCCAAAGGTCAAGCGAGGGTCGAAGTGCCGGGGCTCGGCGCGGGGGCCTATCGGCTGCTCTATGAGACGAAGGACGATTTCGGGGCCATCTGCAAGGACAGCCTGAGCTTCCTTGTCGTCGGCAAGGCGAAACCCGCCTTCCGGCTGCCGCTCGTCTTGAAGGCCGAGAGACCGTCCGTCGCGGTGGGCGGCACGGCCCGGTTCCTCGTCGACGGGGGATGGAGCGGCCAGCCTCTGCTCTTCGAAACGTTCCGCGGCGGCGAGCTGTGGGAGCGCCGCTGGATCGAGGCCGGAAAGGACGGCGGCATCGTCGACGTCCCGGTCGGCGAGGACCTGCGGGGCGGCTTCGGGACCCGGATCACGGCGGTCCGCGACCATCAATTCATGAGCCAGGATGCCGCGGTCTTCGTGCCCTGGGACAACAAGGAGCTGGGCATCTCGTTCGCGACCTTCCGCGACAAGCTCACACCCGGCGGCCGCGAGACCTGGCGCGTCACGGTCAAGACGCCGAAGGGGACGCCGGCCGAGAAGGGCGCGGCCGAGCTGCTGACGTACATGTACGACCGCAGCCTCGACATCTTCGCCCCGCACCGGCCGCCGCGCCTGTCGGGGCTCTACCCCAACCGGGCGGGCACGCTCTGGTGGGACCCGTCGCTCGGCACGGCCTCGATGATGTTCGCCGAGGACCAGGACTGGCATAACCTTCCCGGTTTCCCGACCTTCAGGCCGGACGAGCTCGCCTCTCTCGGCGGGTACGGCATCGGCGGCCCGGGCCGGCGAGGCTACGGCCGGGTCGTGGGCGGAGTCGTCGGGGGCGTACTGGGCGGGGTTGTCGCCGAGCGGGCCGAAGAGGGGGTCAGGCCCATGATGGCCCCGCAGGCTTCGATGGATAAAGCAACCAGGCCCGGAGAGGCGAAAGAGAAAGATGAGGCATCGGCCGGCAAGGATGCGGCGGCCGAGGGCCAAGGGGGCGCCGAGCTCCGGTCGAATTTCGCCGAGACGGCTTTCTGGCAGCCGCACCTGCTGACGGGGGCGGACGGCACGGCGACGATCGAGTTCACCGTGCCCGATTCGGTCACGAGCTGGCGCGTCTTCGTCCACGGCGTGACCCGCGACCTCGAAGGCGGGACGCTCGAGGCCGAGGCGAAGAGCGTCAAGGACCTCATGGTCCGGCCGTACCTGCCCCGCTTTTTCCGGGAGGGGGACACGGCGGACCTGCGAGTGATGGTCAATAACGCCGGAACGGCGGCGCTCACGGGCGAGGTGACGCTCGAGATCACGGACCCTGTGACCGGGGAGAACCTGGCCCCGGCGTTCGGGCTGCCGGCCACCGTGCCGGCCCGGGCGTTCAAGGTCGAGGCGGGGGGAGGGACGCCGGTCGTCTTCCCGCTGGCCGCGCCGGCGCGGGTCGGGACGGTCGCCTTCAAGGTCACGGCCAAAAGCGGGACGCTGTCGGACGGCGAGCTCCGGCCCCTCCCGGTCCTTCCGGGGCGCATGCATCTCGTCCAGTCGCGGTTCGCGACGCTCAAGGAAGGCAAGACCCGAGAGCTCCGTTTTGACGACATGGCCAAGACCGACGACCCGACGCGCATCAACGAGCAGCTCGTCGTCACGGTCGACGCGCAGCTTTTCTACGGGCTCCTCGAGGCGCTCCCCTACCTCATCAACTACCCCTACGAGTGCACGGAGCAGACGCTCAACCGGTTCCTGTCGACCGGCATCCTGACGAGCCTCTACGACAAGTACCCGCAGGTCGCGCTCATGGCCAAGGAGCTGAGCAAGCGGGAGACCGTCTACGAGACGTTCGACGCCGCCGATCCGAACCGGAAGATGGCCCTCGAGGAGACGCCCTGGCTCGTAACGGCCCAGGGCGGCAAAGACGCGGGGCTGGGCGTCGAAAAGGTGCTCGATCCCCGGGTAGCCAAGGCGCAAAGGGAGACGTCGCTCGCCAAGCTCCTCAAGGCCCAGACGTCGCTCGGGGCCTTCCCCTGGTGGCCGGGCGGGCCGCCGTCGCCCTACATGACGCTCTACATCGTCCACGGTTTCTCCAAGGCCGTCGAGTTCGGCGTGGAGGTGCCCAAGGACGCGGTCGTCAGGGCGTTCGATTATCTCCACCGGCACTACCTCGACGAGATCGTGTCGCTGCTCATGGCCCACGATTCGGGCTGGGAGTTCGTGACCTTCCTCAACTACACGATCAGCAATTTCCCCGACGCGTCCTGGACGGGCGGCGTCTTCACCGCTGCCGAGCGCCAGCGGATGCTCGATTTCTCCTTCAAGCACTGGAAAGACCACTCCCCCTATCTCAAGGGCTATCTGTCGCTGACGTTAAAGCGGGCGGGACGGGCGAAAGACGCGGGGCTGGTCTGGGCGAGCGTCATGGATAGCGCCAAGACGACCGTCGACGAGGGCACGAGCTGGGCTCCGGAGGACCGCGGCTGGCTCTGGTACAACGACACGATCGAGACACACGCCTTCGCCCTGCGGACGCTCATGGAGCTCGATCCGAAGGACGCCCGGAGCGAGGGGCTCGTTCAGTGGATCTTCCTCAACAAGAAGCTCAACCACTGGAAATCCACACGGGCGACATCGGAGGTCATCTACTCGGTGGCCTGGTTCCTGAAGCAGACGGGCGCGCTCGGCGTCCGCGAGACGGTCACGGCAGAGGCGTGCGGCACGAAGACGGTCTTCACCTTCGAGCCGGACAAATACACGGGCAAGAAGAACCAGCTCGTCATCGCCGGCGACAAGCTCGGGCCGGAGTGCGCCACGATCAAGGCGACCAAGGGCGGCAAGGGCATGGCCTTCGCCAGCGCGACCTGGCACTTCAGCACGGACAAGATGCCGGAGAAGGGCGATGGGGACCTGTTCTCGGTCGAGCGCAGCTATTTCAAGCGGGAGAAGAGAGGCGACGAGGTCGTGCTGAAGCCTCTCGCGGACGGCACCGCGCTGGCCGTAGGCGACGAGATCGAGGTGCGCCTGTCGATCCGGGCGCGGCACCAGGCCGAGTACGTCCACCTGAGGGACCCGCGGCCGTCGGGGTGCGAGCCGGTGACGCTCAGGTCGGGCTATAGGTGGGACCTGGGGTTGGGCCGCTACGAGGAGATCCGGGACAGCGGCACGAACTTCTTCATGGAATGGCTGCCCCAGGGCGAGTACACGCTCACGCACCGGATCCGGTGCGCCATGGCCGGGACCTTCAAGGCCGCGCCGGCCACGCTGCAGTCGATGTACGCGCCCGAGTTCGCGGCCTATTCCGCCGGCACCCTGGTGACAATAAAGTAGGACAAGACGGGGTCAAACCTACACGTTTCAAGTTTCGGATCAAGGGGAATCGTTCGACCCTAATAACTTGAAACGTGTAGGTTTGACCCCGTCTTTCTATTTCGGCTTGGCGCCGTTGGCCAGGTCGTTCTTGATCTGGGTCGTCGAGATGCCCTCGGTGCGGGGCAGGTAGACGACCTCGCAGAAGGGCGTGAGGAAATCGAACTTGCCCCGCCAATCCTCGCCGATGACGAAGACCGAGACGCCGCGCTGGATGACGTCGTCGGTCTTCTGCTCCCAGCATGTCTCCGGGATGACCTCGTCGACGTACTTGATGGCCTCGAGGATCTGCTTGCGCTCTTCATAGGTGTAGTAGGTCTGCTTGCCCTTGCCGGCGGTGAACTCATCGGTCGATAGGGCAACGATGAGGTAGTCCCCCATCGCCTTGGCCCGGCGCAGGATATTGATATGCCCGTGGTGGATCAGGTCGAACGTGCCGTAGGTGATGACCTTTCTCATGGGCGTATCTTAGCCCCAAGAAGGGCGGTTGACAAGCGCGCGGGCGGGGCATTACCATCCAGGCAGCATGAAGAACACAAGAACCCTCTTTACCGTCGTCCTCCTCGCCGCGGCGCTGGCTGCCGGCGCCCATGCCGGCCGAATCGCTCCCACGGCCTCGCCGGTCCTTCCGCCCGGCTTCGACGCCCTCGTCGAACGGGTGATGAAGACCTTCGAGGTCCCGGGCCTGGCCGTTTCCGTGGTCAAGGACGGCCAGGTCGTCCTGGCCAAGGGCTATGGCGTCCGCAGGCTCGGCGAGCCCGCGCCCGTCGACGCCCGGACGCTCTTCGGCATCGCCTCGAACACCAAGGCCTTCACGGCGACGGCCCTGGGACTGCTCGTCGAGGATGGCCGGATCGAATGGGACGGCCCGGTCACGCGCTACCTCCCCTGGTTCCAGATGTGGGACCCCTACGTGACCCGGGAGATGACCGTCCGCGACCTCCTCGTCCACAGGAGCGGCCTGGGGCTCGGCGCGGGCGACCTCTTGCTCTGGCCGGAGACGACCTATGACCGGGGCGAGATCGTCCGCCGCCTCCGCTTCATCCGGCCGGCGACGAGCTTCCGCAGCGCTTACGCCTACGACAACATGCTCTACATCGCGGCGGGAGAGGTCATCGAGGCCGTGAGCGGGACGACGTGGGAGGACTTCATCGCCGCCCGGATCCTGAAGAAGGCCGGCCTCGCCGCGAGCGAGCCCCGGCACTCGGCCGAGGTCGCAGGGAGGAATGTCGCCATCCCCCACGCCGTCCTCGACGGCAAGCCCGCGCCCGTCGCGATCGACGAGAACGACAACATGAACGCCGCCGGCGGCATCATCTCGTGCGCCGAGGACATGGCCCGCTGGATGCTCATCCACCTCGGCGAAGGCAAGCTCCCGGACGGGACGCGCCTGTTCAGCGAGAGGACCGAACGCCAGCTGACGGCGCTCGTGACGCCCATCGCGATCAGCGATCCCCCGGCCGAGCTCGCGGCGCAGCGCGCGAACTTCAACGGCTACGCCCTCGGATTCAGGGTCAGCGACTACCGGGGCCGCAAGCTGGTCAACCACACCGGCAGCCTGACGGGCTACGTCTCCCGGGTGGTCATGGTCCCCGAGCTCGAGCTGGGCATCACGGTCCTGACCAACCAGGAATCGGGCGACGCCTACAACTCCGTCATCTTCGCCGTGCTCGACCAGGCGATGGGCGCCCCGGCGACCGATTGGGCGGCGGCCTACGTCAAGATCCGGGAGAGGGGGCGAGCGCGCACGGACGAGGCGCTCAAGGCGGCGGCCGCGAAAAGGGACGCCGCGGCGAAACCGTCCCTCACCCTCGAGAAGTACGTCGGGACCTACGAGGACGCCTGGTACGGGCCGATCGTCATCAGCATCGAAGGCACGGGCGCGTCGGCCAAGCTGGTCATAAGCTTCGCCAAGTCGCCCGGCCTCGCCGGCGGCCTGGAGCACTGGAGCCGGGAGACGTTCGTCGCGCGCTGGCGCGACCGGGAGCTCCGGGCCGACGCCTTCGTCACCTTCGTGCTCGATCCCGACGGCGGCATCGTCGAGGCCCGGATGAAGCCCGTCTCCCCGGACACGGACTTCAGCTACGACTTCCAGGACCTCCTGCTGAAGCCGGCGAAGCGCTAGGCGCTCTCTTTTGAGATTGCCCCGGCCGGGCCGCTGGAGTAGAGTGAAGGCACGCCCATGATGACCCGCAGGCGATTCGTCCTCGATTCGGCCTTCTTGGCCGGCGGGGCGGCCCTCGCCGGACGGTCCTTCGCCTGCCGCGGGATCCCAAAAGCCGCCGCCAAGAGCCGGGTCGTCTCCGTCGCGGCGGACGACATGCTGGCCGGCCTCGAATACAGCCCCGCGGCCGTCCACCGGGCCTTCGAGTCCGGGCTCAAGGAGCTCACGGGCGAAAAGACGCTGGCCGGGGCCTGGTCGTCGATCGTCTCGCCCGACGACGTCGTGGGCATCAAGATCAATTGCATCGGGGCCCCCCGGATCTCCTCCTCCCTGGCCTCGATCAACGAGACGGTCGCCGGCCTCAAGAGCGCGGGTGTCCGCGAGAACGCCATCATCATCTGGGACCGGGGGGACCGGGACTTCCGCAGGACGAGCCTCCAGATCAACAAGGGCACGACCGGTGTCCGGGTCATGGGCTGCTCGGCCGAATGGGAGGGCGTCGTGCCCTGGGTCCCCGGCTACGACCGGAAGGCCTTCGTGTCGTACGAGGACGGGACGCTCAGGAAGTTCCGGGAGCTCGCCGCCCGCGGCTTTACCAGGGACGCGACGCAACGCGAGATCTTCAATTCCCTCACCTGGCTCTGGGCGCTCATCCAGCGGGGGAACGAAAAAGCCCGCAAGTACGACCAGGAGATCCGCCGGCTCTACGCGGACTACGGCGACCGGGAAGGGATCAAGCGGATCGCCGAGGAGGTCGCCGGCGCATTCGACGACGTGGTCATCGAGGATGAAGAAAAATCGTTCCTGGCCGACCTCGTGACCAAGGACATCACCAAGCTCGTCAATATCGCCGTCCTCAAGCACAACGAGGACAGCGGCGTCACCTGGGCGACGAAGAACATCGCCCTCGGCGTGACGACGAACAAGGTCCGCTTCCACATCGACTACTGCACGAGATCGATTCCCGACATCCTGGCCCAGCCCGCGATCCGAGACAAAATGGTCCTTCACATCGGGGAGGCGGCCAAGATCTCGACCGTGAGTGTCGCCGGGGCCCAGATCGCCCGCGACAACCGCATCTTCTTCAGCCGCGACCCGGTGGCCATGGACCGGATCGGCCTCGACATCCTCGAGGACAAGCGGGCCGAGAAGGGCCTCGAGTCGGTCCGGGCGATCTCGACGCACGTCGCCGCCTGCGCGGAGAAGGGGCTGGGGACGGACGACCTCGCGAGGATCGACCTGCGCGAGATCAAAGCGTAGGGGCAGGACTCCGGCTGAGGGGTCGAGAGGCGGGGGGGGACGGGAGAAGGCCTAGCGGGGCAGATCGGCGAGGAGGGCCGAGAGGGCTTCGGGCGCTCCGTGGCCCTGGATCCAGCGGCCCTCTAACTTGGCGGGGAAGGCGGGGTCGCGGTCGAGCATCTTCCTGTAGAGGCCGGCCGCATAGGCCCTTTCCGGATCCTCGAGGGTCGGCCACCAGGTGAAATAAAGGAACAGAACGTTGAGGTTGATCGTCTCGTCGGCCGGCTTGAACACGAGGGCCTGGCGGAAATAGGCTTTGGCCCGGTCCTGATAGGTCATGAGCGGGAAATTGTAGAGGAGATAAGCCGCGCCCATCTCGTAATGCGCGCCCGCGTCGCCGGGATTCGCGGAGATGGCCTCGCCGTAATGGATGACGGCCTTGTCGCAGAACTCGTCCCTGTCCTCCTCGCGGCCGGATTCGTTGGCGACGCGGGCCATGTCCATATAGAGGCGGGCGGACTCGACCTGGAAGACGGCGCGCGGCGAAGCGGCGGCGGCCTTCGCCAGGCGCGCTTCGAGAACGGGGAAGGCGCTCTCGACGCTGCGGGCGGCGGCGCGGGAGCGGCGATAGGCGGCCAGATGGTCGAAGCCGACGAAATCGCGGACGGCCGGGACGAGAACGGCGACAGCCAGGAGTCCGGCGCCGATCAGCTTGAACGCGGCGAGGGGCCTCTGCGGCGCGGCCCCGCGCCCTTCGCCATTCTTCGACAGCGCGGCCACCCCCAGCATCGCCAGGGTGGCGAAATAAACGGCGTTGGCCGTGATCTGCAGGTTGAAATCCGTAAAGCCGTGAAGGAGGAGCGCCGTGACGCCCAGCCCCGCGCCCAGGCCGATGCCCTTGGCGAAGGAGCTCCGCCGCCGGCGCCACAACCCCGCCAGCCAAACGGTCAGGCCGAGGCCGGCGAGGATGATGGCGCCGCCGCCGATGATCCCGTTCTCGGCGGCGAATTCGAGATAATCGTTGTGCGCGAACGACAGCCGCTGCCGGTCGTCGGCCTTTTCGTACATCGGATAAGCGTTGACGAAGGTCCCTTTGCCCGTGCCGGTCAAGGGGAAATCGCCGATCATCTCGACCGTGTTCCGATAGATGGTTCGGCGGCCTTCGGCCGAGATATCGGTGTCGGAGAAGCGCTCGACCACCGGACCGACGCCCAGCCAGACGGCCGCGGCCAAAACCGCGACAAGGACGACCCGGACGAGGCGGCCCGGACGGCGCCCTCTCCCCCGCCCTCCGGATGTCTCGTCGCCCCCGTCGGCCAACTCCCGCCATTGCGCGACGGCCGCCGCCGCCAGGACGGCGACGACGATGAGGACCGTCAGGCCGGACCTCGATTTCGAAAAAACGAGGCCGACGCCGATGAAGACCGGGACCAGGCCGAGGAGGAGGGTCCATTGGAGACTCTCTTGGCCGAACCAGAGGATCCGCTGCCGGAGCGACATCCCCTTCTCCATGGCGAAGTACCGGGCCTTGACCAGGAGATAGCCCAGGCTCAGCGGGAAGGCCATTTCCAGGAAACCGGCATAGTGATTGCGATTGACGAAGGTCCCGGTGACGGAATCCAAGAAATAGCGCTTGGGGCGGCCCAGGAGCATATTGTGTCCGCTGAACGTCTCGGCCATGCCGTAGAAGGCCTGGAAGAGGGCCGAGGCGAGGATGACGACGACAAGGATCTCGGCCCGGCCGCGGGTCCGGAGCGTGCGCAGGACGAGATACCCGAACAGGCCGTAGCAGACGATGAGGACGATCTCGGCGACCGACGCGCTCGGAGAAAGAGAGAGGGTCAGCGTCGACGACGGAGCCATGATGGCGTCCCGGACGAGCCCGGCATAGATGTCATAGGCCCGCGGCGACAGGACCTTGACCAGGCCGGCCGGGAGGGGAACGATCTGGAGCAGAACGAACCCGAGGAAGATCCCGATAGAGGCTTTGACGAACGTCGGCAATCGGCCGGAGAAGGACCGTCCGTCCCCCTCGGCGTCGACGTCCGGATCCGGCCTCCGTATCATCCGCCGGCCGAAGAGCCGGCCGCCGATATAAAGCAGGAACAGCCCTATCGTCGCCGCCTCGAAGACGAATATGGACCATTCCTCGACCGAGCCGATGGGCAGCGGGACAAAAACGAGGACCGCGCAGAGTCCCCAGAACACGATGTGCTCGATCATGACGGAAGCGTCCTCATGGCTTATCTTACCCGAAATCCAGGCTCCGCCGCCAAGCCTGGTTTTTCGTTTTTAAGGGTAAAAACGGGCATTATAAGCCAAAAACGGGGCCAAAAATAGGGCTAACTTGTTGAGAATATTCGAGAAGCTGAGGTCCGACCCCGAT